>MDSO01000095.1_pt1 | contig 14624 bp, 11 predicted proteins | sample 1005691 | NCBI WGS metagenome assembly MDSO01 (sample SAMN05526595, study PRJNA338239) | gut metagenome | isolation source: stomach gut content | host: Acanthurus sohal | place: Saudi Arabia: Red Sea | collected 2011-04 | reverse complement strand
AGCGATATTTACCTTATAGTCGTTGGCATAATAAACTACACCAGTAAACTGCTCATTAAAGTCACGTGAGTCGAATATCATCCTTAAGTTTCCTGTATTATAAGAATATATAAACACTTCTCGGAATTGGCCGTTACCTGTTGGATCGATAGTAATAACCGTATCTAAGTAAGCCTCACCGGAGAAATTTACCAATTCTAGAGTTGGATTGTAACCAGCAGTAATAGGTAAAATAATTTGCATAGGCTGAACATTAACATCTTGACTTTCGATAAACAAAGTTAGACCTGTATAATATTCTTTTATCTGTGCTATTTTAGCTGCTAAAGTAACTATTTCTGGCCTAGAACCGCCTCTTATATTTCCAAGAACACTTTTAAATATTGTATAATTATTCGGAATTTTAATTCCACTTACATAGCTACCTGGATTTTTTTCTGGTTTATCAACTGGAGGATTGTTCGGAATATCTGGGTTATTTGGAATATTAGGATTATTAGAATTATTAGGATTGTCCGTAGCATTTGGATTATTGAGATTTGGTTGTTCTTGAATTAGTGGGCCAATAGGTTTATTATTTTCGATATCTGGCAATGGAATAATCGGATAACCGTGATCTATTTTTGGATCATTTGGCATAGTAGGAACTCCGGATTGATCTGAAATAATTGGTCTTTCGATATCAGGTAAAGGAACAATCGGTTCTCCAATAGCTAAAGGTTGAAAATAATGAGAAAGTGCCAGTAAAGCATCCAAATCATAATTAAAATTAAAGATAGTATAAATATGACCTATAAGCTCATTAGTATCAAAGCTTTTAACTTCTTGAACTGTAATGAAAGAGTTAAGACTTTCTTGAGATAAATCTTTAAAGTATGCTTTATTTAAAGGCATTACTTGACAAGAGATCTTATGAATTATTGTTGGACCGCCAAATTCTACATCAAATTGTTTTGAGTTAAAAATCATTTTCAAATCACCAGTATTATAAGAATAAATAAAGAAAGAAATACCATCTTCTTTATGATCTGGACTTGGTTCAATTTTAACAGCAATATCCTCATAAGCTGTGCCAGAAAAGGCTATCACTTCAAGACTTGGAGTATATCCTTTAGTTACAGGTAAATTAATTTTTATACTAGGGTCATTATTACCTGTTTCGATTAATAAATAAATATCATAATAGAATCCAGAAGTTACGCTATTTATTTTACCCAACAATTTAACTACTTCAGAATTAGATCCGGATTTTACATTACCGAATTTTTGAGCTATAAGGACATCATCATAAGCGATATCCGGATTTAAAACGATACTTGGTACAGACGCTTTTAGGCTTAGATTGGTTGGATAAATCGAACTAGCATAATCATCTTTATCTGGTAAAGGAATAACCGGATAATTTGGATCTATTGGAGGATAATTTGGATTTATTGGAGGATAATTTGGATTTATTGGAGGATAATTTGGATCTATTGGAGGATTATTTTGCAAATTTGGAAGCACTGGCTTATCTGGAGTAGCTAGTTTGTTTAGATCTAGAAGAGGAATTGACGGATATGCAGCATTTTGATCTCTACTAGCTGAACGATCTAAATCTTGAAGGTAGTTAGCAGACGCAACAAGGGCATCGAGGTTATAATCAAAACTGAAAATAGTATAAATATAACCTATAACTTTACCAGCATTAAAAGATCTAGCTTCTTGAACTGTGATTAAAGAATTAACATTTTCATTCCACAAATCTTGAAAATATGCTTGACTTAGCTTCATGGCTTGACAATATTGATTATTAATTAATGTTTGGCCAGAAAATGCTACATCAAATTGTTTTGAGTTAAAAATCATTTTTAAGTTTCCTGTATTATAAGAATAAATAAAGAAAGAAATTCCATCTTCTATATGATCTAGACTTGGCTCAATCTTAACGGCGATATCCTTATAGGCAGTACCAGAAAAATATAGAACTTCAATAGTAGGATTATAGCCTTTAGTTACAGGTAGATTAATTTTGATACTAGGTTCATTACTAGATGCTTCAATTAAGAGATAAATATCATAATAGAATCCAGAACTTATACTATTTGTTTTGCCAAGTAATTTTATCAGTTCAGAATTAGATCCACCTTTTACATTACCGAATTTTTGAGATATTAAAACATCATCGGGAGCAATAATTGGGCTGAAAACAACACTTGGCATAGAAGCTTTTAACATTCGAGTACTGGATTGTTGGTTTGAATTATCAACGTTTGGATACATCATTCTTGGATCTGGAACTTTAATATCCGGTATCGGATCTGGAACTCTAATATCTGGTATCGGATCGGGAACTCTAATACCCGGTGTTGGGCGTAATTCTTCATCGGTATCAGGATCCGTAAGAGGCATAGAAGAATGTTCAACTGATTTATGTGTTACAACTAGGCCATTTTGAGCATAATCGTATTGCAATATAGAATACATATAAGCTAAAATTACATAATTTTGTGAGACAATAGGTTGTATAGTAATCATTTCACTCTTTGGGTCATTGTATAAATCTTGGAAATAAGCATAGCTGAGTGGGAAAATTTGACCATAATAACTACCAACCCATAAGTTGCCACCAAAATTTTCATTAAAATATTGAGAATCAAATATCATTTTTAGACTACCTGTATTATAAGAATACACAAAGTACGCTATACTTGGAATACCTTGATCTGTATAAGGTGTTAAGTTTATTTGTACTGCTACATCCCTATATGCTTCACCAGAAAAATAAACAATTTGTAATTTTGGATCATAGCCTTTTGTAATAGGTAAATTAATTTTTATGTTAGGCTCGTTATTTGATGTTTGTATTATTAAATACATATCTGAAAAATAATTATTAACTGTTGTCTGCTTACCATAAAGTTGAAGAATTTCTGAGTGAGAACCAGATTTTATGTTACCAAATTGTTGATCTATCAAAATATCATTATAACCAATTTTACCATTTAAAGTATAACTTGGAGTAACACTTTTTATGACGTTATCTGGTATATTGGGCAACTCTGGCAAATTGGGCAACTCTGGCATAGGTGGGATAGGATAGTTTGGATTCGGTAAAGCTGGTCCTTCAGGTATATCAGGAATTGGTGGAGCGTTAAAATTAGGTATAGGCATATTATTCATCAAAGGCTTAAGAATAGATTGTATCTCCGAAGCAATTGATCCCGAATTATTTGTATCCGACGGCCAGTATACAGAACCTCTTTCTAAATTCGGATTTTGAGTACCATCAGCCTTTTTGATTTCATCTGAAATAGAAACTTTTAATTCTTTTGCTTTTTGGGCCAAATTATTCTCCAACATTTTTACTGCAGAACTAACCCATAAATTTGGATAAACTGTTATTTCAGCCTCAAAAGTAAATCCTTCTATTAATGCTATACATTTTAAATTTTCCATGTTACAAAAGATTGTATCCGAATTAAACCACTTACCGCCAAATGATGCGAGCAAACTAGATGGTACCTTGGTTGGTACAATATGACTTATATACTCTTCATTATCTGCAACTTCATTTACTGGCTTTGCATATGATATTATCCATTTATTCGCTTCATTTCTATCTAAAACAACTAAATATACTATATTATTGCTTTCCATCAGCATGACAATCTCAGGTTGTACATCTCCATCAATATCAGCCAAAATAAAGTTTGCATCGTTAAGATAAGTAGTTAAGAGCTTTACCTGAGATTCTTCAGGTAGAAAGCCTAATAAAAAATCTTTTATAAGAAAATCCATTTTAATGCCTCCTTTATATTCTCTAGAGTAATCACAAACCTAGTTAGGTCACTAAAAAATGTAATCATTACAATTTTAACCTAAACCTATTTGCAATTATAATATCAGTTTATGAAACATATATTTTTTTAGAATTAGTCCACTATAAAATGGACCACCTGTCAATAATAATTTTTTATTATTTAATTTTTATACAAGTTAATTAAATTCTTTAGTATTTTAAATTTTTATTCTAGATTTTATATGTAATTTTTTGATGATTTTTTCACTTCGATTCTATAGCAATTCAATATAATCATTTTTAATCCGCTAAACGTACATACTGATCGATTAGTTGTAATTCGGATTTATTGGTATATCTAAAAGTTGTTTCAACATATCCTAAAGTAGCATCTATAGAAATTTTAGAATTATTTAATTTACTAATAATGCTTTGAGTAATCACTAAATTATTCGAATCAATATCTTCAACAAAAGTTAAATCATCCATTATTATATAATTACGCATATCAATAGCATTAAGGATACCGTTGTCATCATAAAGTAAATCTAGAAAATCTTCTTTAGCATGACTTAAATTTAATTCAAATACATTACCATTTCTAAGTTCTAATATTCCTATATAATCATCTAAAATTGTTAACTTACCACCAAATTGATATTCAAAGTAATTAGAATCGAAGTTAATGTTAACCTTATTATTTGCAAAAGAATATATAAAAGTATTCAAAATCTCAAATTCTGATCTTTTTTCTCTGATTTTTACAATGATATTTTCTACGTTAACTGGAGTTGGAAATGCCGGCAAAGAAAATTCGACTAAATCTAATTCTGGATTTATTCCACTAGAAATAGGTAAATTAATCTTTATACTAGCCAATTTATCCGTTAAATCTTCTACAAAAAGATAAAGAGAATTATATAAACTCGGATCGATACCCACTGTTCTACCTACTAATTGAACTAAGTGTGTCGGATAACTACTATCCCCAACCAATTCTTTTTCGTCTATAACTACATCGTAATCATGCATTTTAAAATTAGGTTCAAATTTTATTAATTTTGGCATGATTATTATTCCTCCACATCCAAGTTTAGCTCTTACAATTTTAGTTGTTTGTGGATCCGATGACTTTAATAAATTATCTTGTAACGCTGCTTCGAATATTGTAAAAGGTTTAACATCTACTTTATTTTCTTTAGAATCAACTATTTTTGTCTTGTCATCCAAATTATCGTTAATTTGTATTTTTGACTGTATCTCATCAGTAGATTTATTTTTAGGATGAGATATAATATTTCCATTTTCATCTACTTCTGTATTTTTTGAATAATTCAGAATAGTTTCATTTAAATTTTCTGTTGTATTAGAATGATTTTTTAATGTTTTTGCTTTATGTTCAATTATATTCTCAGAATCCGAGATAGTTTGATTCGAATTTAGATTTGAGAGATTTTTTTCCTCTAAGGATACAGAATTATTTGATTGTTGTGGAGATGGATTTGCACTAGTATCAAACTTTTTAATTAGCCTAGGTCCGGCTTTTTTTAGTAAACTTCTATTTTGAGCTTTTTGTAACGATTCTTTATCTTGATTATCTTGTTTGTTCGGATTGCAATTACATAGAAATGAATCCGAAGAGTTGTTAGAATGATCAAAAGTAAATTGAGGAGATTTTATAATAGCTTCGTACTTTATATTATCAATAACAGCTATAAAATTTAGCTTAGATTTTTCGAAAAGCTTTTCTAATTTAATAGGATAAATATTATTTACATTTTCAAACAAATGAATAGGGCGCAAAAATTCTAATTTTTCAGCAACCAGATCTATTTCATGAAAGAAGCAAACGTGCCATTTAAAATTTTTTCTATCTAACATAGTTAAATGAATTTTATTATCATAATTAACAAGCAAAATAATTTCTGGCTGATCATCATCATCGATATCCGACAATAAGAAATCGCTTTTATCTGAATGTGAATCAATGACTTCTATAATATTATCATTAGGCACAAATCCTTGTAGGACACTCTTAAAATAACATGACATATATGTACCTCCTAACTTATACGATATTATTAGTTTATGAATTTCATAGTAAATTAGAATTAGTCCACAAAAAAACACTACAAAAGTAAAGTTTTAATTTATAATGCGGAGCTAGTAGTAACAGGATAGAGACAAGATATTATTTATCTAGAATTTTAATTTGATTATAAATATCACGTTTAGAAATACCACGATCTATAGCAACTTTTTTCATAGCAAATTTTTCAGCTAAGCCTTGCTTTAAATAAATATCCATATGTTCTATAATAGATATCTGTTGCCAATTCTGAATTTGTTCTTGGCGAATTAAATCAATATCCTTGCCTTGAATTATAAGAACAAACTCGCCCCTCGGAATCATGGCCTGAAACATAGAGATAGCATCAATAATAGTCGTATGAATTAAAGTTTCAAATTTTTTAGTTAATTCTTTAGCTAAAGTTATATTTCGATTACCCAAAATATCCAAAATAGAATTCAATGTTTTTTCTATACGATGCGGTGATTCATATAGAATAATCGTGCGAGATTCATTTGCTAAACTTTGCAATATAGCTAATTTTTCTTTTTTATTAGTTGGTAAAAATCCTTCAAATATAAATCTACGTGTTGATTTACCAGATAATATTAATGCTACAATGAAAGCCACAGGCCCCGGTGTAGAAGTAACCTCTATACCAGCATCTATACAGGCTTTAACTAGATCTTCACCGGGATCCGATATGCCCGGTGTACCAGCGTCTGTGACTAATGCTATATTCTGGCCGGATTGCAATCTTTCTATTATTGCTGTTGTCTTTGCAAATTTATTGTGTTCATGATAGCTTTCTAATTTCGTCGTTATATTGTAATGATTTAATAGCTTGATTGTTACTCTCGTATCTTCACATAATATTAAATCCGCAGCCTTTAATATATCTAATGATCTAATTGTTATATCAGATAAGTTACCAATTGGTGTTGCACATAGTGTTAACATAATTTTTCCTTTAATTTATTTTGTAATTTACTATAGAAAATAGCATCAAAAAAATAAATTTTCAAGGGTAAAATTTAATTAATCATTACCATGTTTTAAAAAAGACAAACTATTATTTATAACTTCTTCAGATTCTGGCCCCCACCATACATAATGACCTAAGCACTTAACTCGCACTGTCTTTGCATACGGCAATAATTTTGCTAAATAATCAAGATGTGCTATTGGTACATCCTTGTCCAAAATTGAATGAATAGCATAGCAAGGTGTTTTTATCTCTGATAAATGGCCATTAAACTCTTTCGCCATCTCAATTTCTTTCATCATACCAGGATAAATATAGCTCATTGGTGTCATGGATTTTACAAATGCTAGAAATTCAGCTTTTAAGTCTTTATTTTTCATCATAGTGTTAGCATATTTTTTAAGATCCTCTTTACTAATGTCAGCACTTTGATAGACAAACTCTACGAAAGTTGTACTTGGCATAAGCTTTGCTGCATACATTAAAAAATAAGAAATAATATCTTTCATTTGACTATTCATAACCAATTTTCCTAATGCTGAATTAACAGCCTCTTCGTTTGGTAAATAACTTGTAGTAATCGCACTCCATAAAAGTAGCTTTTTAGCCCCATATTTTCTTGTATAACTAATAGCACTTGCCCCACCCATGGATACACCAAATACATTAATCAATTCTGTATTAATATTTAATCCGATTAACACTTCATAGAATATGTCAGCATGTGTTTCAAAATCATTTGCAATATTCAGCTTATTATATCCCGGACGATTAATACAAATCACTCTAAAATCACTTGTTTTTAACCATTTAAATGCATTTACGCTATCCAATCCAACGCCGCCACCTGTGCAAAATAGTATAACTTCTTGCTTATTGCTGTTTATATCAATATAAGAAATATCTCCAAAAGATGTTTTAACCATAGATAAGTTGTCCAGCTCATTTTTGCGATTTATAATAAATGTGTAGTAACTAAAAATCATCCATAATATTATTAAAGTTATAAAGAATATTATATTCATCTCCTCTAAAATTTATCCTATCCTACTTAAAAAGCACTCCATAATTGAAGTGCTCATTATTTATTTTATAATTTTAATTCTTTAATTATTTCTTTTACGGTCTCTAATGGCATTTTTAATTCCTTAGAAATTTCTTTATCATTCATTTTAAAACGAGTATATAAAAGTTCTACTTTACCTTCTGCTTTACTTTGTTGTGCTAATATTGGATTATATAATTTTTGTACCATAGTATTCACTTTTTCTTATAATATTTGATTATCAAAATATTTATTACTAAAATAACTTGTTAAGTTTTGTATCGCTTCGAACATAGTTAATGCATCATTATCTAGGATTAAACCTTTCTTATATAGTTGTTCTATTGCATCAGATATAGTTTTAACTGTACGTTGGATTTCGATCAAGTCTGAGTTTAAAACCTCGGATCTTTTCACCGTACTATTTTTATTATAATTTGAATTCTTTAATTATTTTTTTTACGGTCTCTAATGGCATTTTTAATTCCTTAGAAATTTCTTTATCATTCATTTTAAAACGAGTATATAAAAGTTCTACTTTACCTTCTGCTTTACTTTGTTGTGCTAATATTGGATTATATAATTTTTGTACCATAGTATTCACTTTTTCTTCTAATATTTGATTATCAAAATATTTATTACTAAAATAACTTGTTAAGTTTTGTATCGATTCGAACATAGTTAATGCATCATTATCTAGGATTAAACCCTTCTTATATAGTTGTTCTATTGTATCAGATATAGTTTTAACTGTACGTTAGATTTCGCTCAAAGTTGGGTTTAAAGCCTTAAATCTTTTCAAAGTACTATTTTTATTATAATTTTAATTCTTTAATTATTTTTTTTACGGTCTCTAATGGCATTTTTAATTCCTTAGAAATTTCTTTATCATTCATTTTAAAATGAGTATATAAAAGTTCTATTTTACCTTCTACTTTACCTTCTGCTTTACCTTCTGCTTTACCTTCTGCTTTACTTTGTTGTGCTAATATTGGATTATATAATTTTTGTACCATAGTATTCACCTTTTCTTCTAATATTTGATTGTCAAAATATTTATTACTAAAATAACTTGTTAAGTTTTGTATCGCTTCGAACATAGTTAATGCATCATTATCTAGGATCAAACCTTTCTTATATAGTTGTTCTATTTTATCAGATATAGTATCAACTGTAAATTGTATTTCTCTCGACGCTGAATTTAGAGCCTCGGATCTTTTAGCTTTGCTATTTTTAGTTCTCCTTACTATATTATTTAAGCTTTTTCTATGTTGAAAAAGCACTACAGGTAACAGGCAATACATTTTCTTTTGGATTAAAGAGTCTATGCTATATTGCCAAAATCTTATAGTTTGAATAGGATGCCTTAAACTTTCATTATTAGATTTTAATCTTAGACATTGATTTATGATTTTTTTATTTTCTTCAATAAATATAATAGATTGAAATGGTAACTCGATTACCTGCTCGTCATTTATTAATTGACTATCCATTTTACCTACCGCTAACCCATAGTCTAATAATCTAGATTGCATATTTTTATCGTTTATAGTTTGGATCTCTAAATGGTATATTTGTGAATTTATATCCATTATAAGATCTGCTCCAGTTTTCTTAAAATCAGTACTTACAAAATTAGTTTTAAGATAGCTGATTTTTGTTGTTTCTAGTTCATACTTCATATTAAAGCATTCATTAATAGTACCTAAAATACATTTAGGCGATAATTCTAATAGAGCTTTAACTATGCCATCTAATTTAACTTGCTCTTTTTCTCCTGTTGTATAATATTGATTAGTTAAATTAGTTAACGAGTTTACTATTAAATCCCAATTATCCTTATCTGATTCATCTGTAGTTTGGTTAGACATATCCTTATGTTTGTACACTAAATCTAATACAGCTATTAAGGATTGTTCAAGCTGATCGTATTCATTCTCTTCAGAAGATATTGGATCTTTAGTTACGTTATTTTCCATGTTGTTATATCCTTTCTCTGAAATGGTTCATCTTATTATAGTTATTTTATAATTTTAGTTCTTTAATGATTTCTTTTACTGTCTCTAGTGACATTTTTAATTCCTTAGAAATTTCTTTATCACTCATTTTCATCCGAGTATATAAAACTTTGATTTCGCCTATTTTTTCACCTTCTGCTTTTCCCTTTTCTAAACCTTCTTTTAGACCTTCTTTTAGCCCCTCTTTTAGACCTTCTTCTTTACTTTGCTTTGCTAGTATTGGATTATATAATTTTTGTACCATAGTATTCACCTTTTCTTCTAATATTTGATTGTTAAAATATTTTTCACTAAAATAACTTGTTAAGTTTTGCACTGCTTCCAACATAGTTAATGCATCATTATCTAGGATTAAACCTTTCTTATATAGTTGTTCTATTGTATCAGATACGATTTTAACTGTACGTTGTATTTCTACCAAGGCTGAATTTAAAGCCTCGGATCTTTTAACAGTACTATTTTTATTTTTCCTTACTATATTGTTTAAACTTTTTCTGTGTTGAAAAAGCACTACAGGTAACAAGCAATACATTTTCTTTTGGATTAAAGAGTCTATGCTATACTGCCAAAATCTTATCGTTCGAATAGCATGTTTCACATTTGCCTCACTAAATTTTAATCTTAGACATTGATTTATGATTTTTTTATTTTCTTCAATAAATATAATAGCCTGAATTGGCATCTCAATTACTTGTTCGTCATCTATTAGTTGACTATCCATTTTGCCTACCGCTAATCCATAGTCTAATAATCTAGATTGCATATTTTTATCGTTCACAGTTTGGATCTCTAAATGATATATTTTCGAATTTATATCCATTACAAGATCTGCTCCTGTTTTCCTAAAATTATTATCTACAAAATTAGTCTTAAGATAGTTGATTTTGGTTGTTTCTAATTCGTATTTCGTATTAAAGCATTCATTAATAGTACCTAAAATACATTTAGGTGACAATTCTAATAAAGCTTTAATTATACCGTCTAATTTAACTTTATCGCTAACTTCTGTTGGATTATATTGCTTAAAGAAATCGGATAAGGATTTTAGCATTAAATTATTAGCCTTCTGTTTATCTGATACATCTATATTTGGGTCGGATACATACTTACGTTTATCCAATATATCCATTACGTTCATTAAGGATTTTTCAAGTTGATCGTAGTCATTCTCTTCAGAAGATATTGGATCTTTAGTTGCGTTCTTTTCCATGTTGTTATATCCTTTCTCTGCAATTGTTCATCTTTAACAGTTATGTGATAATTTTAATTCTTTAATTATTTCTTTGACTGTCTCTAACGGCATTTTTAATTCCTTAGAAATTTCTTTATCACTCATTTTCATTCGAGTATATAAAACTTTGATTTCGCCTTCTACTCTACCTTCTACTCTACCTTCTACTCTACCTTCTTCTCTACCTTCTATTCTACCTTCTTCTTTACTTTGTTTTGCTAGTATTGGATTATATAATTTTTTTACCACAGTATTCATCTTTTCTTCTAATATTTGATTATCAAAATATTTATTACTAAAATAACTTGTTAAGTTTTGTATGGCTTCGAACATAGTTAATGTGTCATTATCTAGGATTAATCCCTTCTTGTATAGTTGTTCTATTGTATCCGATATGGTTTTAACTGTATGCTGAATTTCGCCCAAGGCTGAATTTAAAGCCTCGGATCTTTTAACAGTACTATTTTTAGTTCTCTGGGTATATCTGGGTATATCTGGATATAGTTTTATTTTATAATTTTAATTCTTGAATTATTTCTTTTACTGTCTCTAATGGCATTTTTAATTCCTTAGAAATTTCTTTATCACTCATTTTCATTCGAGTATATAAAACTTTGATTTCGCCTTCTACTCTACCTTCTACTCTACCTTCTATTCTACCTTCTATTCTACCTTCTTCTTTACTTTGTTTTGCTAGTATTGGATTATATAATTTTTTTACCACAGTATTCACCTTTTCTTCTAATATTTGATTCTCAAAATATTTATTACTAAAATAACTTGTTAAGTTTTGTATGGCTTCGAACATAGTTAATGCGTCATTATCTAGGATTAATCCCTTCTTGTATAGTTGTTCTATTGTATCCGATATGGTTTTAACTGTATGCTGAATTTCGCCCAAGGCTGAATTTAAAGCCTCGGATCTTTTAACAGTACTATTTTTAGTTCTCCGTAGTATATTGTTTAAACTTTTTCTATGTTGAAAAAGCACTACGGGTAACAAGCAATACATTTTCTTTTGGATTAAAGAGTCTATGCTATACTGCCAAAATCTTATTGTTTGAATAGCATGTTTCACGTTTGCCTCACTAAATTTTAATCTTAGACATTGATTTATGATTTTTTTATTTTCTTCAATAAATATAATAGCTTGAACTGGCATTTCAATTACTTGCTCGTCATCTATTAGTTGGCTATCCATTTTACCGACCGCTAATCCATAGTCTAATAATCTAGATTGCATGTTTTTATCGTTTATAGTTTGGATCTCTAAATGATATATTTGTGAATTTATATCCATTACAAGATCTGCACCAGTTTTCTTAAAATCAGTACTTACAAAATTAGTTTTAAGATAGCTGATTTTTGTTGTTTCTAGTTCATACTTCGTATTAAAGCATTCATTAATAGTACCTAAAATACATTTAGGTGATAATTCTAATAGAGCTTTAACTATGCCGTCTAATTTAACTTGCTCTTTTTCTCCTGTTGTATAATATTGATTAGTTAAATTAGTTAACGAGTTTACTATTAAATCCCAATTATCCTTATCTGATTCGTCTGAAGTTTGCTTGGATATACCCTTGTGTTTATACACTAAATCTAATACATTGATTAAGGATTGTTCAAGCTGTTCATATTCAGTGTCTTCGGGATATATTGAATCTATAATTTCGTCTTTTTCCATGTGATTATATCCTTTCTTTGAAATTGCGCATTTTTATGCAGTTATATTATTAACAAAATTTGGGATAAATAAACGAAATTTTCGAAAAATTCGGAAACATTTTTATCGGCTATCGGCTATCGGATTTTAGAGTTTTTTCTACGATTAAGAGTCTATTTTTTAAGTATTTATAAAAAATATTCATGTGTTCTGAATAAGATTTATCGGCCGTACTAATTAGATAAATATCCCAAGTTAGCCTAGAGCATGGAAACGGTATATAACGGATTCTAGGATTGTCATGATTTACTGTATGTTTAGGCAAAATATATAATAAATTATTACTATTCGCAATTTCTCGTAGAGAATTGCAGTCATTAGAGCTTACTTCTATGTTTGGTTCAAATCCGGCTAACTTACAGCTATCATAAAATTTATGGCGGATTGTAAACTCTGGCGTAAACATAGCAAATTGGCTATCTCTAATATCATATATCGATATTTTATCTTTCGGATAAAGTTTATGCGTATTTGGTATACATAAATAAACAAATGTGCTTAACATGTTCTCGCTATTAAACTTATCACTGCATATGGGCTTTGTATTCAAGGTAAAATCATACTCATTCTTTTTAAAAAAAGTTTCTAATGCATTATCCGAATTATCAATGTATTTAATATATATCTGTGGATAAAGTTGTTCAAACTCTAAAATTAATTTATAGGATATGGTCGAAATAATTCCAAATGCAAAGAAATTTGTAGCACCAAAATTTCTTTGGGTATAGGCTTTAGGTGCTATGATTTTTATGACGGCCGCACAAACTTATTCAAATACAGCATCTAAATTAATACAAAAATTAAACTTAGGTAATTCAATAGATGCCGGATATTCTTTATCTTTCTATGCTGTAGGAGGATTAATAGTAGATTTAATTTTCGGAAAAATATCTCAAAAATTAGGTTACTGTATTATTAGGTGGTGGCCTAGTAATGGTAGGATCATTGATGGTTGCACTAGTGCCAAATTTATTGATATCATATGTGGGAGCTTTTTTATGTGGAGCCGCATTTTCCGTTATAATGCCATGCGTATTGCACGGTGCAGCAAAATTAGTTCCGGCCGAATCATCTGCAATGGCTGTATCAATAGCTATATGCTCACAAACAATTGGTAGGATGATATCGCCGTATGTGATGACGTTTCTTGGTTCTTCAATTGTTGGTTTTGGATTAACTAGTAATCAAGCCTCTTTACTTTTCGCCGTAGTGGTTGGATTTTTAGGATCAGCAATTTTATATTTTGTCAATATAAGAAAATAAGAAAATAATCTTTTAGGTTCATTAATTTTATATTTGGCGAATATAATTTTACTACTTAAATATTTACTCTTAGTTACATAATAGAATGCAGATAGAATTAAAAATTTGAAAGGAGAACAATATGTATGAAAGAAAAGCAAAAAATTAAATTAGGCATTTATTTATGCTCATTACTGATGATGGGCGCTATTGCTGTAGCGAGCAATTTGGCTAATATTATAGCCGCTTTTCCGGATGTAGCCCCGACGACGATAGTAGCATATTTAATATCGCTTCCTTGTTTGATTGTTATACCAGTTACGTTAATTACGGGCAAATTGATGAATCAATTTTCTAAAAAATCACTAATAATAGCTGGTATTTTGTTTTGGCTAATTGGTGGCGTAGCTCCTTATTTTTTAAACAACCTTACTGCTATAGCTATTATGAGGGCTATTTTTGGAGTTGGTATAGGTATGATACAAACTTTATGTGCTGCTTTAGTAGTAGAAAATTTTGAAGATC
>MDSO01000094.1_pt1 | contig 14762 bp, 11 predicted proteins | sample 1005691 | NCBI WGS metagenome assembly MDSO01 (sample SAMN05526595, study PRJNA338239) | gut metagenome | isolation source: stomach gut content | host: Acanthurus sohal | place: Saudi Arabia: Red Sea | collected 2011-04 | reverse complement strand
AAAACTATTTGTAGATACGAAAATGGATCAATCCAAGATAAAGCACATAATAGTATTCTTTTCTTTTTACAAGAGCCTGAGAATATGAAAACTTATATAAATGAAAATGAAATTTTATTAGAGAATAAGCAAAAGAATAAACTGATACAGACAATTGAAAAATTAGAGCAAAATGAAGAATATCGTGCAAAAAATAAATTTTTTGATATGATTTTTTCGAAAACGCCATCAGAAGAAAATGGGTTCAAGGCTTTTGATTATGAAAAAGTATGTGCAATGGTTATCTTTTTTGCACGGAAAAGCAATCAATTATTAAAAACAAAACTTTTAAAGTTACTAAATTACTCAGATATGATTTTTTATAAAGAGAATGGAACTTCTATATCAGGAAGTCGGTATATTCATTTCCCATATGGGCCAGTAATGGAAAATTTCGATTTTATTTTTGGTAAGATGGCCAGTGATAATATTGTACGAATAGATATTGTATATGAAGGAGTATATGAGAAACATCAGGCTGTGCCGGAAACACAAATGCCCGAAGGTATCTTATCTGACTCTGAGCTAGAGGTTCTTGAACGGATATACAATAAATTTGCGTATTTTTGTTCGGTGGAAATATCAGATTACTCACATGCAGAAAAAGGGTACTCCTCAACAAAACAAGGAGAGATAATTTCATACACTTATGCTAAGAATATAAATTTGGATTAGAGTCTAAAGTAATTGATGAATGTAGTGGTAAAGGATTTGGAGAAAAAGATTTGTAAGTAGCATTTCCTGAAAGATTAGTTTTTAATTTCCCAGGTCCATTATCCACTTTATATCCTCACTTTCAAATTGAAATAACAACACTGTAAACAACGATTTCATTTCAATTTGGCAACTGAAATTGAAATAACAACAATGTAAATAACGATTTCATTTCAATTTGGCAACTGAACTTGAAATAACAATAGTATAAACAATGATTTCATTTCAATTTGATAACTGAACTTGAAATAACAATACTGTAAACAATGATTTTATTTTAAATACATCCGATATTTTAAACCTTATACTAAAATAATAAAAGGGCATATAATATGGTAGAACAGCTAGGCTATCTATGGCCAGGTACTATTTCTATTACAGATTCAGATTATTTGAAAGAAAGACAAGTGAATGATCGAAAATATTCAAGTCTTAAATTTAAGGTTATCAGTAGAAAAATCACATTATAAATATTAAATTACAGATAGAGTTAACTGAAACTTTAGTTGTATTCTACATATCAACAAATGTTTTTGCAAAGATATTGACTTTTTCCTTTGCTTATAATATGATATTCAGTAATAAAATAATAATTCAATTCTTCGTGGCGAGATGTAAATCCTCACCAGCGGTTATAGTCTGAATGGAGAAGAATAGGATCTTGTTGTACAATTTTTTTCATCTTTTATGTGTGCCAATTTATTAAGCAACCCTGTAGAAAGAAAGAATTAGGGTTGTTTTTTTATGTTTTAAATACAAGCTAAAATTTGGGATGTTTAGATTCAACCTAAAAATTTTATCCGGTATTTAAAATATAGAAGGAGTGGTAAATTTGAAAACATATAAAGAAGCTTCGAAAATTTTGTATAATGTTTTAGAGTTATTATTTGTTGATTAAAATATAAAAATGGAGAAATTAAAATGTCAAGTGCAACACAAAGAGCAGAATTACAATCACAGATTTGGAAGATAGCAGACGAGGTCCGTGGGTCAATTGATGGATGGGACTTTAAACAATATGTATTAGGTACACTATTTTATCGTTTTATTAGTGAGAACTTTTCGAATTACATGGAAGGTGACGACGATATTAACTATGCAGCCCTAGATGATAGTCTTATCACAAAAGAAATTAAAGAAGATGCAATCAGAACAAAAGGATATTTCATATATCCAAGCCAGTTGTTTGTGAACATTGCAAAAAATGCAAATGACAATGAAAGCTTAAATACAGATTTAGCAGGAATATTTCAAACAATCGAAAGCTCGGCCAATGGCTATCCGTCAGAATTAGACATAAAAGGATTATTCGCTGATTTTGATACAACAAGTAATAGACTTGGAAATACAGTGAAAGAGAAAAATACACGTTTAGCAGCTGTGATTAAAGGTGTAGAAGGAATTAATTTTGGTAGATTCGAAGATAATAAAATAGATTTATTTGGTGATGCTTATGAATTTTTGATTTCTAATTATGCGGCTAATGCCGGAAAGTCTGGAGGAGAATTTTTTACACCGCAAAGTGTATCTAAATTAATTGCAAAGCTTGCAACCCATGGACAATCAACAATTAATAAAATTTATGATCCAGCAGCAGGGTCTGGATCTTTACTTTTACAAGCTAAAAAACAATTCGATGATCATATTATTGAAGATGGCTTCTTTGGACAAGAAATCAACCATACTACGTATAATCTTGCTCGAATGAATATGTTTTTGCACAATGTTAATTATGATAAATTTAATATAGCATTAGGTAATACTTTATTGGATCCTAGATTTGGAGATAACAAACCGTTTGATGCTATTGTATCCAATCCACCATATTCGATAAAGTGGATTGGTAGCGATGATCCAACATTAATTAATGATGAGCGTTTTGCGCCGGCAGGAGTACTTGCGCCAAAGTCAAAAGCAGATTTTGCTTTTATACTTCATACACTTAGCTATTTATCCGAAAAGGGTAGAGCTGCGATTGTTTGCTTTCCGGGAATATTTTATCGTGGTGGTGCTGAGCAAAAAATTAGAAAATATTTAATTGATAATAATTTTGTAGAAACTGTTATCGCACTTGCACCTAATTTATTCTTTGGAACATCTATTGCAGTTAATATCTTAGTGCTTTCAAAACATAAAACAGATACTAAAACACAGTTTATAGATGCAAGTGGTACAGATTATTTTAAAAAAGAAACAAATAATAGTGTTCTAACACCAGAACATATCGAGGCTATTCTTGAGTTATTTGCCAAGAAAGACGATGTAGAACATGTGGCGATATCGGTCGATAACGATAAGATAGCAACAAAAAATTATAATCTGTCCGTAAGCTCTTATGTAGAAGCAAAAGACACTAGAGAAGTGATTGATATAGTAGAAGTAAATGCTAAAATCAAAAATACTGTGGCGAATATAGATAGACTACGTAATGAGATAGATAAAATTGTTTCTGAGATTGAGGGGTAGTTATGAAAAATAATTTTGATTTTTTAATATATCGTTCAGTTACTGAAGACATATCTGTCAATGCACTTGTAAAAGATGAAACAATTTGGTTAACACAAAAAGCAATGGGGGAGTTATTTGCTTGCAGTACTGATAATATATCTCTACATTTGAAAAATATATTTAATGAGGGGGAATTAGATGAAAATTCAACTACCGAGGAAATCTCGGTAGTTCAACAAGAAGGCAATAGACAAGTAAAACGAACTCCAAAGTTCTATAACCTTGACGCTATTATTTCCGTTGGCTATCGTGTGAATTCTGCTCGTGCCACACAATTTAGAATTTGGGCAACATCTATTTTAAAAGAATACATGATAAAAGGGTTCATCGTTGATGATGAAAGATTAAAACAAGGTAAAACTCTTTTTGGTAAAGATTATTTTAGAGAGCTTTTAGAAACAGTTCGATCTATTCGAGCTAGTGAGAGAAGAATTTGGGAGCAAATAACGGATATTTTTGCAGAATGTAGTATTGATTATGATGTAAAATCACAGGTTACAAAAGATTTTTATGCTATGGTCCAAAATAAATTTCACTACGCTATAACAGGAAAAACAGGTGCAGAAATTAGATATGACTTAGCTGATAGAAATAGTGCGAATATGGGACTTACAACTTGGAAAAATGCACCTGATGGCAGAATTCTAAAATCAGATACCATGATAGCAAAAAACTACTTATCAGAAAAAGAAATAAAAAAACTTGAAAGAACGGTATCGAGCTATTTTGATTATGTAGAAGATTTAATTGAATATGAAAATACTTTTACTATGGCAGAATTTGCAAATAGTATTGATGAATTTTTAGCTTTTAGAAAATATAAAATTTTAGAGGGTAAAGGTAATATTTCAAAAAAACAAGCTGATGAAAAAGTAACTTTGGAATATAATGAGTTTAACAAAACACAAAAGATAGAATCAGACTTCAACAAAATGACAAAAAAACTACTTGGAAGAGGGAAAGAAAATGAGTAAATTAGATGAATTGATAAAAGAACTTTGCCCGGATAGAGTAGAATATAAAAGCGTTGGAGAGATTGCGACACTTGTCAGAGGTAACGGACTTCCAAAATCAGACTTCACTGAAACAGGTATAGGGTGTATTCATTATGGACAAATTTACACATACTATGGAACGACAACAAATAAAACTATATCTTGTGTAGCAGAAGAAACAGCACAAAAATTAAAGCAGGTAAATACTAATGATATAATAATAACTAATACAAGTGAGAATGTTGAAGATGTTTGTAAGGCGATAGTTTGGGAAGGGTTAGAAAGTATAGTTACCGGTGGTCACGCAACAATAATAAAAGGGTTACCAGTACCTAAATTTTTCGTATATTATACTCAAACAAGCGAATTTTTTAAGGTAAAAAAGAAACTAGCAACAGGTACTAAAGTTATAGATGTTTCAGCAAATAATATTGCAAAAATACCTATTCCCATTCCACCACTACCTGTGCAAGAGGAAATTGTTCGTATTTTGGATAATTTCACAGAGCTTACAGCAGAGCTTACGGCAGAGCTTACGGCAGAGCTTAAAACAAGAAAGAAACAGTATGAGTATTATAGGGAATATCTTTTTAATATAGATACTGCAAATCTCTTATGTTTGGGCAATGAAAGTGTTGGTAAGTTTACAAGAGGTAGAGAATTACAGAAAAAGGATTTTACCGAAACAGGCGTTGGGTGTATTCATTACGGCCAAATCTATACCTATTATGGTACTTATACTAATAAAACCAAAACCTTTGTTTCGAACGAGTTTGCCCAAAAGGCTCGTAGAGCTAAATATGGCGATTTAGTAATAGCAACAACAAGCGAAAACGATGAAGATGTTTGTAAAGCAGTAGCATGGTTAGGAGATAAAGAAATCGCTATTAGTAGTGATGCTTGTTTTTACACACACAACTTATATCCCAAATATGTTGCATATTTCTTTCAGACAGAGCAGTTTCAAAAACAAAAAAGGCCATATATCACAGGTACAAAAGTAAGACGTGTTAATATCGATAACTTAGCTAAAATAAAGATACCTGTACCAACTTTTATGGAGCAACAACGCATTGTTGATATTCTTGATCGTTTTGAAACCATTTGTAATGATATTTCAAATGGTTTGCCTGCTGAAATAAAAGCAAGACAAAAACAATATGAATATTACAGGGATAAGCTTTTAACTTTTAAGAATATTAACTAACGATGAAGCATAAATATGGGTAAGTATTTAAATAAAATTGTCTAGAGAACACTTAACAGATAATTATATATTTTGGAAGGAATCACAACAATGTATGAGGATAGTACAATTGCGGAATCAAAGAATTTTATAGTGCTTGATAAATACGAAAAGTATTCACGAAAAGCTACTGCAGTTCATCAAACAGAGGCATCACTTGAAAAAGAATTTATACAAGATTTAATAAATCAAGGCTATGAGTATTTACCCGATTTAACTACACCAGAGGCAATGCTTAAGAATGTGCGTAAAGAGCTGCAAAATTTTAATGATGTTGTGTTTAGTGATACAGAGTGGACAAGGTTTTGTCAGGAGTACTTAGATAAACCAAGCGATAATCATATTGATAAAATGCGCAAAATCCACAATGACTATATTTATGATTTTGTTTTTGATGATGGTCATATTAAAAATATTTACCTTGTGAACAAAGACGATATAACAAAGAATAAAGTGCAGGTTATTTCACAATTTAAAATAAAAGGTGTTCACTCCAATCGCTATGATGTTACGATTTTGATGAATGGTCTTCCGCTTGTACAGGTAGAATTGAAAAAACGTGGTATTGCGATTAGAGAAGCATTTAATCAAGTAAATAGATATAGTAAAGAGAGTTTTAACAGCGAAAATTCTCTTTATAAGTATTTGCAAATTTGTGTTATATCTAATGGCACGGATAGTCGCTATTTTGCCAATACAATTAAGCGTGATAAAAACAGCTTTGACTTTACAATGAACTGGGCAAAGTCGGATAATTCTTTAATTAAAGACCTAAAAGATTTTACAGCAACTTTCTTTCAAAAGGATACGATATTAAAGGTACTTTTACATTATTCGGTTTTTGATTCTAGTGATAATTTACTAATTATGCGACCTTATCAAATTGCAGCAACGGAAAGAATTTTGTGGAAAATAACAAGCTCTTATCATGCAAAAAAATGGAAGACTACTGAAAGTGGTGGTTATATTTGGCATACAACGGGTTCGGGAAAAACGTTAACTAGTTTTAAAGCTGCACGTTTAGCTACGGATCTTAAGTTTATAGATAAGGTATTTTTTGTAGTAGACAGAAAAGATTTGGATTATCAAACGATGAAAGAATATCAACGATTTTCACCAGATAGTGTAAATGGTTCTGAAAGTACAGCAGGTTTAAAGAGTAATATTGAAAAAGATGATAATAAGATTATTGTTACCACGATTCAGAAGTTGAATAATCTTATCAAAGGCGAAGCGGATTTGTCTGTTTATAACAAGCAGGTCGTATTTATTTTTGATGAAGCGCACCGTTCGCAATTTGGTGAAGCACAAAAGAATATCAATAAGAGGTTTAAAAAGTATTATCAATTTGGGTTTACTGGTACGCCGATATTTCCGGAGAATGCGTTAGGAGCAGAAACGACAGCGTCTGTATTTGGTAGTGAGTTACATTCTTATGTTATTACGGATGCTATTAGAGATGAAAAGGTTTTAAAATTCAAAGTTGACTATAATGATGTGCGCCCTAAGTTTAAATCAATAGAAATGGAACAGGATGATAAAAAGTTGTCTGCAGCAGAAACCAGAGAAGTGCTTCTTCATCCAGAAAGAATTAAAGCGATATCGAAGTATATTTTAAATAATTTTAGATTAAAAACGCATCGTTGCCATATTGGAGCAAAAGGTTTCAATGCAATGTTTGCTGTTAGTAATGTTAAGGCAGCAAAGCTATATTATGAATGCTTAAATAATTTGCAAAGAGATAGTGATAAGCCTTTAAAAATAGCAACAATATTTTCTTTTGCTACCAATGAAGAGCAAAGTGCTATAGGAGAAATACTGGATGAAACATTTGAAACAACAGTATTGGACCGTAGTGCAAAAGAGTTTCTAAGTTTGGCTATTAATAATTATAATAAGATGTTTAAAACTAACTTTGGTGTAGATAGTAAAGAGTTTCAAAATTATTATAGAGACCTTGCTAATCGTGTAAAAAAACAAGAGATTGACCTTTTAATTGTGGTTGGTATGTTTTTAACAGGATTTGATGCACCAACATTAAATACTTTATTTGTGGATAAAAATCTTAGGTTCCATGGCTTGATGCAGGCATTTTCAAGAACAAATCGTATATATAATTCTACCAAAGCTTGTGGTAATATCGTTACCTTTAGAGATTTGGAACAATCAACAATTGATGCGATAACACTTTTTGGAGATAAAAATACCAAGAATGTTGTACTTGAAAAGAGTTATAAAGAATATATGGAAGGTTTTACGGATATATCTACAGGGGAAGTGCGTAGTGGCTATATAGATGTAATAAAAGAGTTGGACCAAAGATTTCCTGACATTGAAAATATTATGACTGAGAAGGATAAGAAGGAGTTTGTCAAATTATTCGGTGAGTATCTACGTATAGAAAATGTGCTGCAAAATTATGATGAGTTTACTAAATTAAAAGCATTACAATCTATTGATATAGAAGATTCAGAGACACTAGAAGAATTCAAGAAGGCTCATTATGTAACGGATAAAGATATCAAAGCTATGCAAGATATTAGGGTTCCAGATGAAAGAGCCATTCAGGATTATTGTTCTACATATAATGATATTCGCGATTGGTTACGTCATGAAAAATCTGGAAAAGATAAGGAAGATTCAAATATTGATTGGGATGACACTGTCTTCGAAGTTGAGTTGTTAAAATCACAGGAAATCAACCTGGACTATATTTTGGAACTTATTTTTGAAAAAAATAAGGCTGTTAAAGATAAAGCAATATTGGTTGAGGAAGTTCGGCGTATAATTCGTTCGAGTACTGGAAATCGTGCAAAAGAGAGCCTGATTGTAGATTTTATGAATCAAACTGATTTGGATCAAATTCAAGATAAGGCAAGTATCATAGATGTATTCTTTATCTTTGCTCAAAAAGAACAGAAAAGAGAAGTAGAAGAGCTAATTCAGGACGAGAAACTAAACGAGGCAGCAGCCAAGCGCTATATATTTGCTTCATTAAAAAGAGAGTATGCAAGTGAAAATGGAACGGCATTAAATGAAGTTTTGCCAAAGATGAGTCCACTTAATCCTAAATATTTGACTAAAAAACAAACAGTGTTTAGAAAAATATCTGCTTTGATAGAGAAGTTTAAAGGTGTTTGATGGAAAGTTATAAAACAGAGTTGAAAGGAAGGGCTTTATAAGCTTATCAGTATAAGAAATTTTTAAAAGGTTAAAATTGGAATCTGTGTAAATTTTTTTGAAAAATATATTGACTTTTTCCATCGTTTGTAATATAATAATTAGTAATAAAATAGTAATTCAATTCTTCGGGGCGAGGCGTAAATCCTCACCGGCGGTTATAGTCCGTGAATGCTTAGGCATTGATTTGGTGAAATTCCAAAACCGACAGTTATAGTCTGGATGAGAGAAGAATAGGATCTTGTTGTGCAATTTTTTTCATGTGCATCAATTTACTAGCAACCCTTTAGGAAAGAATTCGGGTTGCTTTTTTATATTTTACATACAAGCTAAAATTCTGGAGGTTTAGGTCCAGGCTAGAATTTTTATCCGTTATCTAAAATATAGAAGGAGTGGTAAAATTGAAAACGAGAACACATGATTTGATCAAAATTGCTTTGTTAAGCGCTATAGCTGCGGTATTGATGCAGTTGGGCATTAAGCTTCCTATGTTATTTCCGAGTTTCCTAGAAGTCGATTTTAGTGAGGTGCCTGCCTTAATCGGGATTTTAACAATAAGTCCTATGTCCGGTATTATTATTATAACCTTAAAAAATTTATTGAAGTTAGTTATGTTTGGTACATCGACGGCCTTTGTTGGAGAATTAGCAAATTGGGTTGTTTCAATAGCTTATGTATTGCCAATTATGTATTTGGTACGTAAAGATAAATCTTTTCAAACAGTAGTCATTGGAATATTTCTTGGAATAATATCAATGTCAATAATTGGTGGAGTTATGAATTATTATATTATGCTTCCTTTTTATGCTAAGGCATTTATGCCAATGGATGTTATTATTGGTATGGGTCATGCTATTATTCCGGCTATTACAGATAAATTTACGCTTGTAGTTTGGTCCATTATTCCGTTTAATATATTTAAAGGTATTATAGTATCTATTACAAGCGTAGTGATTTTAAAATCTCTATATCCAGTACTTAAAAAGTTAAAAATAGCCTAAATACTGGTTGTCCAAGTTAACAGTATTCAAACAAACCTAAAGCTTCCCCGACATGTACGGGGACTTTTTTAAATTTAATATACTTTAAGTGTGAAAAAATTCGTTTTAGGGGAAATGAATTGAATTCTCTTTCTCCAATAAAGGCAAAGTCTAACTTTTCTATAACTCTTTGTGACTTAAGATTATCTGAAAAATGGCCACATGTTATAGCATCCATATTAAGGGTTTCAAAACAATATGGTATTAAATCACTTAAAGCTTCTGTCATAAGGCCCATGTTCCAATACTCTTTACTTAAGACAAATCCTAAATCTTTGATTTTTAAAGATTTTAATACTTCATCCACATTGGCCCAGGATGAACTGAGTCCAATTGATCCAATAGTTTTCATGGAGGACTTGTGGCATATAGCTAAATCACTTTTGTGTCGCATAAACATATTTAATACTTTTTCTGTGTCTCGAATTGTGTAGTGTCTCCTCCATCCGGCCATTTCACCCACACCTTCTTCACTAGCATATTCAAAAAAGTCTTCTAAATCACTTGGTCTCCAAAGTCTTAATAATAATCTGTCTGTTTCTATATAGGTGTCACTTAAATCGATTTTTAAATCCAATATTATTCATCTCCTATCATTTTAATAAATAAGTATGCTAAAAAATATATATTTTAAGTGTGAATTTTAATGTTTGAATAAATGAATACTATGAAATTTCGATACTTACTAGTTAGTATATCCGAAAAAAAATCATTTTTACTAGTATTAATTGGAATAAATGCATTAAAATTTGGAAAATATTTTATTTTAGTATAGCACTATAAACTTTTTTTCAACTATTTAGGATAGTAAAGAATAAAAAGTGTCCTATTATTATACATCGTTGAGTTGATATAAAAAATTAGTTATAATATGTAAATAAGAAAAAAAAGATTTATTTAGGGGCAAAAAAGAAATAATAAATGTAATCAGCTTAGATATAAAATAAAAAAATAGCAATATATTAATTATTAGTTAAGTTACAAAAACTTGAGTACGATATATATTTAAGTATGGATAATGAATACAATATTACTTAAGGAAAGTTCTGGGTAAGCTAAAATAGGAGGCTAAGATGATTGAAATTAAAAATTTATATAAAAATTTTGGAGAACTAGAAGTTTTACGTGGCATTGATGATTATATAAAAAAAGGAGAAGTCGTTGTTGTAATTGGCCCATCCGGATCAGGAAAATCAACATATCTTAGATGTATAAACAAAATGGAAGAACTTACAAATGGAAACATTATTATTAATAACAAAAATATTTTCGATAAAAATATTGATATTAATGAAATTAGACAACAGGTTGGTATGGTTTTTCAACATTTTAATTTGTTTCCACATATGACTATTTTAGAAAATATTACCTTAGCGCCAATGAAAATAAAAAAGCTATCTAAAGAACAAGCCGAAGAAAAGGCTTATGTTTTATTAGAACGAGTGGGCCTAGTAGAGAAAGCAAACGAATATCCTAGTAAACTTTCTGGCGGTCAAAAACAAAGAATTGCTATTGCTAGAGCCTTAGCTATGGAACCTGAGATAATGTTGTTTGATGAACCTACATCAGCATTGGATCCAGAAATGGTGAAGGAAGTTTTAGAAGTTATAAAAGATTTGGTTAAAGACGGTATGACGATGATTATTGTTACACATGAAATGGGCTTTGCAAAAGAAGTGGGAACTAGGCTGATATTTATGGATCAAGGTAAAATCTTAGAACAGGGTGATCCTAAAAAAATTTTTGAATGTCCAACAGAAGAACGTACAAAATTATTTTTTAGTAAAGTATTATAATAATTTCATTAATTTTAGGAGATATATATATGACTAACTTACAAAAGATAATAATATTATCCACAGCCTTTTCAATAAGTCTATTGTCGGTGCGTGCTTTTGATATTAATAAAACTCTTAAGCAAACAGAAATGCAACTATCTCATATGTCAGAAGATGTAGACTTACTTAAACAAAAGATTGAAGACTTAGAATATCAGAAAACTTTGGTAGGTACAGATGAATATATAGAAAAGATTGCACGAGAGAAATTAGGATTGATTAAAGAAGGCGATATCATATTTAAAGAAAGATAAGCAATATTTTATAATAATTAATATTTAAAAGAAATATAAGTAATATTTGTGGACAAGTAAGAAACAAAATGTTATAATAGATTTAATTAATAAGTTATATAAAAGAAGATTAGAAGGTGATAAAAACTGGTAGTATTAGGATAAAACGTTTATAAATTAATTTTTGGGGGAAAAACTAATGAATATATTGTTATATTTAATGCTGATTGTTTTAATAGGTTTATTACTAACTTGTGCGTGGTATTTAAAAAAAATAAAATTGCAAAGAGATCAATATGTTAACATATTAAATACTATACCGTATGCAATATCCGTTACAGATAATTCTAGGAATTGGATATTTATTAATAAAATGACAGAAAAAATGGTTAACATGAAAAATTATAATGTAGTAGGTAGACCATGCAAAGAGTGGAGAAGTGAAATTTGTGATACTAATAAGTGTGGAATAACTTGTGCAAATAATGGAGTTCATAACACACGATTTGTAAGTGGAGACACATCATATCAAGTTGATGTAGAAATTATTAAAGACGAGATGGGGACGAAACAAGGATATGTAGAAATTATACAAGATATTTCTATTATAGATAAGAGTGTAAGGGATCAAGAGAAAATAGCAGATTTATTAAAACAAATATCAGCTAGTACAAACAAATTTGCAGACATTTCAGATAATGTAAATAGTTCGGCACAATCTATGGCGGATAATGCAATGGAGCAAGCGGCAGTAATAGAAGAGTTTATAGCATTAATAAATCAACTTTCTAATAATACGCTGAAAAACATAGAACAAATAAATGCAACCAGTAATATTTCTCAAGAAGCGCAGTCAAAAGCTGGCGTTGGAACAGTGCATATGAAAAACATGATAGGAGCTATGAAAGATATAGCGGACGCAAGTAACAATATTTCTGAAGTAATAAAAGTAATAGAAAATATAGCATCCCAAACAAACTTATTAGCTCTTAATGCAGCTATTGAATCGGCTAGAGCTGGAGAAGCGGGAAAAGGATTTGCCGTTGTAGCGAATGAGATTAGGGATTTAGCTACTAAAAGTTCTGAAACAGTGAAAGACATTGAGAAAATGATATCTAACACATTAAATATCGTTAATAAAGGTCAAGAAATACTAGACAACACTAATGATGCTTTGGAAGATATTGCAAAAACTATAGAATACAATGTTGTTATAAATAAAGATTTACTGGATAATAGTGAAGCTCAAAAAATGTCCTTAAATGAATTAAGACAAGGCACAAGCCAATTAACTAATATAATGGATACTGCTGTAGCAAGTTCGGAAGAAAATTCAGCTATTAGCCAAGAAATGCTACAGGAAGTAGATACATTAAAAAATGTATTAGTTCATCATTAAGTTTTATTATAGAACATAAAGAATTACCAGACAAGCCGTAAAGCCCCTAGCTTTAGCTATGGGGATATAAGGCTATTAAATTTTTTCAAAAGATGTTTATATCTTTTATTTTTTGGATATACTTTTAGATACAACTGAATATAGACGGTTGCTAGAAGTAGTCGTTTCTAGCACAAAATATTCAATGTACCGAAAATGTTTCTAAAGTGAAACACGACAAGAAAAAGTCGTTAAAACGATTTCTTAAAGACTCAGTCTCGGATACATGGTAAAAGTGTATCAGCATACAAGACTATATGTCCTGTTGTACGAAGGGTAATGACATCCCCGTAACTAAAGGTCAGACTGGACTAGCAGAAATGAATTTGTCCCTTAATCACTTTAGAATCCCCTGCCTTTAGGCGTGGGGAGTGTCAATAAAAAAATAATATTGCTGTCAAATGGCAGCATTTTTTTTGTTAATTAGTAAGTAAACATGCTTAAAATTAATTAAAATTTTTAAGATGATTAATTTTATAAAACCATGTCCATAATATATATTATAGTAGTTTTTAATCATTATAAAATATCGAAATATATTGTTTAGAGTCGGGTTAAAAGTCATAAAAGTTGAAAGATTTGCGATGTTTTTTTGGAATAAAAAGGTATTTTCAAAAAATAAGTAGAACTTTTTTTCAAAAAATCCTTGCAATTTATTTTTTTATCGTATATAATCGGCCTTGTGTGACACTGGGAACTATGATCTAGGAGGTTACTACCTAATTTTAGGTAAATTTCTAGGGAGCGAAGATAGTTTTAAACTTATCGTCTTGTCACTGCTTATGAATGGAATAATAATCTTATATTCAAAAGTTCTTTTCTTTTGGTTTAGTTTATAATGTCTATTAGCAGTGTATGATAACCCTGTCAGCATTGTCTTTATAAATTACAAAAGGAGGGAACTTTTTTATGGCAGATAAGAAAATGAGAATTACTCTTAGAGCTTACGACCATAAGCTGATAGACCAAACAGCGGAGCAGATAGTTACTGTGGCTAAAAAATCTGGGGCTAGAGTTAGCGGTCCAATACCATTACCTACAAAGAAAGAAATAGTTACTATTCTTCGAGCGGTGCATAAATACAAAGATTCACGTGAGCAATTTGAACAAAGAACTCATAAGAGATTAATAGATGTAGAAGCGACACCAAAGATTGTAGAAGTATTAACCAGGCTAGATTTACCAGCCGGAGTAGAAGTAAAAGTAAAGCAAAGTTAATATCGGACAAGATTGCTTGTCTAGTATGATTACCCTAAAAAGTAATCCGCTGTAGATTAGGAGGCTATAAATAATGAAAAAAGCTATAATGGCTAAGAAAATTGGCATGACACAGATTTTTGATGAGAATGCTAATCTAATACCGGTTACAGTTTTAGAAGCTGGACCATGTACAGTAGTACAAAAGAAAACAAAAGAGAATGATGGTTATGAAGCGGTACAAGTGGGATTTGAGGACAAAAAAGAAAAAAGAAGAACTACTAACAAACCAGAAAAGGGCCACTTTGATAAGGCAGGAGTTAAGCTAAAGAGA
>MDSO01000093.1_pt1 | contig 14821 bp, 14 predicted proteins | sample 1005691 | NCBI WGS metagenome assembly MDSO01 (sample SAMN05526595, study PRJNA338239) | gut metagenome | isolation source: stomach gut content | host: Acanthurus sohal | place: Saudi Arabia: Red Sea | collected 2011-04 | reverse complement strand
TCGGCATGATTATCAACGTATAAATGACAGTTGCCTACACCTGTTTCTATCGTCGGCACAGTGGCATTTTGGACGACCATGTTAATTAATTGAGCACCGCCTCTTGGAATAACTAAATCTACATACTCATTGGCGGTTATTATTTCATGAACTACTTCTCTTTTTGTATTCTCTATCAAAAAACAGCAGTCCTCACTTACTTCGGATTTTCTTAGACCTTCTTTTATAGCAGAGACAATGGCCTTATTGGAATTTATCGTACTGGAACTACCTCTTAGTAATATTGCGTTACCGGATTTTATAGCCAACATGGTTGCATCGATAGTAACGTTTGGTCTAGCTTCGTATATTATAGCAATGGTTCCAAGGGGCACAGTTTTCTTTAATAATTGTAATCCGCTTTCTAGCACTTTACCGGATATAATTACGCCTGATGGATCCGTTAACTTGATTATTGTATCTATGCTTTCGGCTATTTTTATTAATCTATTTTCTGTAAGTGTTAGCCGATCTATTAATGATGCGTTCATACCTTCGGATACGGCTTTAGTTATATCTATTTTATTTGCGTTTAATATTATCCTCGTATTCTTTAATAAAGAATTTTTTATCTCTAAAAGAGCCAGATTTTTTTGAGAAGTAGTTAATAAGCCTAATTCATATTTAGCTTTCTTTAACTTCTCACCTTTTACTTTAAGTTCATCTTCCATCTGTACACCATCCTAATATTTTATTTTTTAAAATAGTATGAATAAAAGCTGGAAGTTTTATACCTCCCAGCTTAGTGTTATATCCTATTTTCTTTAGTCTTCATCGTCGTATTCTTAATCGGCCGAGTCGTCTATAACTTTATCTATTACTATTTCTTTAGCCACTGTCATATTTGGAGCTTGTGCTCCAGCTACATAAGATTTTTTTGCTGGTACTCTTACGCTTTTACTTAGGCTCCTTTCTAAGATAAACAGATCATTGATAAGCTCAACAACTTTTCCGTAGAGGCCATTATTTAAGCATTTTTTTATATTCCTTGAATAGTATGAATAAAAGCTGAAGGTTTTATACCTCCAGCTTAGTGTGATATTATTGTATTTAGTCTTCATCGTCATATTCTTGATCAGCTGAGTCGTCTATAATTTTATCTATTACTGTTTCTTGGACCACTGTCATATTTGGAGCTTGTACTCCAGCTACATGAGATTTTTTTACTGGCACTCTTACGCTTTTATTTAGACCCATTTCTACGATAAACAAATCATTGATAATCTCAACAACTTTTCCATAGAGGCCATTATTTAATAATATCGATTCTCCAACTTTTATTTGGGATTGCATATTTAGTATGGCTTTTTCTCTTTTCTTTTGTGGCCTAATAATGATTAGCCAGATTACACCTGCAAAGAAGCCGATATAAATTAATAATCCGATAATAGCAATTAAAGCTGACATATAAAAATCCTCCTTATTTATTTTTATAATTTATCCAATTACTTATTAATCTTCGTCATCGTATTCTTCTTCGTCGACCTCATTGGCGGAAGTATTATCGATTACAGGAGCAGAATCTTTTACAATTTTCAAATTTGGAGCTTCTACACCAGCTACTTGGGATTTTTTTACGGGTACTCTTACACTTTTATTAAGGCCTATTTCAATAATAAATAAATCATTAATAACGTCTACTACTTTGCCATAAATACCGCTAGTTAATAAAACAGGTTGTCCAACTTTTATTTCGGACTGCATTTGAGCAGTTGCTCGTTCTCTCTTTCTTTGCGGTCTAACCATAATGAGCCACATTAAACCAAAAATAAATGCGATATAAATTATCGAGCCAAATAATCCTGTTCCTGCTGTTGGTGTTACTGCTTGTTCCATGATAATTCCTCCTAAAGTTTTTTATATTTCAATAATTTAATAAAATAAAAAAGGTAGAAAACTAAATGTCATTAATTTTTAAAAACAGTCGTCACTATTTTTTATTTCCCATTCTTTGTTTTCTACACAATTTATTTTTTATTCTCTAATCAGTTTTAACTTCTCGATTTATCTATTTAAGGTATTTTTATTTTGTGCTAATCTATATCCATCAAGGCGCATTTTTTTATATTCCTTGAATTGTCGTGTTAGTATTGCTTGTCTTATTTCGCTCATCAAATTGTTGTAATAATATAAGTTATGCATAACACAAAGTCGCATGCCTAAAATTTCCTTTGCTTTTAACAAGTGCCTTATATATGCCCGTGAAAAATTTCTACAAACTTCGCATTGGCATTCTACATCAATAGGTAGCTCATCTTTTTCATATTGTGCATTGTAAATGTTTCTTTTTCCTTCATTAGTATAAACATGGCCATGCCTGCCGTTTCTTGCGGGCAAAACGCAGTCAAATAAATCCACCCCTCTTTCTACCGCTTCTAAAATGTTTTCGGGCGTTCCTACACCCATCAGATATGTTGGTTTATTTTTAGGTAAATGTTCTACAACATTATCCAAAATATAATACATCTGATCATGTGTCTCGCCTACGGCCAAGCCTCCGATCGCATAGCCATCCAAATCGAAATTAGATATCGTATTTGCATGACTACTTCTTATATCGACAAAAAGTCCACCTTGATTTATAGCAAATAGCAATTGTTTTTTGTTAATAGTTTCCTGCAATGAATTTAGCCTATTCATTTCTTTGATGGATCGTTCAAGCCATCTAGTGGTACGATCAACCGAAGGCATAATATATTCTCTCTCAGCCAAAGCGGGCGGACACTCATCGAATGCCATAGCAATAGTCGAAGCCAAATTAGATTGGATCTGCATGCTTTCTTCTGGCCCCATAAAAATTTTTTTACCATCAATGTGAGAAGAAAAATAAACGCCTTCTTCTTTAATTTTTCGTCTATGGGCCAAAGAAAACACTTGAAATCCACCTGAATCTGTTAAAATAGGTCCATCCCATGCCATAAACTTATGCAATCCACCTAATTGTCGGATCAAAGTATCCGTAGGTCTTAAATGTAAATGATAAGTATTTGACAAGGATACCTGCGTTTTTATATTTTTTAAATCGATAGCACTTAATCCGCCCTTAATCGCTCCCGCTGTTGCTACATTCATGAAACATGGCGTTAAAATTTCTCCATGTGGTGTTGTAAATTTGGCCGTCTTTGCTACGCCATCAGTTGATAAAATCTCGTACATAAAATCTCCATTCTCTTTGTTAATTCGATAAATATATTCTACAAGATAATCACAAATTTTGCAACAGTTAATTTCAACCTCTCCGTCACTGCGTGACAGCTCTCCTAGAAGGAGAGCCATGTCTGGGAGCAGGGGGCAACAGCTCCCTAGTGTTGTTTGTACGAATCTATAATCTGACTGCGAGATTTCGGAATTTCTATTTGCCCAAACCTATTTTTTATTCGACGATTTATCATATCCATGTTAGACTTCTCCTGCATGGTTATGGCGCTCTTTAATGTTAAAATATTTTTAATATTGGATTGCAATGATTTTACCATATTACTATTACTCGGGTCATTAAGAAATGGCTTTAATTCATAATACAAGCTTTCAAAATCCTTTTCGATAGATTCTACATCATCGGTTAATTTTTCTTTGGTTTTAGACATTTCTTCGACCATCTCAAAACCATTGTCTAGAACATCTACGTTGCTATTATGTTCTAAATTAGTTACTATCGGATTAATTCCTTTTGGATTATTAGCACTCGGTACGACTTTGGCTGGAGTTGGCTTATTATCATTCTGCTCGTTTAATACTAAAATTTGAGTTTCATTTCCTATAATAGTTTCTATCTGTGTTAATAGATCCAAAATCTTGTGAGCCTGCTCATCTAAGGTTATAAGTTTATCCATTTCTTTTGTCAAAGAATAATCCTCCTTCATATGTGGATTTATAAACATTCTTATACTTATTAGTATTATTTCGGCTAGCACGAATACGCCTCAATTCCTTCTTTACATGCGTTAAATTATCCGTTAATTTTTGAGTGTTATGTTCATGTATATCGGATATTTGATTTTTCAACGCTTTACACTCATCGTCCAAATCCGGTGATATTGCTAACTGCTTCAAATACTTAGCTAGGATTTTTTGGCGCACATTTAGTAGATGATAGAATTTTTCATGATCGTTATCCTTTAAACTTCTAGCCTGATCTTTTGTGATTTGTAGTAAATCTTTTAATAAACTTTTTTTCATTTCCATGTACAATCCCTCCTGGAACATATTGTTGCCATTTTTTTTGTTTTAATTCTAATTTCAATACTACTAATTTTAAACAAAAAAGAGGACACGATATTTCGCATCCACTTTCATCTTACTCGATATAATTTAATTATACTCTAGCATCAATTTTGCTCCCAAGATTAGCGTTAATTGACATCTCCATGCCCTTAACCATCTCCATTATTTGATTGCCTGTTTGCTGAGCCAGATTCATACCGACTTTCGCTACTTTCATGCTAATCTCAGAAGCTACATTAGCTTGACTTATTCCTGTTGACACTTGTGCTATATTCATATTTATCACCTAACCTCATCCACAAATAACCCTGCTGCATCCCACATTTTGGCTAACATATCTAATATTTTTTCAGATGGAATTTCTCTTATCACTTCCTCGGTCTCTTTATCCACTACCGTAACTACCATACGGTTTGTTTTTTCATGCTGTGCTAGCCTTACCTCATTCAGTTGTAAATCAATCTTTTCACCATTTTCCGATAGTACTTGTTCGGCAGCTTTTATAAATCTTTCCTGTTGCTGCTTAGTAGAAGTATTGCCATTTTGAGTATTACCTTTATTCGATTGAGAATCTTGTCTCCTTTGAACATTTTGAACTTGTGGTATCTTTTGTTGATCTGTTTGAAACTCCATCTTTTGTTGCTGGGTTGTTCTTTCTACTTGTACCGCTTCTTGTTTGGCTATTTGCATGATAAATGCTCCTTTCTCCAATTTTTTTGTGGTTCAACGATCCACTAATTTGTATATCGGATCATAATTGGAAAAAATTAACAAGCATCAGTTAAATTTTATTAAATTTATATTTTTTACATATTGTTAAAAATAATACTACATTTTATGTTAATATGTTAAACTCTAGACTAAAAATATTCATTCATGCCTACTTTATCTTTCGTCTCTGCTAAAATGTAATAAATTTTCCATGGCATCTAAATATAATTTCGGCACTAAAGTTTTTCCAAAACCTTTGCCTATTTCTAAACCTGGCTTATTATCCCCATGAAAGTCCGTCCCACCAGTTAAAAATAATCCATATTTATCGCACAAATCAAAGTATTCTCTCTCCACATCTTTGGTATGTTCCGGATATATCGTTTCTATACCCGATATTCCGGCTGCCTTTAAATCCTGAATAAAAGTATCTGTACTTACTTCTAACTTGTAAAAATACGGGTGTGCTATAACTGCTAGGCCTCCTGCGTCCTTAATCGCCTGGATAGCTTCTTTATAATTGACAAAATTTCTAGTTATATATCCTGGTTTCCCTGTTCCTAATACTTCATCGAATATCGTTTTTCTATCCTTAAAATATCCCTTTTCAATTAAGGCACCTGCTATTGTCCCTCTCGTTAATGACATATTCTCATCGTTATTCGGATTAAGCTCTTTCATCCGTAGTGGATAGCCTAGTTCAGCGAGCTTTTTTAGCATTGTTTCATTGCGCTTTCTTCGTTCATCTCCCATTTTTGTAATTAAATCTTTCAATGTTTGATTTTCTATATCTATAAAATATCCTAAAATATGAATTTCCACATCACTATATTCACAGCTTATTTCTATTCCTGGGATAACTTTTAAGTCGACCAATTTACCTGCTTCTACGCATTCCTTAACGCCGGCCGTTGTATCGTGGTCTGTAATAGCGATAGCAGATAAGCCTTTAGCTTTAGCATAAAATGCTAACTCTCTTGGTGTAAAAGTTCCGTCTGACATAGTTGAATGAGTGTGTAAATCTATAGTATACATAACAAATCTCCTCCTTAGTAAAATAGCAAGATATCAAAACAGTAAAATGGTAAAATGCTAAACGAAAATAAAAAACAAGATTTCATATTATTGTGCCACAATTCGATGATTGACAAACATCAATTTAGCAATTTATTTTTGGGATTTATAAATTTCCTTTAACTGTTCTTTAGATGTTTTACCGTATTTAGTTAAGACTTCATTGATATTGGTATTTTCATCGCCTTTAGATTCAAAGAATCCGCTAGCATTTTTGGACATCAAAAAGCTTCTCGCCTCGCTAACTTGGTCTAGATTCATGGGGTTTTTATCTGGTTGAACGGGTTCTTGAGCCAAATTTGTTTTTCTTAATTCTAGCTTATGTATATCGAAACGTTCACGCTTATCGTTAGAGTTAGTAACTTTTAGTGTATTGATATGTAAGTTATTAGCATTATAAAACAACATAAACGAGTCTCCTTTAGAATAAATAGTAGAATTAAAATAGAATAAAATTAATTTATAAAATTGTATTCCATTAATTTTTAAACTATGATATAATGATTCAAGAATATTTTAAGAGGAGGTAATTTTTGTGAAGCACATAAAAACACTTAATACCAAAAATCTTAAGAAGAGCGCTCACAAGGGTGGTTGTGGCGAATGTCAAACTTCTTGTCAATCCGCTTGCAAGACTTCATGTACAGTTGGAAATCAATCCTGCGAACAAAAGACAACTTAGATATTGTTCTAACTTCACTGGAATCTACGGACGGGAGCCAGCACTTTGTACTAAATTTTGGATAACAGAAAGAAAATATTAACTTACAAAATTTACAATCTACTTTAAAGCAACAAAAGCTTGTATGCACGCTTTCTCCCTTCGTCACTTCGTGACACCTCCCTCCCGGAGGGAGGCACCGCTTTCCTGCACTTTTATATCTGTTTTCATGCAATTTTGCGAAGACGGGGGAATTAGAAGGCAAGTCTAGGCGGAAAGGATACATTTACTTTTAAAAGCATCTTGGATGGCCTCTTTTTGAGAAAGTTTTTTCGATAAATCATTAAGAATTAATTCTCATTTTTAACCAAATGCAATATAGATAAAAAAAACCTCTCGTTAAAATCTAAATTCGAGAGGGCCAATCATTGTCAAATGCAATATATTTATTGTTTCATTTATGCTACATATATAATACAAACCTCTCAGTCACTTCGTGACAACTCTCCTAGAAGGAAAACCTATGTGGAGAGCCTAAGCGGAGAGCCTAGGCGGAAGGATATATTTACTTTCAAAAGCATCTTGGATAGCCTCTTTTTGAGAAAGTTTTTTCGATAGATCATTAAGAATTAATTCTCGTTGTTTTAACTCGGCCATCCTAGTATTAATTTCAGCCAACTCTAAATCGGTATCCTGCGACCCGGCTTGCGAATCTGAATTTTGTAGCATAGCATTTAGCAGTTCTAATTCATAGTTTAATTTAAACTCTTCTTTTTCTAGTTGTGTTCTTTCATTTAGCAATTCATTTCTTATCTTTATAGTTTTCCGTTGAATTTTCTTCGGCATTCTTTTTTTCTTCTTATCTAAAATCAAATAAAACGTAGGCATTAAGATTAAGATTAGGACAGTAGAGCTAACGAGACCTCCGATAATTACTAAAGCCATTGCTTTTAACATTTGCGATGCTTGCCCGTCGTCAAATACTATAGGTAGCATCGATAAGATCGTTGTTAACGTGGTCATGAATATTGGTCGTATTCTTGTCTTGCCCGCTTCTACCAAGGCATCAATCAATTGCATCTCTTTTTTTAGTTGACTAACCGTGTCTACATATAATATCCCGTTGTTTACGGCTAGTCCGACTAACATTAAGAAGCCCATTAAACTTGTCATACTAACAGCTTCATCTAGGACAAATAATATGCTAAACGCTCCTATTCCACCAAAAACTAAACTCATCATTACCATGACAGAAAACCGAAATGATTCGAACTGAATCGCCATGACTGCAAATACTAAAAAGGTTCCGATTAATATTGCTTCTCCTAATGACTGCAATTCGGCCATCATATCTTCAGTCGATGCGTCCGTGGTTGAGACTCCAGTACCTAAATCTTCGGCCAGGATTCCGTCTATAACAATATTCACTTTTTCCGTGTCCGCTTGATCGAAGATCGCTGTTAAGGTTATGTTATACTTTCCTTTTGATCTATCTATTCTTAATGCCTCGTTCGTAAATTCGATATCTACTAAATCATTTATGGGCACTTGGCCTCTTTGCGTAGCTATTTTTGCATTCAAAATTTCATTTATTTCGTTATAACTTTCATACGGATATTCCACCATCATCGTTACTTCATTAGAAGATAACTCCATTTCTCCAACATCTAGACCGGAATTGAGCATGCTAACTTGCATGGCTACATCCGATATTCCCAGACCATAACTAGCTGATAAAGTCGGATCGATTAGCATTTTTAATTGTGTCTTGCCCTCTGCTACTGACGAATTCACTCTTATTATCTCTGGATGACTATATAATTTTTCAGTTAAATACTGAGCGGAGCTTTCTACATCTTCATATCTAACACTTTCGATAGTAAAAGATCTTTCGCCAGGAATTGCTGTACCCGGCATTGCTCCTGTCAATGATCCGGCGGACACAGCTATGCTCATTTTTGAAAGTTTGTTCAACGAAATTTTATACTCGTTTACAACATCGTCGGTCACATTGCCCGGTTTTAAATAAGCGTCTATTGTAGCCGTGTTACCACTAGCTCGCATATAATAATCTCGGACTCTAGTATCGGCTTCTAACATATTTTCTATAATTTTTGAATCTTCTGCTATAATTTCCATTTTGGTTCCCGGTCTAAATTCTGCTGTTATCGTAAAATATCCAGAATCCATAGTGGGCATCATTTCCATTCTTACCAAAGAAGCTACGCTAACTGTGGCCCATAGGATTAACCCCGTGTTGATAAGGGCAAGTAATCGCCACTTTACAAAATGTCTCACAAACCATGCGTAAATTGTTGTTAAAAAATTTATTATTATATTTATTGGCAACTTCTTTCGTTCTTTTGGCTTAAACAATACAAATGCTAATGGGACCAAAGTTACGGCTGAGATTATAGAAGCGATCATGTTAAAAACGATAGTATATCCTAATTGCGAAAACAATTGACCACTTAGCCCTGCCATCATTGCTAACGGCAAATAAACTACTATAGTTGTAATTGTCGAGGCCACTAACGATGAGCTAACAATATTTGTACCTTCGATAGCTGCGTCAGCATAGCTTATCTTACCTTCTTTGGCCAAAAACATGCTTTCTAAAACAACTATCGAACTATCCACTATCATTCCTATCGCAATAATTAAAGCTACGCCAGTTATGGAATTTAATTCGAAGTTACTAACCCCCATGGCAATTAAGGCCATCATTAAAGATAATGGTATCGAGCTACCGACAATTAAACTAGCTTTTATATCTCCAAAAAATATAAATAAAACTAGCATACAGCATCCGATGCCGATTAATAAAGTTTCAACTACCGAAGCGATGATATCTACAATGGCTTTACCTTCATTGCTCATTATATCTATTTTTATTGTAGAATTTTCTTCTGTAATTTCGTTGCATAACGCCAAAATAGTATCCGCCACGGCCGGGACATCAGCATCCTGAGTTCCGGTTACCGTAATCGATAAATTGTCTGCTCCATTATATCGGCTGGCCGTTTCTATTTTCTCCTGAAGATATTTTACTTCGGCGATATCATCAACAATTATTGTGTTGCCCATAGCTGTTACTATAGGTGTATTGGCTATGTCCGGTAAGCTAGTCAGTTCACCTATAGCCGAAACTTTGATTAACTGAGTGCCCTGCTCAACTTCGCCGGCCGGTATTGTGAATTTAGCACCTGATATTGCGCTACTAACCTGATTCATAGATATACCATACTGGCTCATAGCGATTTCGTCCAACTCGATACTAACATATCCCGGATTAACCCCGTAAACATCAACTTCGGCGACACCAGTCAAGGTTTCTAATTCAGGGACTAAAGTATCATCGATAAAGCTAGTTATATCGTCTCCGATCGTGCTCGACACAGATAATTGAACTATACTGGTCGAGTCTAAACTCATTTGAGTTAATATCGGATCCATGGCATCCTCTGGTAGGACGATCCGATCAATTTCTTGCTGAAGATCGGTGTAAGCCTGGTCCATGTCGGTACCATAGTCAAAATAAAAAATTACTGTAGATACATTTTCTTGCGATATTGTGGTTTCATAGTCAAATCCTTCCACTAGCTGGCCCACTTCTGATAATGGATCACTCAGTAAATCTTCGATCGTATCCGGATTGGCCCCTATGTACATAGTCTGTAAAATAAACATGGGCATTTCCATTTGTGGCATGCTAGCCATTTTAAAAGAAGTGAGCGTATTAAATGCAAATAAAAATAATGTTATCAATACGGTAAGCACACCAACGGGCCGTTTAACAGCTAATTCCGTTAATATATTCATATATTCCTCCTTTAGGATTAATTGATTGTGAGGTCAACGGATTTATACCGCTTATTTAAAGCGGATTTATTAAATAGACTTAAAAGTAGATTATTAAGTAGCACCTTAAAGCTAACCTCTCAGTCAGCTTCGCTGACAGCTCTCCTAAAATGAGAGCCAAAGTTAAGTAGCACCTTAAAGTTGATTGTTAAGTTTAATTTTCTATATTCAGTAATACGCCATCTCTTAAACCTTCCGACCATGTTGTAATTATCTGATCGCCTTCATTGATTCCGCTTATAATCGAAACCATATTTGCTGTAAACAGACCCATTTCTACCAAAACCTTTACGGCTCGATTATTTTCTACTTTATAAACGTAGGCCAATCCGTTTGAAAACACTATAGCATCGTAAGGAATTATTATGGTGTGGCTTTCGGAAAAAGTTCCCGTAGTAAGTCTAACGGATGCGCCATTTTCTAATCTTGTTTCAGGATTTAGGCTAGCGGTTATTTTAAACAACTTATTCTGGGGATCTGCATTTTCGGAAATTTCATTTACTTTAGCTTGATACATTTGACTTTTTAATTCGAAAGTAACTTCTTGGCCTATTTTTATGGTATTTTTCAAATCTGTACCGACATAAAAAATTACATCCATTGTTTTGTAGTCCGAAACTGTTGCTGCAACACTACTCGAGGTTGTTATCGAATCTTCTATTATGCTTATGTTTTCTATAATTCCGGCTATCGGGCTTTCTACCGTGTACTGGTCTATTTGAATTTTCATGTTATTTATGGATGTTTGTGCATTTTTAATTTGTAAGTCTGACATATCCGCTGTAATGCTTACCGTATCTTTCGAAGTTTTTATTCCTGTATCTGTCTGATTTATCTGCTTTTCTAATGATCGGCGAGTAAATTCGGCCGAATCCCTAGCGGATTGAAGAGCATCTTGGGCTTGCTGAATCTGGATCTCATATGATTCTATCGTTTTTTGTCGGCCGTCCTCTGCTTGTTGTAAAGCATTTTCTGCTTGTGTTATAGATAAGGATTGAGCCTTTATTTGCTCTTCTTTTAAATCTGTATTTTGTAATCCTACGATTTCTATTTGAAATTCTAAATTTTCCTCCATGTCCTTAATCGATTCTTCACCGTCTTCTATGGATTTTTCGGTAGTTTCATAATTTGCTTCCAACGTTGCTAAAGTTTGTTCTTGTGTCAATATTGCGGTTTCTAGCAACTGAATAGTGGATTCTATCTGGGCATATTCGTTAGGTGTTAAATCCTCATTACCCAGCAATCTATATTGATCATCGATCTGATCTTGTAAACTTTCTATTATTTCTTCTACATCTTCTTGGGCTTTCTCCAGGTCTTCTAGCCCATCTTCAGCGTCTTTCATTTGTTCTCTCATGTCGTCTATGGATTTTTCTAAATCCTCTATTTGTTTGTCTGTACTTTTTACGTTGATGTCATCGGCTGTTCCAAATTGTAGTTCATATCCGGCTATGGCCGAATCATATTGTAATCGAGCGTTGTTGATTTGCATGTCACTTTGTTCTAACGCTTGCATATAGGCTAATTCTAATTGTCGTAACGCCATCTCGGAATTATTTATCGCCATTTCCGAATTATGTAATGTTTGCTCCATAGTTAATAATAAAGATTCTTTAGATAACTGTTGATTTGTTAACGCATTGTTGGCATTAAATAGCGCCTGTTCTTTTGATGTTTGCGAACTTTCTAAGGCTACGAGTGCGCTGTTTAATTGAGCCACTATGTTGTCATCATCAATCATGTATAGTAGTTGGCCGTCACTTACATAGTCACCATCCTTGACCAAAATTTTTTCTACAATACCCATAACGGGCGAGATAATGTTAACAACTTCGCTCGGCATGAGTGTCCCAACAAATTCGCCGCTTTGTTCCAAAGAACCTTTTACAGCGGTGGTTGTTTGGACGGATATTTTTAATTCTTCAGTTGTGGCCGGTTGTTCTATTTCTGCTTCACCTGTCGTCTCGGACCCAGCCGGTTGTTCTATTTCTGCTTCACTTGTCGTCTCGGACCCGGCCGCCTGGCCAATATGTATACTTGTGCATCCAGATAATGTTGCGGTGATCAATATTAAGGCTAAAAATACATTGAATAATTTCATTCAAAACTCCTTTCTTTATTATAACAATGCCAATGATGGCCGATATCTATGCTTGCGCAACCGGATAATGTTGCATTGATTAAAATGAAGGCTAAAAATATGCTACATCATTTCATGCAAAACTCCTTTTTTTGAATATCCTAAAAAAATTTCAATGAATTAATATTATAAATAAATTGTGTAGAAAATTTGAATTATAAATAAGTTGTGTAGAAAATTTGACGCTCCTCACGCCTAAAGGCGGGGGATTCTAAAGTAATTAAGGGACAAATTCATTTCTGCTAGTCCGGTCTGACCTTTAGTTCGTGGCATGCCATTGCCACTCCTAGGGTCATACATAGGAACTTAAGAAAATTAACTATATCACTTATAAATTTTGTATTTCTCCGTATTGCTTTATTTTCCCTTCTATTTCCTATAAACTTTACTTTTCCATTTGTTGTTACACATACGGCTGGCACTTTTATCCCTAAGTCTACCCCCATTATGTTTTCGTCATAATTTTCGGATTCTTCTGTTTTTATTGTTAAATCCATTTTTTACCTCCTTAATATCGTTGTGATGTTTTTTGACTTTCTATATATTGTTTTACTACTGATAATGGAACTCCACATACGGTTGTTATAAAATAACTATTTGTCCATAATATTAGCATTTTAGTTTTTAAATATGGAAACAACATTTCTATTTGACTTATACAATTTTTCCATATCGACATGATACATTATACTTATAACTAATACAAGTCCTTATAAAAAAATATCGCCTTATATCCCCATAGCTAAAGCTAGGGACTTTACGGCGTATTTGGTATTTTTATTATATTTAATTATTGTCATTCTCTAATTTTGCTGTATAATATATTTATTAGTCAGAATGTGGACAACAGGCCACCAAACAAATGGAGGTAGAATATGAAAATAGCACTTTTGTGTGCCAATATAAAAGATGATTTATTATTTAGTGTAAAGCAAACAATAACAAAAGTTTTTTCAGATTTAGAGACCGAGGTCGAGGAAATAAACTTAGAAATATTGCCTTATTTTTCAGGAAGCACGAGTGTAATGGGCGACCAAATATTTAATGCTATAGGCGAATGCAATGGCTTAGTAGCATTTTCGAACATACATTTAACAGGAATACATGGGGCAATGCAAACCTTTTTAAATTATAGCAGTGTATATCAAGATGTAATAAAAAACAAACCAATGCTAGCGATAACATACAGCAATGTTTGGGGTGAAGAAACCGCAGCGCATCTAATCAGTTCGGCTTGGCGGTTTTTAGGCGGAGTAGACGTAAATCCGCTAGCCTTAAACTCTTATATATCACCAGAAGACATATTACAGGTTACGGAAAAGCAGATAGAAAATTATTATAGGATGATAAACCAAGGAATATCGAATATTATATCAACGGAACGAATGCTATTTTTAAATAGAGATGCGACAGTCAATAGCAACGGAAATATTGGACATGCGAAAGTTGAGGAATCAGCAAAACAATATTCGTACAATCCTTCACCAACAGCGTTGAGTACTAACAATGGATTTTCCGGCCAACCAACTAATTCTAACTCATCATCTAACGGATTTAGTGGCCAGCCGAACTTTAGTTTTAACGCATCATCTAATGAATTTACTAGCCAGCCAAACTTTTCTGCTAACTCACAATCTAACGGATTTACTAATCAACCGAATTTTCCTAATTCTAATTCACAATCTAACGACTTTGCTAGTCAGCCGAATTTTTCTAGTTCTAACTCAGCAACTAATGGATTTTCTAGCCAACCGAATTTCTCTGCTAACCCACAATCTAATGGATTTAATCCTAACACGCAATTTAGTAAATTATATCCTAGTAACTCTTACAACTCTTCCGAAGAAAACGAAATCAAAGAAATTAGCAATATATTAAAGGGCAAAACTAGTGTAAGCTCTTTCATACCTGCTACAACCGGAACTTATCCAAAACCACCTGGTTCTCGTATCAGCAAAAAAATTGCGAGCTTGCCACATTACTTTATAGCTCAGCATGATAAAGCTTTTGATGCCGTCGTTCAATATTCCATAAACGATACTAAAGAACTCGGTTATATTGTTATTAAAAATGGTGACTGCATTTATGTGGAAGGCTCCACCGAAAACTAT
>MDSO01000092.1_pt1 | contig 14920 bp, 10 predicted proteins | sample 1005691 | NCBI WGS metagenome assembly MDSO01 (sample SAMN05526595, study PRJNA338239) | gut metagenome | isolation source: stomach gut content | host: Acanthurus sohal | place: Saudi Arabia: Red Sea | collected 2011-04 | reverse complement strand
GAGCCAGACCCTGAAGAGCCAGATCCTGAAGAACCAGACCCTGAAGAGCCAGACCCTGAAGAGCCAGACCCTGAAGAGCCAGACCCTGAAGAGCCAGATCCTGAAGAACCAGACCCTGAAGAGCCAGACCCTGAAGAGCCAGATCCTGAAGAACCAGAATCTGAAAAACCTGGATCTGAAAAGCCAGATCCTGAGAAGCCAGATCCTGAGAAGCCTGGATCTGAACAGCCTGATTTTGATAACTCAGATAATTATTTCATGGGTAACTCAGATGATTCTTTCATGGATAACTTGAAAAAAGCTTACAACTTGCTTTATTCCTCTACCTTGCGTTCTGATATTTATTCTCCTTATCCTGAACATAAATCATTAGATGTTTTGACTATGGAGATACTAGAAAAGTTTGATGTAGATGGTGATCCGGGCCTTTCTGTAGCTGAAATACATAATATTCCTGAACTACCTTTTCTGGATTTCGATCTGGCCGATAAATTAGACAATATATTGTATAGAATATCTATGTTATATGATACAACGGTAGAATCCGAAAAGGATCAATTAGAACTCGAATTAGTAGAGGATAAACTAAAAGTAGAATTAGCAAAAAGATTAAATATAACAAAGACAAAATATTATAAAGTGGATGAAGACAATTATGAAGTACAATTATATAATAGCTATAAGAAGCTAGAAGATTTATTATATTATACAGAAGGATCGGATTCTGTTCTAAACGATAAAAAGGGGGCAGAAAAAAAGGAAATCAATGCAGATAACACGCTAGGAGCGAACACGTATGGATTTTGGCTATCATCAGGGGAGAAGGAAGAGTTAATCGAAGCCCTAGAAGAGACAGCGAACATAATAGATTCGGTGTGGAAACATAAAGGATATCAAGAATGGTTAAAAATAATCATAGATCAACTAGAATATAATAAAGAATTAATGAGCTATGAAGGTCGACCGGGCCAACTAAACAAATATGAAAACGAGTTTAAAGAATGTGCGAAAGAGAAGTTAGCTGAAAAGATAAGAGAGCTTGAGCGACTAATAGAAAAGATCATCTTTACGAAGACTTGGGACTATGATTTATTGAATAAGAGTAACATAAGTATGAGAAAAATTTATGATGCGGAGTATATGGTGAAATACTCTTATGTACTCCTAAATAGTCCAGATGTAGTCACCAGTGATTATATAGATCATACGAAAAAAGTACAATTTTACATAGATTTTGAGCTTTATAACGATAACAGTATACGCTACACTGATGCACTCTTCGATAATCCTAAATAGTCCGTGGTAATCACTAGTTATTGTATAAATCAAAAGGATAAAATACAATTTTTCATGAATTTTTATTTTTTGTCTTCTGTAGACCCTTGAAAATAAAGACTTAGAGACTTTTGCAAAAAAAAATATAAATTTTTTGAAAAAATATGTTTAAAACGTTATTTTTTGGGTTATACTTAAATTAAGCCAGAAATTCTTCATGTAAATCATCATCTATATTAGTTAGTATATGGTGTAATTTTAAAGCATCATCTATATTAGTTAGTGGATGATGTACTTTCTAAATAGTTGTAATCTTCCAGTATATAATTATTTCATTTGGAAAGCTGGCCGTGAAAGTTTTTAGATTTTATTAAAATAATCTAGAAGCGGTAGAGAAAACTAAACGTATAAAGCACATTTTATTGTAAAGATAGCAACTCCTTTCCTTACTCTCTTCTTTCCTCTAACCTTTCTAGATTACCAATTTATCATCCCGTCCCTTTCTTCCTATCTTTATGTTTAGACATAGCCTAAAAAGAAGTTGGGCAAGTATTGACTGAGCAATACACATAAGATAAAAAACCTCCTAATTTTTTAATAGTTAGGAGGTTTTTGTTTTATAAATAATAACTGTCTAATTCTTTATACAATGTTTTTCCTGCTGAATTTTTTGGTATTTCTTTTATATACTGATATTTAAATGCTCTGCTATTAATATTGGTTTTTTTGGCCAAATATTTTTTCATATTATCGCCTTCTAACTCGCTAGTAGCAAAGATCCATAATGCATCATCTCGACCGCTAACGGTCGCTTCTATAGCTGGAAACTCGGCTTTTAGTATTCTTTCAATTTCATCCAAGTTGACCCTATTACCATAAAGCTTCAGAAATCTTTTTTTACGGCCAACAATATAAAAGTAGCCATCATCATCTAGTTCGGCCATGTCCCCTGTTTCTAACTTACCGTTTCGCTCATCACCCTTTAATAAATCCTCAACCTGTTGTGCATACCCTAAAGTTACGTTTGGACCATAATAGATCAGTTCCCCTGGTACTCGGCTCTTAGTTATTTCATGCCCAAATCCATCGGATAGAATTAACTTTCCGCCCGGTATAGCAATACCCATACTACCAATTTTAGTTAAGCTTTTGTCGGCTGGTAAATAGGCCATCCTGGCTGTAGCTTCACATTGGCCATACATAACTATAAATTGTCTGCCTGTTTCTTGTGCATAGCGTGCAAATTCTTCATGGAGATTTACTAATAATTTTCCTCCAGCTTGCGTCATCGTCCTTAACGAAGGTAAATCCATATTAAAAAATTTCAGGCGCTTTAGCATTTCATATGTGTATGGTACCCCTCCAAAACTGGTAGCTTGGTTGGTCTTAAAAAATGTCCAAAACTCCTTTTGCATAATGGATTTATCCGTTATTAAAATGGTAGCCCCGACAAGTAGATGCGAATTAATTATGCTCAGGCCATATGTGTAGTTCATCGGCAACGTTGTTATCGGCCGTTCATGAGCCGTTAACTCCAAATATTGAGATATACTTACAGCATTGGCTAAGATATTTTCGTAACTCTGTCTCACAAATTTCGGACTACCTGTTGATCCACTCGTCGTCAATAACAATGCTAATTTTTCATATAATTGATTTTCATACCCACTATTCTCTAGTAGCATAAATCCAAATTTCGAGTATATTACTTTATAATTTTCATATCTAGTTAATTCAAAATCATCCTGGATCCATAAATATCTCGGCTTGTATTGCTCGATTAAATATTTTTCTTGATCTATATCCAGGTTGTTGCTTAATAAAGCAGGTACCTGAAAATGCTCTATAGCACTAACATATCCCACAAAATCGCCAATTGTATTGTTGCAGAAAATAAAAATCAAAGACCGTTCTTTACTAAGATATTTGGCCAGCTCATCCGACGCTTCTTTCAACTGAGTGTAGGTCATTTCTAATCCGGATTGATCTATTACTGCTGTATTGTTGGGAAAATCGCTAAAACACCACATCGTACTTCTCCGCCAAAATTTCCTTACCTTTTGCAAAAGAACTGAAGTCAACAATGTCGTCGGTTTCCATCATTATATCAAAAGCTTCTTCTAATTCATTTATTAAATTAAAATGCCCTACACTATCCCAATCTTCTATATCATTATAATTTAATTGCTGGGCCTCGTCAGCACCGATTTCAAAGACTGCCATAAAAACTTGTAAATATTTTTCATCATTGTTCATAGTAATTTTCTCCTTTTCTTTTATCAATTTGTACTTGAACTTCTCCCTTGGACTTGGCACTTGACCTTGGCTTTCCTATGAATTAATCAATCGAATAATTTCATCAACAAGTGGCTGACCTTTCAATTTATTTTTTTCTAAGCATGCAATAAAGGAACCGGCCAAATCATATTTTTGCTCTATCCCAATACGTCGCAATTTAGGGAATTTATCCCTCAAAATAAGTTTATCCGTAATAAAACTACCTAATCCACCCATTTTACGATGTTCTTCTATCGTAATAATGGTTTCATAATTAGCCAAAGACTCTAAGCTAGCATCGTCGATATCGGACAGAGTATGCACATTCCAAACAGCAATATCTATATCAAAATCTTTGGCCAAGACTTTAGCCGCTTCTAAACTGTAAAAAACGGATGAGCCGGTAGCAACCAAAGCTACATTGCTAGAAGAGGATTCCTTAAGACAAATAGGTTTTCCGATAACAAAATCATAATCTTTAGTATAAACTATCGGATTAGAAGCATCCCCAGTTAATCGAATATAAACTGGGCCTGAATACTCAGCTGCAGCTATGATCGCCTTTTGGGCTTCAAAGCTATCGGACGGCGACAATATTGTTATATTCGGAATTGCACTTAACGCTGCTATATCCTCCAAAGCGTAATGACTGTTCCCTAGCATACCGGATGAAAAACCGGAATTTATCGATACCAATTTTATATTTTCTTTCATATATCCCATAAAGTTTTTTACAAATTCATTTGCTCGCATTACGTTGAAATTTGCAAAACTGGCTACAAACGGTATGAATCCTTCCGAGGCTAGGCCAGCAGAAATGCCGACCATGTTTTGTTCTGCTATGCCTACGTTGAAAAATCTTTCCGGATGTGCTGCAGCAAATCTTTCTAGCCGACAAGAACTTTTGAGATCACCGGTTAATGCGCAAATTTTTTCGTTTGTTTTACCTAGCATATCTATTGTTACTCCGAGTGCTCCCCTTTGGCCGAGTAAGCTTAATGTTCTAATACTTTTTTTTAACTCTTTCTCAGTCATTTTGTGCCTCCTTATTTCTTCTCATTCTGAGGTCTACTATTTGGCCGAGTAAGCTTAATGTTCTAACACTTCTTTTAAACTCTTTCTCGGTTATTTTGCGCCTCTTTACTTATTTTCACTTACTTCTTGAAATATACTAGTCATATCTATATCGGTTTCTAGAGATTTGGATGAATCTAAAAGCGATATTTCCAATTCTTCTAGGGCAGCATCGAGTTGATCTTTTAAAATTCTAGTGTGATGCCAATAGTTATCGGCCTCCATGAAAGAAATACCTTTACCTTTTATAGTGTTAGCATATATTAATAGGGGCTTACCAAATGTTTCAGCTTTTAACGCCTCTCTTATTTCATCACAGTTGTTTCCATCTATTGATTCTACATGCCATCCACTGGCTCGCCACATAGCTTCTAAATCGCAAGATAACACTTCATCGGTTGGGCCATCCAATTGAAATTTATTAGAATCGACGATGCCGATGAGATTTGTTAATTTATGTGCGCCTGCGTACATTGCACCTTCCCAAATTGAACCTTCGTTGCATTCGCCATCACCCATTAAAACATATACTTTATTGTCCTGACCTTTAATTTTAGTACTTAATGCTTTGCCGATACCGAAGGACAGACCCATCCCTAAACTGCCGGTTGAGCATTCTATTCCTATTTTTAAATTTTTAGATGGATGTGTTGACAATATTCCTCCATCTTGTCCGAACGAATATAACTCTTCTTTAGTTATTAATCCGGCTTCGTAAAGTACAGTATAATATGAAATGCCCCCATGTCCTTTACTTAAAATGAAGAAGTCGTTGTCTCGCTTTGTGTCTAAATATATTACCTTTAGCAATTCTATCATAGATAAGCCGGCCCCGATGTGGGCACCAGAATTGCCTTTGTTAAAAGCCAATTGTAAAACGTTTCGTCTCATATCTGTACATATTTTTTTATCCGTCGTCATATTTATATCTCCTAATTTATAAACGATTTAAAATCTAATTAGTCTGCCATCTATAACGATTATTTGTCCTAAATCTGCATCGATTATTCGTTCCGAATCTACATCGATTATTTTGTATGAATCCGGCACGATTATTTGTTCCTAATCTAATTAAAATCTAATTAGTCCGCCGTCTACAACGATTACTTGTCCCGAAATAAAGGCTGATTTGTCCGACGCTAAAAACACAGCGGTGTTTGCTACATCGGTCGGTAATCCCTGCCTTCTCATATCTGTTTCCTCTACACATCTTTCTACAAAATCATCATCCTGTAACTTTATCATATCTGTCTTTATAATCCCGGGCGCAATAGCATTCACCCTAATATTGTTTCCACCTAATTCCTTCGACATAGATTCTGTCAACCCGATTAAGGCTGCTTTCGAGGAACAGTATATAGATCGGCCGAATCTAGCGTCTTTACCGGCTATCGAAGAAATATTAATAATGCTACCTCCACCATTTTTAATCATAAGTCGAGAAAAATTTTGCATAAGCATAAATGGTGCAAATACGTTTATTTGAAATATTTCTTCTAATTCGTCTAACGTGGATCTATGCACTAAAGAATTATGAACTACGCCTGCGTTGTTTACCAAAATATCAACTGCTTGTTTTTTCTTCATAAATTCTCTTATAGATGATTTTACCTCTTCCGCTTGACCTAAGTCAAAATAGATAGCATCCAAAAATTGACCGTCTTCATTATTAAGTTGTAAGGATAATTCTAATAGTTTGTTTTTAAATTCTTTGGTTTCTTGTCTCGCATGTGCTATGACAGAAGCACCGTTTTTTATAAATTCTTTTAGCATAGCTAATCCTATACCTCTGTTGCAACCTGTGATAAAAGCAGTTTTTCCCTTTAGCATTATAGCCTCCTAACGTGATACCGATTTCTGTTTTAATAAATTTACTCTATCTTGCGCTAAATCAGCTTCGAAAAATACTTAACATTCGATCCGATATTGTTAACTTAGCACAGACTTCTGTTTTAATACATTTGGCCTATCTTGATCTGAATCGGCCTTAAAAAATAAAGTGTTTTCCGGCTTGTAATGAACCCACATGTCTACATTAGATTGAACAAATGGCTCAAAATAATTAGGTATTATATTAAGTTCCTCTTCCTTCTCTACAAATCCGGCCTTTAAAATATATTCTGAATTAAATCCATGCTCGTAAAAATCTATATACTCATAACGTCCAGCTATTATCAATTGCTCTAGCGCTGATCCTATCTTCGAAAATATTTCTTGCTCTCCTATATAATCCACTATCCTTAGTGCCGATCTTTCGTTAGCATATACGGGCCGGATTACTATCACTGCTGAACACTTTTCTTTCTCCGGATCTCTTATCCCAAATACATGATAGTCGTATATTGGGTGCTCATAATATCTATGCTTTATATACTCATAATCTTTTTTCGGTATTTGCTCATATTTCTCTATGTCAAAATTAGCCTGAAAATCTTCTGCCGATTTTAATGTTATAAGCCATGCTCCGTTCGAAATCTCCATGTCGTCTGGATACGTTTCGACTAAACGTTGCCTTATTTTTGCTATTTTAAATTCTTTTATATTTTGATTTAACATGTAAAAATGTCTCATCTTTGTACACGTATCTTTAAATATTTTGGCCCGTATAGGTACCGTCGTATTAACATTTAATCCAAGACCTAGATGATTTGTGGCTTTTGTTAATTCTAATAGCCTTTTTCCTAGCTCTATACCTAAAAATGGCATGTTATCTTTTTCGTTTCTTACTTTCCATAGGCTTCCCCATAGATCTTGTGTTTGCCCAGATCTTGAACACGGTAGGTAGCATAATATAGCCTCTAAGTCGTCGTTAGATCTGCGTCTGGCTATAACAATATTTAGGTTGTTGCCATTCTTAAATTCATATTCAAAGAGTTCCTTGCTTTTCGCTAGTATATGATCCTTTTTCCAATACTTATCGATAAACTCCATAATGTCTTCTTCGTCTTCTATTGTGGCCAATTTAATCTCGTACGTTTTATCATATTTGTTCATCCACAGCCTCCTTAATAGAATATAGACTTAGTATATCCGCTATGCAAAATAATTATGAATAAAAAAACTAAGTCGTTCAGTCGACTTCTTAACTTTAGTTAATGGATGGGGACCAGCACTTTGTATTAAATTCTGTATGACAGAAAAATGATGTAAACTTGCGAAATTAACAATTTACTTGAAAGCAACAAAATCTTGTATGCACGCTTTCTCCCTTCAACTCTCTCCGTCACTTCGTGACATCTTCCCCACAATTTTGTTTTCTATGGTAGCTGTCGCCGAGAGCTATCGTGAAATGACGGCAGTAGAGTATCACTCTTCAATTTTTGAAATAAACTTATAAATTCATTTGGATCAACACATCTTTAACTTGTTGTTCAACAACTAAAGACTTTAGTCCAGTTAATAGTTCTATACCATCTTCGTAACTGTCAATTAAATATATATGGAATTTTTCTGCCTTCACTGCTTCGATCACTTCTTTGGCCAAAACTAAGTCGATAGCATTTTGATAAGGGATGATCACTCCTTGGTCTCCGGTTAATTCTCCTTTCGCTATACAAGCTTGAAAAAAACCTTCTACTTTTTGTGTTAATCCACCAACCGGTTGGATTTTACCATATTGATTTATAGATCCGGTAACAGCTAAATTTTGTTTTACCGGAATACATGAAATGCTAGAAAGAATAGCGTAAAGCTCTGCACTAGAGGCGCTGTCCCCATCTATGCCACCATAACTCTGTTCGATACAGAGTTTACATTTTAAATTCGGCTCGAGAAATTTAGCAAATTTGTTCCCAATAAATCCTTCTATAATTTCTATACCTTTATCGTATATGTTTCCACTTAAGTTAGATGCTTTTTCTATATTTATAACCCCACTTTTTCCCTTATAAGAAGTAGCACTAATCTTCATCGGATGGCCAAATGCATAGCCGTCAATCTCATATACGCATAAACCATTTACTTCGCCAACTTTTTCGCCGGTTACATCCATTAACGTGCGGGAGAGCTTATAACTCTCTTCTTGGCTAGCGTTAATCTTTTTAACCAATGTCTTGTTGTACCGATCTACTAATTCTATTTCCGACTCTGTAATTGTTTCTAAACTCACTGTGTGGGCCTCTCTTATTAACTTAAATATAGGGTCTAAATCAAAATTTATCTTATCCAATCTATCCTGATTCTTCCTTATAGCTAACAATAACGCTTCGGTTGTAACCGGTTTCAAATTCTCTAAATAGCATAATTGCTTTATCTCATGTCCAATGTACTCTATGGCTGCTTTATCATAATTGATTGTATTTAAAAAATCTACTCTAAACTGAAAATAGTTACTAAAATAAGGAGCGTACTCTTTTAATATAGAATATTCCTCCTCAGAGCCTATTATTATTACCCTGATATTCGCTGGTATTTTTTGTGGCTCCAATGTATGAGATTTATTAATTGAACTCTCACTAGGATCCACCATATGGATAAATCCACTCCTTAATGTTTGCATTATAGCCTGCCATCCACTGGTAGATTCAATTAAATCATGGGCCTTAAGTATTAAAAATCCACCCTGGGCCAAATGTAATAATCCACTCTCGATGCTCATTACATCAACATTCTCTTTTATTATAATGTTTCCTAGTAAGTCTGTATAATCACACCTATCCGCTACAATCGCTGGGGCACCATGCGTTATCGCATTGTTTACTATTAGATTCACTTCATATCGTTTTACAAATTCTGCTAGATTATTAGAGGATAATATCGGTAGTATATCCTTTAATGGCTCGCTAGAATCGATTTCTTTCGGAAAAAATAAATCTGAGTTTTCTATTATATCCTCAGAAATTTGATCCAAAAATTTTTGTATTACCTTATTGTTCCGATATTTACCCTTTAATGGATATAAAACTGTATTAAGATGCTTTAATAATTCTTCGTCAAATACTTCATCTAGCATTTGTTCTAACTTCATTTCTAATGCTTTCATCTCACTTAAGGCTACATTAGCCAATTTCTTTGCCTCTATTATATTTTTTTCTATAGTTTCTTGGTTGTCTATTGACTTAAATTTTTTCTTGCCTTTATCTTCTGCTTTCTCTGCAATAGAAAAAGACCATCCTTCTTCTACTTGGTGAATATTAAATCCAAGTTCGTATATTTCCTTTGTAAGGTTATCAAAAATATTCTCTTTTGCCATCTCTATAGTCGAGACTAAAACATCTTGCTGAGTAGCTATATCAGAGCATTTTAATCTTTGAGGTAATTCAGTCTTTAAGAATGTTACAAATTTTATCATATCATTTTTAAAATTTTGTCCACTTTTTAAGGTTATTATCTTAGGTTTATCTGGTCGATCAAAATTAAATATATAGCATAAATCTAATGGTGTATCTAATTCTTTGGCCTTTCTTTTTACTATTTCAATAATTTCCTTTGTAAAACTTTTTCCTTCATATGCGGCAAAAATATTATATCTGTCCATGTTTAGTCCAAAACAAAAGGCCTGAATTGATTCATTTTGTTGCATAAATAAATTGTTATTTATACTGGAATCAGTGGTAGTAAATGAAAAATCTGAAGAATTGCATAAATCGCATAATTGCTGATACTTCACTTTTTTTACCATAGTTAGCACCCCCCTATTTATACTAATATATGACATAGGGTTGTATATATCTACAGATTTTTGTAAAGTTTTTTTATTTATTTTATCCAAGACAAGGTTCCGAGTATTCGATCCTGTCATATGTAAGATTAATCTAAAGTAAAGTTGAAAGTAAAGTTGAAAGTAAAGAGAAGTGTGTACATCCTAACTAATCTTTCCTTTAGTTGATAACCCCTAACCTCTCAGTCACTTCGTGACAGCTCTTAACTTCTCAGTCAACTTCGCCTAACTCTATCCGTCTGCTTCGCTGCCACCTTCCTCAAAGAGGAAGGCTAAATGCGTTATTGTCCTTGTCGAATATTGCTTACTGTTATATTTTCTATGCTAAAATCTTCAAACGTTGCTGTTGTTCCCTTACCATATGGAGACTGAGTAACTAGTCCAACATGAATAGTTTCTGCAAATGGCATATTAAAAAATCTAACCATGTTATATAATTTTCCATCTAAAGAATAATGAAAAGATAGATTGTTACCCACCCGGACTGCTTTTAGATATACAAAATTATTTTCAATGTTCACTCCGTTCGCATCATCTGAAAACCTTTCGGTTACAACACTAACTATAGCCAACGTACCAAAGTCTGTTTCTTCAAAACAAAGCTTGGACCATAGATTCTCATTATCCATCACCATTAATACTCCGGAATCATATGTGTACTTAAAGTCTACACTCACCTTTACGGTTGCTACAAAGTTGCCCGTTACATCCTGAAATAAAAATGGTGCATTTCTTCTTCTCTCGATTTCATTTGTATCTACGTTATAGCCTACAAAAAAATCCGTCTTTTCTTTAGCTGCTAATGTTATAATATTATTGGAATCTATTTTTTGTGATCCATATGCTGAATTTAAAAATTTTAAGGTCATCTTTAACACTTCTCCTTACTATAAATTTAATTTTTTGTATCTTGTATCATCGTAGGAATTGAGTTGATAAGAATTGACTTGTAATTATTTCTACGATGATGTTATAATCAGGATTAAGTTAGATAATTACGTAAAACAAAGCTTATACCGATTTAATCCTATTTTTATATGCTATTATATGCTATAATCTTTGAAATTACAAGTTGAAAGGAGAATTTGATTTTATGTCACAAGTAATTGCTATAATAAATGAAAAAGGAGGGACAGGCAAAAGCACGACTACCACAACTCTGGCATATTTGATAGCAAAGGCGAACAAAAAAGTTTTGCTTATCGATTTTGATGGACAAGGACATTCAAGCCTTATCTGTGGAGTTAATCCGAAGCAAGTCGAAATGACAATTTCTACATTGCTAAACAAGGTGATTCTGGACGAACCCTTACCGGAACCCTCCGAATATATTTACAAGAACAAAAATGGCGTGGATATTATCCCTGCCAATAGTAACCTCTTTGTCTTAGAACGAAATTTATGTAATGTAGATTTTCGAGAAAAAAAATTGCTGGAAGTGGTAGAACCATTAAGAGCGATGTACGACTACATTCTCATAGACTGTATGCCACAAATCGGCACACCAATGATTAATGTAATGATGTGTTCAGATAGCATTATCATTCCCACACAAGCAGAGTTACTGTCCGCACAAGGATTGACAGAAGTTTTGAAACACTACAGAGTTATTCAAAAAAACAGCAATCACAAACTGAAAATTGAGGGTATTCTCGTTACCATGGATTCCCCTAAGACATTGCTTTCAGCACACGTTAATTCGATGCTCCAGAATACATTTGGTGAAGCAATCCGTATTTTTACCACTCGTATTCCTCGTTCTATAAAAGTAGCAGAGGCTTGTCTGTTTCAAAAAACTATTTGTGAATTTATGCCCCACAATCCTGCTGCCATCGCTTATGAAAATTTTGCAAAGGAGCTAATGAAAGATGGTATTTAAAGAAAAATCCAAAATTAATTTATATGAAAACTTTATAAAGGAACTGATGAAAGATGGCATTTAAAGAAAAACCCAAAATTCAGTTAGAAGATTTTACAGACATGATAGACTTTGAAGAAAAAGATTCTTCAACCTCAAGCGATATTACTGAAATTGCATTTTCCCAAATGCAATCATTTCCCAACCATAAATACAAGTTGTATGAAGGTCAAAGACTTCAGGATATGATAGAAAGTATCAAAGAATATGGCATAATTAGTCCCATCATCTTATGGCACAATGAAAATGGTGACTACATTATACTGAGTGGCCATAATCGTAAAAATGCAGGCGAACTTGCAGGACTTAAAAAATCACCTGCTGTCATTAAAACAGATTTGACATTTGAAGAAGCAAAACTTATTGTAAATGAAACCAATTTACGACAGCGTTCTTTCACGGATTTATCACATTCAGAACGTGCTTATTGTTTATCCGAACACTACCGTACTATGAAGTCACAGGGCAAAAGAAACGATATTTTGAAAGATTACTCCCTCAATCACTGCGTGACACCTCCCTCTGAAGAGAGGCTTGACCCTGATGATAGTCAGGAAAATGCAACCTCGTCCCTAATAGGGACGAAGTTACGAACACACGAAAAAATAGCTGATAATTATGCCCTTTCTAAAAACACAGTAGCTCGATATATCCGAATTGCAAATCTCAACGAATCACTTATGAACTTGCTCGATGAAGAAAAAATCGGATTTTACGCCGCTTATTCTTTATCTTTTATAGAGGACGAAAACGCCCAAAAAATCATTGCTGAATTATTGATTAGGCAAGGTGACAAATTGGATATGAAGAAAGCCGATCTTATGCGTTACTACTTTGATAAAGGCAAGCTGAGTGAAAATATGATCTATGAAATCCTAAGTGGCGCAAAAAATAAGAAAGCAAAATCTACAGCACGTAAACCTGTAAAAATCAAAAACACAGTTATAAAAAGATATTTCACAGCAAATGAAAGCCCCAAAGAAATCGAGGAAACCATTGAAAAAGCACTTGCTATGTACTTTGAAGTGATACATTCAAAAAATGAAGCACCAGGCGATGATTGTAAAACGACATGGACCTGATGATGGCCAGGAAAATTCAACCTCGTCCCTATTAGGGACGAAGTTACAACATACGAAAAAATAGCTGACAATTATGCTCAAAAGATGAAGTATCAGGCGATGATTGTAAAACGACATGGCCCTGATGATAGCTAAGAAAATTCAACCTCGTCCCTAATAGGACATAGGCGGGAACTTAAGAATCCTATTTTATATTTAAAATCCGAAGATGTGAAACTGACTGATAGATAATTCTAAAGATTTTTTGATTCTATAGAAATATTTCCGGCGCGTATCTTTATTCTAACAATTTAGAAATATAGAACATTTTTGATTTCAATATGGTATAATAATCGAAGAATTATTATACTAGCAAACGTAGCGAAGATGAGAAAATACATAAACTAAAGTTAAAGATAGAGGGGCCGTAGCCTTTTTGTTATGAGTAGCTTCATTATATAAGATAGAGATAGAAGTATAGGCGGAAACTTAAAAATCTGGTTTTGTTTAGAACAACATATAGAAAAGTGTAATATTTATGAAGATAGTCCTTATAACTATATTAAAAAGTCTTTATGGACTCATTTTTCGATAGCTGTATTTGAGTTTAATAATAGTTAATTTTCTGAAGTTCCCATGTATGCCCTCATAGGGACCAAGTTACAACATACGAAAAAATAACTGACAATTATACTCAAAAGATGAAGTACCAGGCGATGATTGAAAAATGACATGGCTTTGATGATAGCAAGAAAAATTCAACCTCGTCCCTATTAGGGACGAAGTTACAAACATACGCAAAAATAGCTAACAATTATACCCTTCCTAAAAATATAGTAGCACGATATATCAGAATTGCAAATCCCAACGAATCACTTATGAACTTGCTCGATAAAGAAAAAATCGGATTTTACGCCATCTATTCTTTATCCTTTATCGAAGACGAAAACAACATGGCCCTGATGATGGCAAAAAAAATTCAACCTCGTCCCTAATAGGGACGAAGTTACGAACAGGCGAAAAAATAACTGACAATTATGCCATTCCTAAAAATACAGTAGCACGATATATCAGAGTTGCAAATCCTAACGAATCACTTATGAACTTGCTCGATGAAGAAAAAATCGGATTTTACGTTAACTATTCTTTATCCTTTATCGAAGACGAAAACGGCATAACCCTGATGATAGCAAGGAAAATTCAACCTCATCCCTATTAGGGACGAAGTTATGAACAGACGAAAAAATAACTGACAATTATGCCATTTCTAAAAATACAGTAGCACGATATATCAGAGTTGCAAATCCTAACGAATCACTTATGAACTTGCTCGATGAAGAAAAAATCGGATTTTACGCCATCTATTCTTTATCCTTTATCGAAGACGAAAACAACATGACCCTGATGATGGCAAAAAAAATTCAACATCGTCCCTAATAGGGACGAAGTTACAAACATACGCAAAAATAGCTAACAATTATACCCTTCCTAAAAATATAGTAGCACGATATATCAGAATTGCAAATCCCAACGAATCACTTATGAACTTGCTCGATAAAGAAAAAATCGGATTTTACGCCATCTATTCTTTATCCTTTATCGAAGACGAAAACAACATGGCCCTGATGATGGCAAAAAAAATTCAACCTCGTCCCT
>MDSO01000091.1_pt1 | contig 15146 bp, 10 predicted proteins | sample 1005691 | NCBI WGS metagenome assembly MDSO01 (sample SAMN05526595, study PRJNA338239) | gut metagenome | isolation source: stomach gut content | host: Acanthurus sohal | place: Saudi Arabia: Red Sea | collected 2011-04 | reverse complement strand
ATTATAGTGCGACACGTTGCGATATGAAAAGTATCGCCTAAACCTTGAAATATAAGGACAAAAGAACTAATAATCTGAACAATCGAATGATAGAGTAACGCATTGAAAGGTTGTCCATAATACTCCGAATGGCATTAGTATGGTAAAATATAAAATGTCATAAGCTCGGTGAAGTCGGCTGAGAGCATACCCAAGTACTAGGAAATCCTAGAAAACGGAAAAGTGAACCAGAGGTGGTCAAGTATGTGATAGGTCGGTGGTCAAAACTTTATGAAAGAAATAATAATTCATAAAAAGAAAAATATCCATGGTAAGAATGGAGTGTAAAAACTCTGACGAAATTCCGAATGTAAAGGTCTAAAGTATGAATGTGTAGAAATGCACATACCATGAAATGTGGGGTTAGTGAGGTAAAGTAAAATTTGTAATTATGAAATACCTTATAATGTAAAAGGCATTATCAAGCTAACAGGCTTAAAGGAATTACCTAAAGATATATGAAAAGATAAGATTATTGGAACGTGGAAAGCTAGGAATATGGAGAGATTACCCTCGTTGAAGTATGGTCTTATAAGCTAATTAGTAATACAGTGAAATAGACTTAATCCTAGTGAGAGTAGGGGCACAGTACCGATGAAGCTATGATAATAAGTAGTGGAGGGATAGCCCCAAGACGATGATTAATAAAGTATTTAAAATCAAAATAATCAAAGGTTCTTGTATGACTAAAAGAGGTGATACTCTATCAAGGAGGTAAACCGACTTTGACAGTTAAAATAGAAAAGAAACAACTTTTAAGAAATAATGAATACTATGACATACAACGAGAATATGACGAATTATATCACAAGAGTAAAAATAATGAGTCATTTTACAACCTAATGAACCTGATAACGTCAGATAATAATATAGACCTAGCTTATAGGAATATTAAAGCTAACAAAGGTAGCACAACACCAGGTACAGATGGTATGACAATAAAAGATTTAAATACCATAAACAAATTAGAATTAAGCCGAAAAATTCAGAATAAATTCAAAAACTATAATCCAAAGCCAGTAAGAAGGGTAGAAATTCCAAAACCTAACGGTAAAACTAGACCATTAGGGATACCTTGTGTAGAAGACAGATTAATACAACAATGTATCAAACAAGTACTAGAACCTATATGTGAGGCTAAATTCCATAATCATTCATATGGTTTTAGACCCAATAGAAGTACACATCACGCCATAGCTAGAACACAATCTTTAATTAATAGAAATAAATTATACTACTGTGTAGATATAGACATCAAAGAGTTCTTTGATAATATTAACCATAGCAAACTAATCAAACAACTATGGGCTATGGGAATTAAAGATAAGACATTAATTAAAATTTTAATTAAAATTTTAAAAAGTGAAGTGGAAAATGTAGGAAGACAAAATAAAGGAACCCCACAGGGTGGAATTATCTCACCACTATTATCGAACGTAGTTTTAAATGAGTTAGATTGGTGGATAAGTGACCAATGGGAAACCTTTACGACAAAACACGATTACAAAGATCAGAGTAATAGAGGTAATAAATATAGAGCTTTGAGAAAATCAAAAATGAAAGAAGTGTTTATAGTAAGATATGCAGACGACTTCAAGCTCTTGTGTAAAGACTATAAATCAGCACAAAAGATATATATAGCGGTAAAACAATGGCTAAAAGAAAGACTAGAACTGGATATTAGCAATGAAAAATCTAAAATAACTAATGTAAGAAAAGGTAAAACTGAATTTTTAGGATTTAATCTATGGGCAACAAGTAAAGGAAACAAAATCGTATGTAATAGTAATATGGCAGATAAGGCAAAAAAGCAAGTAAAAGAAAATATCAAAAAACAAATAAAAATAATACAAAAGGATAGAACAGCCAAACAAGCCAACAAATTAAATGCTATCATACTAGGTATCCACAATTATTACAAAATAGCAACTCATGTGAGCCTAGATATGACAGAAATTGCCTATGAAGTCAACAGAACCTTTGATAATAGATTGAGATTCGAAAAGAAAGAAAAAATATATAGGTCGATAATATACGAAAAACTCTATGGAAATTATGAAAATTATAGAAATGTAGCGGGTATAGCAATATTCCCAGTGCATGGATGCAAAACATCTCCCACAATGAATTTCACGCAAATGATATGTAATTACACAGAAAATGGAAGAAACCTAATCCATAAAAAAGTAGACATATCAAATAAATTAATAAGATATATGTTAAATAATAGTAATAATGACAGTATAGAATTATCTGACAATAAAATATCATTAGCATATGGACAAAGAGGACTGTGTGGGGTAACTGGAAACAGCTTAGAAATAGGCAATTTTGAATGTCATCATAAAAGACCTATGAAATTAGGAGGAACAGATGAATATAAAAACCTAATACTAATCAATACCGAAATACACAAACTAATTCATGCAACAAATGAAATTATAATAGATAAATACGTAAACGAAATTAGTAACAAAATCAGAATCGACCTAGATATCAATAAAATTTTGAAAAAAGTTAATACTTTACGAGTTAAAACTGGAAATTTTGAAATTAAATATAAAGTAAATTAATATCGTTGGAACGCCGTATGAGGTGAAAGTCTCACGTACGGTGTGGAGCAGGGGAAAAGATGGAGATTACCTCAAAGTCTTACCTATTGCTATTATGTCCACAACAAATAGAAACAGCATTGTATAGTGGAGTGACGACCATGATCGGGGGAGGTACCGGGCCATCGGCCGGAACCAATGCTACAACGTGCACACCTGGACCATTTAACATAACCAAAATGCTAGAAGCTGCAGAAGAATATCCGATGAATTTAGGATTTTATGGGAAAGGTAATTGTTCGACCGAACAACCATTGGAAGAACAAATTTTAGCTGGAGCCATGGGTCTCAAATTACATGAAGATTGGGGATCCACACCAAAGGCTATAGATACTTGTCTTAAAGTAGCGGATAAATATGACGTTCAAGTTGCGATTCATACGGACACACTTAACGAAGCCGGTTGTGTCGAAGACACGATAAACGCAATAGCCGGCCGAACTATTCATACTTTTCACACTGAAGGAGCCGGCGGCGGACATGCTCCGGACATTATAACGATAGCTTCTATGCCAAACGTTCTGCCAGCGTCCACTAATCCAACAATGCCCTATACAAAAAATACACTCGACGAACATTTGGATATGCTAATGGTTTGTCATCATCTAGACAAAAAAATTCCTGAAGATATAGCATTTGCTGATTCTCGCATTAGACCCGAAACTATAGCCGCCGAAGATGTGTTACACGATAAAGGTATTTTTTCTATTATGTCTTCTGATTCTCAAGCCATGGGCCGAGTTGGTGAAGTTATAACCAGAACGTGGCAAACAGCACATAGTATGAAAGAGCAAAGAGGTTCTTTACCAGAAGATCTTGGACATAATAATGATAATTTTAGGGCCAAAAGATATATTGCAAAATACACTATAAATCCTGCTATCGCATCCGGTTTTTCTGAACACATCGGATCAGTTGAAGTCGGCAAGTTTGCCGATTTAGTTATATGGAAACCAGCGTTTTTTGGCGTTAAACCAGAAATGATTATCAAAGGTGGATTTATTATTGCAGCAAAAATGGGCGACGCCAACGCATCTATACCGACACCTCAACCAATAATCTATAGAAACATGTTTGGTGCCGACGGCAAAGCTAAATATAAAACGTGCATCACTTTTGTATCCAAAGCCAGTTTTGAAAATGGTATAAAAGAGAAACTAGGACTAGAGAAGATTATCCTACCAGTTTCAGAGTGCAGAAATATAGGAAAAAAAGATTTATTACTAAACGATGCTACACCAAATATAAAAGTGGATCCAGAAACTTATGAAGTCCAAGTAGACGGCGAAATAATTCAAAGTAAAGCAGCTGACAAATTACCGCTAACGCAACTTTACTATTTATTTTAGTTAGGCTCCACTTCGATAAGGGGTATACATGGAAACTTAAGAAAATTAACTTTTGGTGAAGCTGACTGAGGGATTCTTATGGGGCTATAGCTCCGTACTTTGCATGCTAAAATTAATAACAAAAACTTTTATGCACGCTTTCTCCCTCCGTCAGCTAACGCTGACACCTCCCCCGCAATGTTGTGACTAAGATTCTTAAGTTCTCGCCTATGCGATAAGAGGAACTGTCTCAAAGGATTGATGGGTCGAAAAATTAATTTAGGAGAAATGAGAATACAATGTTAATTGAAAAAGTAATAGGCAATATTGAAGATGAAAAATATAAAAACTATACAGCCGCCCAAATAAAGAAAGTAGAAATTGAGTGGCATGAAAGACACAAACGGATATTAAAAAAAGGAGATATAGCCATTCGACTCAGCGACGAACAAGCATTATCCGGACTAAAAACGGGTGATGTACTAGCTATTTCGGATAATAATATTTATGTAATCGAAATATTACCGACGGAAGCATTAATAATAAATGTGCCGAATGAATCATTGGTAGCTAAAGTATGCTATGAAATAGGAAATAAGCATGCACCATTATATAGAGGAAAAAACGAATTAGAATTTTACACTCTTGCCGAAAATCCTATAAAAGTTTTAATGAATAAACTTGGAGTACGGGCAAATATCGGACAAGTAATGCTAACAGATGAGAACATGATATCCGGCAACGTAGGTCATTCACACAGTCATGATGGCGGATATGACGGCAACGATGGCAAAATAACGGGATCATTTTATGAGCACAGCCACTAATTTATATTTATTGATGCAGATAAACGACTCTGTTTTTCCCATCGGTTCTTACAACCACTCATATGGATTAGAAACATATATAGCATTCGAAAAAATTCGCAATCATCAAGATGCTATCTCTTATATTTTGGCCCACCTAAAAGCCTCTATATCTACGACCGAATTACTGGCCAGTTCGCTCGCATTCGATTATACAGTAAATAGCTTAGAGGATAAGCTTTACAATTTGGACCAATCAGTGCTGGCCATAAAATCCGCAAAAGAAATTCGAGAAGCGAGTTTAAAATTAGGAAATAGATTTCTGAAAACTATAAACTCACTTGGCTTATCCATGAAATACAATGATTTATTAAACTATCCGATTATCTACGGCTCTTTCTGTGCTAGCATAAATAATATGGATAAACGAACTGCGTTATCATTTCAAATTTATAATCAAACATCTGCTTTAGTAACCAATTGTGTGAAGACTGTACCACTTAGCCAAACTTCTGGGCAACAAATTTTATATGAAGTTTCGCAAAAGTTCGATAGTATAATTAATAATGTATTGCTATTGACAGAACAAGATTTAGGCTTGTCCACACCTTCATATGATATCAGATGTATGCAACATGAAACTCTTTATTCTCGTTTATACATGTCTTAATTTTTTGAAAGATGAATTTGAAATATAGACGCATTTGAAATATGAAAGAAGGAAACAAAAATGTCTTACGTAAAAATTGGTGTAGCCGGACCTGTTGGATCTGGCAAGACCGCATTAATTGAATGTTTAACTCGTCAACTAGCCTCTCAATATAGCATCGGCGTTGTAACCAACGACATATATACAAAAGAAGATGCAGAATTTTTGGCCAAAAACAGCGTGTTAGAAATAGATAGAATAATCGGAGTCGAAACCGGTGGATGCCCACACACGGCTATCCGAGAAGATGCGTCCATGAATTTAGAAGCTATCGATGAATTATTGGCCAGATTTAACGACTTAGATATAATATTTGTAGAGAGTGGTGGCGACAATTTATCCGCTACATTTAGTCCTGAATTAGTCGATGCCACAATCTTTGTAATAGACGTGGCCGAAGGTGATAAGATACCGAGAAAAGGTGGACCCGGGATAACACGATCTGATCTATTATTAATAAACAAAATAGATCTTGCGCCGTATGTTGGGGCAAGTTTAGAAGTGATGGAAAGAGATTCGCAACACATGAGAAAAGGACGACCTTTTATTTTTTCTAACCTAAAAGATTTAGTGGGTATAGACGAGGTTATTAAATGGATCAAAAGTGATGTATTATTCGAAGGTAAAAATGTTAAATAAATACAACCAAGTATCCGAATTAGATATAACAGTAGAAAAAAATATTCTAAAGGATTGTTATTTTTCATCCCCATTTAAAATCATAGAACCATTTAAAATAGATAACTTTATATCCATAATGATCATGTCCTCGTCATCCGGCCTAATGGCCGGAGATAATCAGTCTATAAAACTTAGGATAGAAAAAAATAGTTGCGTTGAAATAACATCTCAGTCTTATGAAAAAATCCATAAGATGAAAGATAGAACCTTTGCGTCACGATCTACACAAATTTATGTAGGGGATAATTCAACATTAATATACAATCCGTTGCCAACAATACCGTTTAAAGATTCTCGATTTATAAACAATACAGAAATACGATTGCAGGACGATTCATCCAAATTGATATTTGCCGAAATATTAACTGCTGGCCGGATACATTATGGCGAAGTTTTTCAGTATAGCTGTTATCAATCATTAGCCAAAATTTATTTGTACGATCAATTAATTTATATGGACAATACGAAGTTTGAACCAACAAACATGTCGAGATTTATGTTTTTTGAAGGATACACGCATTTACTAAGTATAGTTATGGTTGGCTACTGTACTGATTTAATTATGGAGATCCGAAAATATTTAACAGAAATAGAGATAAGCGAAAATATTATTTTTGGCGTTAGTCAAACTTATTGCAACGCCATAATAATAAAAGTATTAGGATATGAAAGCGAAAGTTTAATAAATATAATCAACGCCATAAAGAAGTTAGTATAATCAGGGAGCTATTTTTTTTACTCATCCTTGGTTTCCCATTTAGTTGATACCCTCTAACCTCTCAGTCACTATGTGACACAGGTCGGAGAGCCTTACACCGACCCCTCAGTCAGCTTCGCTGACAGGGGCTGTTGCGCTAACAATCTCAAATTTGTAAATCTTTCCAAAAACTTTTCGATAGATTAAGCGTAAACAAAATTTAATCTATTCGTAATGCGAATGTAACAAAATATTTAGTATAATATACATAAATAGATTTCATCGTAGATTGACAAATTAATAAATTAGTATAGCTCCAAAAAAGAATGCTTATCTTCTATTATAAGGACGATGTAGAGAGCTATACTTTTTTCTGCCATTGAACAGCGCCAAAAAAGAATGCTTATCTTCTATAATAAGGGCATTGTAGAGAGCTATGCTTTTTTCTGCCATTGAACAGCGCCAAAAAAGAATGCTTATCTTCTATAATAAGGGCGCTGTAGAGAGCTATGCTTTTTTCTGCCATTGAACAGCGCCAAAAAAGAATGCTTATCTTCTATAATAAGGGCACTGTAGAGAGCTATGCTTTTTTCTGCCATTGAACAGCTCCAAAAAAGAATGCTTATCTTCTATAATAAGGGCGCTGTAGAGAGCTATGCTTTTTTCTGCCATTGAACAGCGCCAAAAAAGAATGCTTATCTTCTATAATAAGGGCGCTGTAGAGAGCTATGCTTTTTTCTGCCATTGAGCAGCTCAAAAAAAGAATGCTTATCTTCTATAATAAGGGCATTGTAGAGAGCTATGCTTTTTTCTGCCATTGAACAGCTCCAAAAAAGAATGCTTATCTTCTATAAATAAGGGAACTGTAGAGAGCTATGCTTTTTTCTGCCATTGAACAGCTCCAAAAAAGAATGCTTATCTTCTATAATAAGGGCGCTGTAGAGAGCTATGCTTTTTCTGCCATTGAACAGCTCCAGTTTGCCCGCACCATTAGTTAGCATAGCCGGGAACTTAAGAAAATTAACCGAAGGAGCACACTCCGCAAAAAATTAAAACGAAGTAAACACAACTTGTAGGACCCCTCAGTCAGCTGCGCTGAAAGGCATAGCCGGGAACTTAAGAAAATTAATCGAAGGAGCACACTCCGTAAAAAATTAAAACGAAGTAAACACAACTTGTAGGACCCCTCAGTCAGCTGCGCTGACAGCTCCCCTGGAAGGGGAGCAGGGCTGCTTCCCCGCAATTTTGTGACTAATATTCTTAAGTTCCCCGCCTTTGATAATCAGGGAGCTGTCACGAAGTGCCATATAGGTGATTGCTCGGTGGAGAAAAATAAAGCCAGCATCCATTTTGCCGAATGCTGACTTTTTATTGCTAACACAAATTGTTACTATTTTGCTTGCTCTTCTAGAAATGATTTATTGAATTTTTTCAGGATTACAAAATAAGTTATAATTGTAACTACAATATAAATTCCGGTTATAACTAGCAATCTAAGGCCATAATTTTCACCCTGATATATTATGCCGAGTGGAGAAAATACTACATACATATAAACCAAAGTTGTTGCAATAATCCCAGAGATTGGCTTAGCATATTTCCAAGATTCTAAATCCACTTCGCCGGTTGATTTTTCTACATAAGCTTCTTTTCTTGGAGCTATTTTACCCGAAATTAACATGATGATTATACACAATACAAATAGGATTCCATAAATATGTAGGTAATGGATTGGAAATGGATATACGAACGTATGAATCGCATAAGCAATTATAAAAAAGTAGATTGCTATCTTAGCTCCAATGGCCGGAACTCGTTTTGTAACAAAGCCCATTAAAACTACTGTCAAAGTTGGAATATTGAAGAAGCCCATTATACTTTTCATGAAAGAATACAATCCGTCCGGAGCGTTTGCTATCATCGGCGCTACTATTATTGAAAAAATACCTATAGCTACACCAAAAATTTTGCCGACTCTTACTAATTCTTTGTCGCTTATATCTTTTTTCACTACGGGTTTATACCAATTTAAGCAAAACATTGTGGATGCCGAATTTAGTGCGGAGTTAAACGAACTTAGAACCGCTCCAAAAAGAACTGCACCAAAAAATCCAACTAACGGACCCGGCAATACGTTGGCCACCAATATAGAATACGCTGAATCTTGATGTGAAATTTGATCCGCATATAATTCGTATGCTATAATTCCGGGTATTACTAATATAAACGGTACGGCCATTTTAATAAATCCAGCATACAGAACGCCTTTTTGACCCTCTTTTAAATTCTTAGCACCAAAAGCTCTTTGTACTATTTGCTGATTCGTACACCAATAAAATGTATTTACTAACAACATGCCCGTAAATATTGTGCTAAATGGAATATTATTTCCTACGCCTTCCATCACGTTCATTCGGTCTGCTGAATTGATTACTAATTTATCAAAACCTTCTATTATGCTTCCATCGCCGAGTACATGTAATCCTAAAAATGGTATCATGCATCCGCCTATTAATAGGCCGATTCCATTGATCGTATCAGATACTGCCACAGCTTTTAATCCACCAAATATAGCATATATTCCACCGATAATTCCTGTGGCGGCGATAACTAAAAACAAAGCTTGGCTATCCGAAATGGATAATAATTCACTTACGTTAAACAATGAATTTAACGCTATACCACCTGCGTACAATACTATAGGCAACGTCACTAAGGCTAAGCTCATTAAAAATAATGCAGTTACCAAATTTCTTGTACCTTTATCAAACCTCACTTCTAAAAATTCCGGTATGGTTGTGAAACCACCTTTAAGATATCTCGGTAAAAAGATTAATGCCATAAATACTAGCGTAATCCCAGATGTAGCTTCCCAAGACATAGCGTTTAGTCCACTACTGAATCCATTGCCATTTAGTCCGACCAATTGTTCCGCCGATAAATTCGTCAAAATTAATGAGCCAGCAATTACTACTCCGGTTAAACTTCTCCCCGCTAAAAAATATCCTTTATTAGTCGATAAATCTTCGCTCTTCGTCATATACCATGATATGATTGCTACCAAAGCCGTAAAAAATACAAACGATACTAAAGTCCACAAATCTTTTTCCTCCTTTATTTATATATACTTGTATAAAAAGTATATTAATCTTTGTGTGAAATTAGCACCAATTTCTTTTATATTGATAAAATTCAAGATATAAAAAAGGGGCTGTCGCACGAAAGGGAGGTGTCACGAAGTGACGGAGGGAGAAAGCGTGCATGCAAGATTTTGTTGCTTTCAAGTAAATTGTAAATTTTGCAAGTTTTCATCGTCTTTCTGTTATACAGAATTTAATATTTGGAATTGTTAATGCGACAGCCCCTAATTTTAATTATTCGTCTCATATATCGCAATAGCTACCGAAGCTATACTGGCTGTCTCGCTCCTTAAAATTATCTTACCCAAAGTTACTGGTATAACTCCAAATTGTTCTGCTAATTCAATTTCTTCGGTAGCAAAACCACCTTCGGGTCCTATAAAAATGCCTAAGCTTTTCATTTTAGTATTGCATAAAAAAGATTTGTATGTTTGTGCATTCTCTTTTTCGTATGGTATTACGTTTGCATCCAAGTTATCCTTCGCCAACTTTAATGCTTCATTTAGCTTTATCGGATTTGCAATTTCTACTGTTATTCCTCGTCCGGATTGCTTCGCTGCCGACTCAGCTATTTTGTTCCATCTTTCTACTTTTGCATAAGCTTTCTTTTCGGACTCTATTTTTACTACACAGTGTTTTGTTATCATCGGTATAATTTTTGCTACACCTAGCTCAACAGCTTTCTGTATAACCCATTCCATTTTTTCGCCTTTTATTATCGATGCGAATAATACCACATCTATGGCTGGTTCTACGTCTATTTCTATATTCTCAATTATTTTTAGTGTTAAGCTTTCTTTATCTATCTCGGATATGCTACATTTATAATTATTGTTCTCCTTATCACCTATATATATTTCCATTCCGATCTTAGCTCTCATCACATTTTTTATATGATGAACGTTTTCGTCGTTATTTATAATGATACACCCATCTTTTATATTTGATTTATCAACAAAATATTTCGGCATTATTGGCCTGCTCTCATTGCCAAAGCTATCCACTCATTTTTGGCTACAATATCAATTATTTCCCAGCCATTTTTTATTATTGCGTCTACGACTTCGTCTTTTCGAGTGTCTATAATTCCGGATGCTATCCACACACCATCGAATTTAATCATACGTTTAACTTGGTCAGCCAAGGAAATTATTATATCTGCGATTATATTAGAAACGACTATATCGGCCTTGGATTCTACGACTTCAAGTAAATTGCCTTCTTTTAATATCACGTCTACTTTATTATTTTCTACATTTTCTTTTGCTACTTTGATGGCCATCGGATCGATGTCTATAGCTAAAACATCGCCACCCATTTTTGCAGCTATAATGGCCAAAATGCCGCTACCCGTACCGACATCTAAGACATGGTCCCCGAATTTAATATACTGTTCTAACAATATTGCACACATAGATGTTGTCTCGTGCGTTCCGGATCCAAAAGCCATGCCGGGATCCATTTCTATAGTAATCATATTCTCTTCTTTTTCATGATCTATCCAAGACGGCTTTATTATGACGTTGTTTGTAATATTAAAGACTTTATAATATTTTTTCCATTCATTAGCCCATTTTTCTTCAGGTATTTCTGTAACCGTAACTTTGGCTGAACCGACATTTAGAAATTCACTTATATGTTGTAATTTATTTTCGATAATTTTTTTATGTTCAGTTATATCGATTCCCTTGTTAAAATAAGCCTTTACATAAACGGTATCCATATCTTGGTCTAATAAACTTTGATCTATGAAGTCATACCAGGTTTGAGTTTTATCTTGATTCAAAGCATCTTTTGGGTCGCAAATTTCCACCCCGGCCTCCAAATCATCAGATAAAAAATAGCTAATAGCTTCTACAGCTTCTGTAGTGGTTTCGATTTTAAATTCTATATAATCCATTAAAAACATACTCCTATTCATACTTCGTAATTCATAAAAACCCCTACTATGGTACTAGCAGGGGATAGATTTTCTTCTTAGAAATCCAGTTTTATTCATTTTTTAAATAACTTCTCAAGCTTTTCTAATCTTTGTTTAAATTTTGTTTGCTCTGGTTGATGACTATCTTTTGTATTAGAATCAAATTTTTCTAACAATTCTTTTTGAGCAGGAGAAAGGTTTCTTGGTACCTCCACGTACACTTCTACATACTGGTCTCCTCTTATTTTAGGATTTCTAAGATTTGGAATACCCTTGCCCTGAAGTCTAAATTTAGAACCGGTTTGAGTTCCTTCTTTTAATTCTAACTTTACGTTTCCGTCTAAAGTTGGTACCGAAACTTCTGCGCCTAAAGCTGCTTGTTTGAAGCTAATCGGCATTCTCATATTTACGCTGGTTCCGTCTCTTTTAAATATTTCATGCGGTTGAACATATATCGTAATAAGTAAATCCCCATGTGGTGCTCCAGCATCTCCAGCTTCGCCTTTTCCACTAACCCTTAATGTTTGGCCATTATCAATACCGGCTGGTATATCTACTGTTACTTTTTGAGTCGTTTTAACTTTACCTGTACCACGGCATGTTGGACATTTTTCTTTTATTATTTTTCCTTCACCCTTACACATATCACACGTTGTTGTTGTCTGCATGTTTCCGAGTATTGTTCTTTGCATTGTTTTAATTTGACCTGTTCCGTTACACTTAGGACATGTTTCTGGATTCGTTCCTGGCTTTGCTTTATTTCCATGACAGGTCGGGCATGTTTCATAAGTTTGGATAGAGATTTCTTTAGATATACCAAAAGCGGCCTCTGAAAAGCTGATCTTTAAACTCTGCTCTATATCCGCTCCCGGCCTTGGACCTCTTCTAGAACTTCTTCGGCTACTTCCGCCACCAAATAAGTCACCAAATATATCTTCAAAATCGAATCCGCCACTGCTACTAAACCCATCGAACCCGCCAAATCCTCCGAACCCACCGAATCCTCCACTACCACCGGCTCCTCCGGCTCCTCCGGCTCCTTGCTCAAACGCACTATGGCCGAATCTATCGTATGCTGCTTTCTTATCTGAATCACTTAACACTTCATAGGCTTCTGAAGCCTCTTTAAACTTCGCTTCTGCATCTGCATTGTTCGGATTTGTATCAGGATGATACTTCTTTGCTACTTTTCTATAAGCCTTTTTTATTTCCGATTCACTTGAAGATTTGTTTACCCCAAGCACATCATAATAATCTTTCTTTGTTGCCATGTTTTGCCACCACCAAAATTAATTTTTTTATTTCTATAATGCATTAAAACCAAAGAGGACAGTCTACTCTTTTTCTATTACCTATAATCAAAAACCAAAGAGAACAATCTACTCTTTTCCTATTACCTATAACACATTAAAAATCAAAGAAGACAGTCTATTCTTTTTTATATTATCTATAACGCATTAAAAGTCAAAGAGGACAGTCCACTCTTTGACTTAATAAAATATACTGTTATTCTTCTTTGAAATCTGCGTCTATTACATCATCATTTGGATTTCCGCCCATTCCCGCACCGGCATAATCATCCGGTCCTTCTTGAGGAGCATGTTGTGCATACATTTTTTCAGAAATGCTATAGAAAAGTTGAGTAAGCTCTTCTTTTGCTGATTTCAACGCCTCAATTTGATAATCATCTATATTCGCCATGTCTATAGAATCATTTAATCTTTTTAATTCTTCTAATTTTACTTCTAAATCCGCTTTGTCGGCCGGATCAATTTTATCAGCACTGTCGTTTATTACTTTCTCAGTTTGGAAGATCATGCTGTCTGCTTCATTTTTTGCGTCGATAGCTTCTTTTCGCTTTTTATCGGCCTCTGCATTTCTTTCCGCTTCTTCTACAGCTCTGTTTATTTCATCTTCGGATAAGTTTGTGCTAGCTGTAATAACAATGTTTTGCTCTTTTCCTGTTCCCAGGTCTTTAGCTGAAACCTTAACTATACCGTTCGCATCTATATCGAATGTTACTTCAATTTGTGGTGTACCTCGACGAGCTGGGAGGATTCCATCTAATTTGAAGTTACCTATTGTCTTATTGTCATTTGCCATAGGACGCTCACCTTGAACAACATGAATGTCAACCGCTGTTTGATTGTCCGCTGCTGTTGAGAATATTTGGCTCTTCTTAGTCGGTATGGTTGTATTTCTTTGAATTAACGAAGTTGCTACTCCACCTAATGTCTCAATTCCTAATGTTAACGGAGTTACATCTAATAATAGAATATCCCCAGCTCCAGCATCTCCAGCTAATTTTCCACCTTGGATCGCTGCACCTATAGCTACACACTCATCTGGATTTATTCCTTTAAATGGATCTTTTCCTATAATCTTTTTAACCGCTTCTTGTACAGCTGGTATACGTGTGGATCCACCTACTAATAAGACTTTGTCTATATCCGATGCTGTTAAGTCCGCATCTTTTAGGGCACTTCTAACTGGTCCGATAGTCTTTTCTACTAAATCATGAGTTAAGTCATTGAATTTCGCTCTTGATAAAGTTACATCCAAGTTTTGTCCTGCAGAAGTAATAAATGGAATCAAAATCTGTGTTGTAGTTTTTGTAGACAACTCTTTTTTAGCCTGTTCCGCTGCTTCTTTTATTCTTTGCATAGCCATCTTATCTAAAGAAAGATCAGTACCGTTTACTTTTTTGAATTCACCTACTAAGAATCTTATAATTCTTTGGTCGAAGTCATCTCCACCAAGGTGATTATCTCCGCTTGTAGCCAAAACTTCGATTACTCCATCACCAATTTCTATGATGGAAACGTCGAATGTTCCTCCACCTAAGTCATAAACAACTATTTTTTGCTCTTGTTCGTTTTCAAGTCCATAGGCTAACGCTGCTGCTGTCGGCTCATTTATAATTCTTTCTACTTCTAATCCAGCGATTCTACCCGCATCTTTTGTAGCTTGACGTTGAGCGTCCGTAAAGTAAGCCGGTACAGTGATCACGGCTTTAGTTACTTTTTCACCTAAGTGACTTTCTGCATCTGCTTTTAATTTTTGAAGAGTTATTGCCGAAATTTCTTGAGGAGAATAAGCTTTGCCGTCTATGGTTACTTTGTGGTTTGTACCCATATATCTCTTGATAGAAGCTATTGTTCTATCATGGTTTGTAATGGCTTGTCGCTTTGCTGTATCACCAACTAATCTTTC
>MDSO01000090.1_pt1 | contig 15167 bp, 9 predicted proteins | sample 1005691 | NCBI WGS metagenome assembly MDSO01 (sample SAMN05526595, study PRJNA338239) | gut metagenome | isolation source: stomach gut content | host: Acanthurus sohal | place: Saudi Arabia: Red Sea | collected 2011-04 | reverse complement strand
ATTTTAAAAACAATGTATTTAGTCAAGCTCCGATGAGTATTAATTTTAATGCTCAAGATTTAACTTTAAATGCAAAATTCATATCTTGGTCTAAAATGCCACAATATGATTGGATACAAATATTGTCTTATGATATAGATGAATTTTTTAGGCTAGCTGACACAGCGGATTATAATTTTCATCCAGAACAAAATAAAATGTTCCCTTTAGAGCAAGCCGATCAAATATTTGTAGATGCTCCAAACGGTGACTTTAGATTAGCAGAAAATTCAGAACTAAAAGAAGCGGGCGTTATAGTAGACGGCTACACTTCATCCGATAGTCCAGATATTGGAGCACTAGAAGGAAATGCTTATGTACTCAGTGCCGGAGCATCCCTTAAAACTCCAATTTTTAAAGAAGTAAAATAATCGAATGATAGGCGAATATATATTTGTTCGCCTATTTTATTTTAATAGACCAAAGTTTATAATCTGGTCGTTTTATCTACATTTATAGGCTTAGTTCACATCGTCCTTATTATAGAAGATAAGCATTCTTTTTCGGAGCTATATTACTTTAGAAATGAAAATATATTTCTCCACATCGTCCTTATAATAGAAGATAAGCATTCTTTTTCGGAGCTATACTACTTTACTAATTTGTCAATCTACGATGAAATCTATTTTTACAAAAGAGATGAAAATTTATAATTTATCTTTGATCTCATCACTGTACAAAAATCAATGGCAGAAAAAAATATATCTCTTTACATCGCCCTTATAATAGAAGATAAGCATTCTTTTTCGGAGCTATCTTACTAATTTGTTAATCTACGATGAAATCTATTTATTTATATTATACTAAATATATTGTTACATACGCATTACAACCATCTTACATTTTGGTTACACTTAATCTATCGAAAACTTTTTGGCCAGATTTATAAATTACATTTTAGATATATAACTTGGATTAGCTGCATATATTTACATGTATAGATACATAAAAATTGAATTTTTCACACTAAAATTATAGGAGATATAAACATGAACTTAAAAAAATTTTTAACACTTAGTTTTTTAACCGCAACTCTTTGTTCTGCCTTAATAGGATGTGGCTCATCCGACGAAGCTAATAAAATACCTCATGACGAGCTTTATACCGAATCTGGTTACCCTATATTCAAAGAAGGTCACGACATTAGCATAAACTTCTTTGTTGGTCTTAGACCTGGTGTTACCAGCTACGATTCATCCATTAATCCGGTTACAGCGCATATGGAAGAAAAAATGGGCTTCACTATGGATTTCACCGAAACAACAGATGCCGACAAAAAGCAAAAGTTCAACGTTATGATGACCGGCGGAGATTATTCCGATGTTATTTTGGATATTTGGTCCTCTCATTCGGAATTAGCACTTTACGGCCAACAAGGGATTTTTATCCCACTAGAAGATTTAATAAAAGAGCATGCTCCCAACATTCAGGCCGTTTTAGATGCTCATCCAGAAGTCAGAGATACATGGACACTATCGGACGGCCATTTATACACGTTACCTCGTATCGGAAGTTCCACACATTCCGAGGTTGCTTATAGAATGTGGCTCAACAAAGAATGGCTAGATAATTTAAACTTAGAAGTTCCTACTACGACAGAAGAATTTTTCGACGTTTTGCTAGCATTCAAGGAACAAGATGCTAACGGAAATGGCGATCCGAATGATGAAATACCGCTTTCGGGTGCTATGACAACAGGCTGGAACACAAATCCTATTCCTTACCTAGCAAATGCTTTCATCGCTTGTTCAAATTCATCCGGATATTTAAATATAGATGAAAACGGAAAAGTCTATTTCGCAAAAACTACCGACGAATGGAAAGAGTTCTTAAAATACATGCATAGGCTATATGAAGCTGGTTTACTAGATCCATTAATTTTCTCACAGACTAAAGATCAATTATTAAAAATAGGTTCTAATCCTACTGGCACTATACTCGGAGCCACTACCGGCGGATCAGTATCAGTGTTTACCAACACAACAAACTTCGATGTGTGGACCAACTACATCGCTCTACCTCCTTTAGAAGGGCCAGAAGGTGTTCGTTCGGCTGTTAGAAACCCGGATTACGGTTCCGCTACTTTGTCCATTACTAACGCTTGCCAGTATCCTGAAGCCGTTATTCGATGGGCCGATTATTTATATACAGAAGAAGGTTTGATCTGGTCTCAATTCGGTGCTCTCGGTAACGGCCAAATAGAATTAGCTAAAGAAGGTGAATTAAACATTATCGGCGAACCTGCTAAATACACCAGATTCCCAGCCGATAACGCTAAAGATTTAAGTTGGAACAGAATCGGATCCGATTACCGTCCAGCAGATTATGATTTGTGGTTTACCGCTAAGCCTAATCCAGAACAAGATATCGAAAAAGTTCTTTACGATTCCGCTGTAAATGATTATTTGCCTTGCGTCCCTGAAATTTCTACCTTAATGCCTAAATGCGAATTTACCGTGGACGAATCCAGAATCGTTGTAGATACATTAACCAATATGAACTTATACATTGACCAAGTTACTGCTGAGTTTATAACCGGTATCAAGGATATAGAAGAAGGTTGGCCGGAGTATCTTGATATGCTGAACAAAAACGGTATGCAAGATTATTTAAACGTTCAACAAACTGCTTACGATCGATTTATGGCTAAATAAAGATTTAACTTCTCAGTTAGCTTGCTGGAGATCTTTGCACTACCCTTCGATCCATACATGAGAACTTAAGCAAATTAACTTTTGGTGAAACTAACTAAGGGGCGGGCAACCTGCTCCCTCCCAGGGCATAGCCGGGAACTTAAGAATCTTTTGACAAAGCTCACTGAGGGGTCGGTGCAAGGCTCTCCTTTTAGGAGAGCTGTCACGCAGTGACTGAGAGGTTAGAGAGCTGTCAGCGAAGCTGACTGAGAGGTTGGAGGATATCAACTAAAGGGGAAATGGAAAGGTTCTTAAATATTTTTATTACTTCAAAGTAAATCAACTTAGATGAGTAATTACAACTTGAAGTCGCGCTTTCTCCCTCCGTCAGCTAACGCTGACACCTCCCCCACAATTTTGTTTTATATGGAAGTTGTTACAAAGATCTGTCGTTATATGACAGAACAAGAGTATAATCCTTCAATTTTTAAAATAAAAGAATTTGTGCACTTGCCCTTAGCACTTCACTTGAACTTAGCTAACTAATGGGATCGGCGAAAGAGGTAATTTTTAGGTTATTCATGCGACAGCTCCAAGGCCTCTTATGGCTATAGCTGGGAACTTAAGAAACGAATATGAACTTCGCATTTAAACTTTGCACTTGCACTTGACCTTGAACTATAAATAAAAAATAAAACGCAGTAAGCACAACTTGTAGAACCCCTCAGTCAGCTACGCTGACAGCTCCCCTGAAAGGGGAGCAGGGCCACTTCCCCACAATGTTGTGAAGACGGAGGAGCACCGCTTCCCTGCAATTTTGTGACTAAGATTCTTAAGTTCCCGCCTATGCCCCTTATGGCTAGAAAGGGTTTGCACTGTATTCCAATTGAAACGTTATCTTAACCAAATAAATCCTTGATACTATTTCCTATCCATCGTTTAATTATTCTCAAAGGAGTTTGAAAAACCATGAATATCGTTTTCATTATGTCCGATCAACAAAATAAAAATGCTCTCGGAAAAATTAATCCTCAATATATTACTCCGAATCTAGATAGACTCGCTAACGATGGAGTCCTTTTTAAAAATGCATACACACCCAGTCCGGTTTGCTTAGCATGTAGAAATTGTCTCATGACTGGAAAATTTCCTAGTACCACCGGCATTCGACGTGCTAAAGATCGGCCGAGAGACCAAGATATACAACTAAATGCTCTGATGAAACAATCCGGATACAACACTGCCTATGTTGGTAAATATCACTTGGCTGGCGGTGGCAATGGGCCTATCCCTGATTTCGCCAAAAAAGGTATCGACCAAATGATGGCTTACCAATGTTATAACGGCTTTAAACCCGAACCTCCGTTCAATAATAAAGTCGTTTATCGTGATGTTGATAACATCGAAACCCATTTTGACTATCATAGAACAGAAGTTACTACTGATTTGGCTCTAAATTTCATCGAAGATTTGTCTTCTAAATCAGATCCGTTGTATATATTTTTATCAAAATTTTATAATGGCTATCCAATAAAATGTATATTGAGTCATAAATTTTTTTTGAATTAGTATTTGCCTGCTCTAAATGTGAGTATATCAAAGAGGTGTTTGATATTTTTCTATAAAAGTGTTTTTTTATTATAAGACAAAATATATCCAAAAGTAAAAAAACTTGATATATTTTTAAAACTATGTTATAAATATACTGTAGCAAGAGACTTGGAATAAAAATAGGAACTTTTAAAAGGTATAGATTGATATGTAAAAAACTGAGAGGTGTGATGTATGTGATAAATTGCCTAGAGAAAAACATTAAGGTTTATTATACCAATATCGTTTTAGCTACCATTGCTAAAACAATGCCACATGCAATATTAACAATATTGTTCTTAAGCAAAGGAGTTAGTATATCAGAGATAGCATTTATACAAGCACTATATAGTGTGGCTATGGTCATATGCGAGTTTCCCAGTGGAATGATGTCAGATTTATATTCCAGAAAAAAAGTATATATAATTTCATTGATAACCCTAATGGTCAGTTATATTATTATTATTTCGTTTGAAGGTGTCGTATATATGTCAATTGCTTGGGTAGCCTACGGGATATCAACAGCGTTAGCTACCGGGACATTGGATGCCGAAATTATAAACCAATTAAAAGAAAAAGACGGAGATTTGCAAAAATTTTTTAAAAATAGCAATCAAATTTCTTTAATAGTATCAATTTTGAGCGTATCTATTGGTTCACTCTTATATTATCAAGTAGCAGACAAAATGTATTTGATATCTATACTTTTAATTTTTGCAAATATATGTGTTGTCCAATTATTTTTTGTTGAGAATAAAATAAATCATTCTAATAATAAGCCTAAACTTGCAACTCACATTAAAGAAAGTTTTACTGAGGTAAAAAATAATCCTACATTATTATGGTTTATATTGCTATTTGGAGGTTTGCAATTTTTTATTCAAACTCATTTCCAATTATGGCAAGCATTGTTTTTAGAAAAAGGTCTTAAAGAAGAATGGTTTTTTATATACTACATAATTTTTCAGGTCGTAATGATTTGGTCCTATAAGGTTAAAGTAGAAAAAATCAACCTTATGCATTTGTCCATGCTAGTTTTGATGGCTATCTTGCTAAGCGTAGTATTATTTTTTAGCAATTTCCCAGCAATAGATGTAACAATCTACTTGAGCATATGTTTTATAGGGTTTGTGATTAATTATTTTTCCACGTTTCATTTTAGCAAATTAGTTTCCAAAGAAAAGATAAGTTCCTTGACCTCGCTATCATCTACTATTACAAGAATTTTTTCATTTCTCGTGCTTGGCATATCTACTCTACTATTAAATGAGATGAATATAAAATTAGTGTATATGATTAATTTTGTTGTAGCATTTAGTATTAGTATAACTGTACTTTTGATAATCAAAATGATAGATAAAAAAACTAATGTAGCTGAATGTTCTACCTACTCAAATGATAATTTATAACAATAAAACTATGCCTGAAAGAATAGCATTAGTCAACAACTTAGATATTGTTACTACTTCGTTGTAGTCTACGGTCAAACCTTTTTGCTTGAAACAAAGTCTGTCGCTTTAATGCGACAGACCCTTATATGGAGTAGCCTATCTGTTCTTCACTGCAGATGCTACTCCATTTTTATTTTGTCATTATACTATAAACTCTATCCGAATCTTGCCTATTATGCTATAATAACATTATTAGGCTAAACACAATTGTTCTACATATCAATTTATACTAAATACAATTTCGGCTCAACCTTTTTAATACGAGTATTTTCATTATGTAGGCCCAACCTTTTTAATACGCGTATCTTCATTATGTAGGCCCACCTTTTTAATACGCGTATCTTCAATATAGGCCCAGCCTTTTTAATATGCATAGCTTCATTATATAGGATATAAAATTAACCCTTACTCCCTAGAGGAACGAGGTACAAATAACCTCTCAGTCGCTAATTAAGGTGACGGATGGAGCTAGGCATTGATAACTAAGGGGTAGCGCGCACTTAAGCCTTCCGTCCCCCGGAAAGTGGACGCGAAGCGGACGGATAGAGTTCCGACCGAAGGGAGGCCAGTTGTGAAGCTAACTATGGGGTTCTTCTGGTGCTCTGGCCCCATAATTTTTTTTTTACACACTTTCAATCTTAAGTTCCCGCCTATGCCCCTACCCCCCATCCCGGCAGGGGGTCCCACTACCCTGCAATTTTGTGAAAACAGAAGGTGGTCCCGCTACCCTGCAATTTTGTGGAATTCTCTACACACTTTTAATCTTAAGTTCTCAGCTATGCCTTCCAGCGAAGCTGACTGAGGGGTCCTTCTGGAGTGATTACTTCGTAATATTTTTCGATAGCTGTATTTGAGTTTAATAATAGTTAATTTTCTTAAGTTCCCATGTATGGTCATGAGAGGTTCGGGAATGTCAACTAAAGGACGAGTGAAAGACTGAGCGAGAGGTTGTTCAATAAAAAAAGGGCTTTGCCTAGGATTATTTTTTCCTAAAAGCAAAGCCCTGTAGTTAATACGACAGCCCCCTCACTAATTATTAATATAATTAATTGGACGACCATTTACTGGTTGTGTCTTACGATTATTATTTATATAATACTTTTGAAATCTAATTAATTGTTCTTGAGAAATTTCTAATTTTTCTTCTAAAACATACCACTCAACATTTTCTGTTAACGGCGGTGTCGTTAACGATCCAATATAATGATAGTATGCTTTATCTTCCGGCAATAAATCATCTATATTTATTTTAAACCCAGCTCCTGAACTACCTTCTGGAATGTGATCCAATATAGTTTCAAATGCTAAATTTTCTTTCCCAACATTAAATAGTACACCAACAACTGCAAGTCGTCCGTCTGCTCCGGTATGAACAAAATGCGCTTCTAAATCAGAATATAATCCATCTATCGTATGTTCGCTTGGTGCATGAAAATGCATCTGGTTTAACGCAAATTTACGGTTCATCAATATTGATTCTCCTGCTATTCCTAATTCTATCGTATGTCCATTATTTTCTATTTTCATTGCTTGGTTTTTAAAATTCAATTCTAATTGCTCATATTTAATAGATGGAAATATCGCAAATGTATCTATATTAATTGGTGATTGCATTTTTCCAGATTCTAATAGCCACTCATCTTGCTCGTCATAACTAAAATGACCATGCCCTTTATCCGGATCCGGTTGCTCATCACATTCTGGTTCTTCTGGATTATTAATTCCAAACAGCATTTCCATATATTTTTTATCTAGTTGTAAAATTATTTGACCTTTATTAATGTTTGATAAAATAATTTCCTGACCACATATTTGACCTGTTAATAATAATTGTCCTAAAATTATTGCTAGATTGTCCATTGAAACACATCCTTTATTAATTTATTTAATAATATATTATGAACAAGCCTTATAAAAGGTACTAGTTATTTTGAAATTTGTGTAATAAATCTCACTTAGAGAAAACTTAAAGGTCAAGTGCATCGCTTCGTTGCAATTTTGCAACAACTCCATTGGCAAACAACTTAGATACTGTTATTACTTCGCCGTAAGTGGTTGAGAGGTTTCGTTAATCTCTCACTTAATTATATAACAAACTATTTCTGTAGCATAACAAAAGGCCAACAATTTAGTTTCATTTTAATATAACCTATATCTAAAATCTTGCTTATTATGCTATAATAGCATTTATTCTACATATCAATTTATACTAAATTCATTTTCTTAGTTTTCAACAATATGGCAACACATCTTTTTGCTTGAAACAAAATCTATCACTTATGATTTTATTCATTTGCGACAGTCCCTTGGCCAACAACTTAGATATTGTTTCTACTTCGCCGTAAGTAGCTACGAAGTTTCGTTAATCTCTAACTTAATTATATAACAGACTATTTCTGTAGCATAACAAAAGGCCAACAATTTAGTTTCATTTTAATATAACCTATATCTAAAATCTTGCTTATTATGCTATAATCGCATTTATTCTACATATCAATTTATAAAGCGCAGGTTAGGGATAGCCTTTTGAATATGAATATCTTCATTATTATACTTTTAAATAAACAAAGGGCATTACCTAGGATTATTTTTTCCTAAAAGCAAAGCCCTGTATTAAATTCATTTATATTGCAATGTTTTCTTCTTCATCTTCATGATAATCATCGCCAAGAATTGCGTCGACCAAATTAATTGCGTGGTCTGAAATTCTTTCTAAGTTTGAAATGATATCTATAAACACGATTCCGGCCAAAGAATTACATCTATTTTCAGATAACCGCTTAATATGTTTCTTTCTTAGGCGAATTTCCATTTTATCAACTTTTTCTTCTATCTCATAAACTTTTTTAGCTAACTCTAAATCATTATTAATGAAAGCTTCTAAAGCACTTGAGTAGTTTTCCATAACCAAATTAGTCATCTCAGTCAATTCTGTCACCGCCAATTCGGAAAAGCTCACTTCGGATTTAATCAAACTTTGAACCAACTCCACTATATTCTCGGTATGATCCCCAACACGCTCTATATCGCTAACACTGTGAAACAAAGTATTTACTGTTGATGTTTCATCTATGGATAACGAAACATTTGATAACTTAATGAGATAGTTATTAAGTTCATGCTGAATAAAGTTAATTTTCTTCTCCGTTTCTATTACTTCCTGAACCTTGTTTTCGTCCTTATTGAAGATTGCTTCAAACGAGTTAGCAAGATTGCTCTTTGCTATTTGTCCAAAAGCATATACTTCTTTCAATGTACTTTGTACCGCAAACGATGGTGTTTCTAATATCCTTGGATCCAAATGTATACTGTTTTCTAACGCTACGGATTTATGTGACTCTGGCACTAGTTTTGTAGCCAACTTAACTAATACAGCAGCAAATGGGAATAATAACAATGTGTTCAATATATTGAATATACTATGAACTATACTTATTTGCGTAGTTGAGATTAAGCTTTGACCTAGTACTGGGATTATTAATTGCAACGTTATAATTGCAAATATTCCAAAAATTACGGATCCAATTACATTAAACAAAAGATGTATTACGGCCGCTCGTTTCGCATTCGTGTTTGCTCCAATGCTCGATAACATGGCTGTAACCGTTGTTCCTATATTTTGCCCTAAAATAATATATATAGCTGCATTCCATGGTATTAAGGATGCGAGCGCCAAAGCCTGTAATATACCAACCGATGCTGATGAACTCTGTATTACAGCTGTTACTAAAGCTCCGACCATTATTCCTAACAATGGATTCGATCCTAACGTTACAAATAAATCTCTAATCATTTCCAATTCTCTTAACGGCTTTACGGCGCTACTCATCATATCTAACCCCATAAACAATGCTCCAAAACCAAATACTATTTGAGATATGTATTTTACTTTTTGATTCTTTGTTATCATGCTTATTGCTACACCTATTGCGACCAACAATGGCGCTATCGTCGATGGCGATAAAAAATCTACCCATTCGCCTAACGCTACTATCCAGGCAGTAACCGTGGTCCCTATGTTAGCACCCATTATTACTCCGACTGCTTGTGTCAAAGACATTAGGCTAGCATTTACAAATCCCACTATCATGACTGTAGTTGCCGATGAACTCTGTACGACCGCTGTTACTAAGGCCCCAACTAAAACTCCTAGTACTCTGTTATTCGTCAATGCTCCTATTAGGCTCTTCATCTTACTTCCAGCTGACTTCTGTAAGCCTTCACCCATATAATTCATTCCGAATATAAAAATACCAAATCCTCCGATAAAACTAAGTAACATCTGTGTAAAGTTTATATCAGACATGTTATACCTCCATATTTTTTTATTCTTAATATATTTTTATTTTACCATATTTATTTACAATCCACAAGTAAATCTTTGGATGCTTGATAACAATTTTATTATTAATTCGCATCCAAAAAATATATTTTTTATACTTTATTTAGGGTATTTTATACTAAAATTAATTTTTTATTATTAAATAGTACATAAACCTTATAATTACAAATTTGTTTCCTTATTATATACATTTTTATATATTATTCTTTATTCATATTATTTCTGAAAAATAATTTGCTCGGCTATCTTTTTTCAGGCTATCTCCTTTAATTTCAAAACTGATATTATGTTTTATATCACTAGCCGATGCCCCTATCATAAGCTTATACTCACCCGGTCGGATAATAAACTCGCCATTTTCATAGCGACCGAACTGATCTAGATAAAAACGCATACTTATTTGCTTTTCTTCTTGACTCTCCATAAACGTTTTTGTAAATCCTAATAACTTCTTTACGCCATTTATTTCGAAATAACATTGTGTAATTTCTGCGCCGTCCATATCCCCTATGTTTTTTACAGAATAAGAAATGTCAAAATATTCATCTTCTGTTGTTATGTCTATTTTCGGCGTAAAATCCTTATATTCGTACTCTGTATAACTTAGCCCATATCCAAACGGAAACATTTGTTCTCTGTCTGTATCTTTTAAACATACAGGTACTTCAGCATTATTGTTCGGAATCGTTACGGCCAATTTCGCTGTCGGATTTACTTTACCTGATATTATTTCTGCGAGCGCCGTCCCTCCTTCTTCACCCGGATACCACGCATATATTATCGCTGCGCATTTCTCTGCTAGCCGGCTCATTACCATTGGCCTTCCGCCGAATACGACCATTATTACTGGCTTCCCTGTTTCGGCTAATTTACTTACATACTCTTCTTGCTTTCCTGGTAAATCTACTCCCTTCCTACCGGACCCTTCACCGCATAAATATCTATTCTCTCCAACGCCGACTATGATCAGATCAGCATTTTTTGCTTTGCTTAAGGCCATGGCAAAATTCGTTTCTGCTACTTTTTCTAACGGCTTCCTATTTGCCTTTTCTTCTCTCGCATCGCCCCCCTGTGTTGCTATCGCTTTTTCTTCAACCTCTACCCAATTGAACCCTCTTTCATACTCTACTTTAAACCCTTCCGTTTTTAATCCTTCATTCAGTGTAACTAACCTCGGATTATTTCTATCTATCGGAATCTTCCTAAAAAACTCTGCTAATCCGCCCCATGTGTAATCACCTAAAAGCGAATAGCATGAATCAGCATTTGGGCCGGTTACTAATATTTTCACATCTTTATTTTTTAGCGGTAATATCCCATTATTACTTAGTAGTACTATACTTTCTCGGGCGGATTTTAACGCTTGTTCTCGTCCATCATCTAAATTTATATTCTTTTCAGCCACTGTTGGATTTTTCGGTAAATACTTTTCTTTAAAATCCAGAACTCTTTTTACTGCTGCATCAATTTGTTGCTCAGTTATTCGGCCCATCTCAACCAATTTTTCTAAATATTCGTAATTAGCTCCCGCCGGTAAATCTACATCTATACTAGCATTCATGGCCAGTTCAGCACCTTTTAGCAGATCATTTTTTAACGGCCCCTTTATAGCGTTATAATCCGAAACCACTAGCCTATCAAATCCTAAATGATTTCTTAAGCTATCGATTAATAACTCGATTGAGTAGGATGCTTTCACTCCTCTAAATTCATGATAGCCGGGCATGACCGCTTCTACTTTAGATTTTCTAACGGCCACTTCAAAAGGAAATAGTGTTTCATTTATAAAAAAGTCTTCCTCCTGATTTGCTACTCCATAGCCAGCGTAGTGCTTCGCTGTTGTTGCTATACCTTCGGATTGCGCTGTCCGAATAAATGCATCTGCGAATACAGAGACCATGTACGAATCTTCGCCAAACCCTTCTTCTAACCTAGCCCAGTTGGCGTTAGTTATAACATCCATCATAGGGCTTAAAGCATAATATCCGCCAATCTTCTTTAAATTAGTTGCTGCGTTCCTCGCATTCTCGGCCACCAAACTCGGATTAAAACTACAAGCCATCCCTATCATTTGTGGTGTTGCCGTCGCTCCCTTGGCCGCTACTCCACAAATAATTTCTTCATGAAACATTACTGGTATTTTCTGCTTCGTTTCATTTTGGATATACTCTTGCACCTCGCTCACTATCTTTGCTAACTTGTCCGCTTCATATGCGTTAGAACTGGCGTATTGACATATGTGCCCTATGCCGTCCGGTATTAGTTCTCTGCATTTTTCTAAGGATAATTCATCGTCTTCCATTAAATCTCTTAGCCAAAATCCTTTTAGTTGAGCTACTTTTTCTGCAAGCGTCATACTTTTAATTTTTTCTACCATTTTCTTTATACCTCCATTTTTTTCAATCTTATCAATTATTATAGCTTCTTATGTAGAATATAATTCATATGTTTGCTTATTTTTTAAGTATAAATTCCAATATCATGTAGCCAAGTATGCTATATTCCGCCCCCTATTAACTCTCTGCATTTTTCTAAGAATAATTCATCGTCTTCCATTAAATCTCTTAGCCAAAATCCTTTTAGTTGAGCTACTTTTTCTGCTAGCGTCATGATTTTAAATTTTTCTACCATCTTCTGTTATGCCTCCATTTTTTATCAATATTATCCATATATTAGCTCTTCTTATGTAGAATATAATTCATATATTTGCCAATTTTTTTTATTATAAATCTTCTAAATATTGTAAATTGCAAAATTATGTAGACATTTAGATTATTTTAAGCTAAAATGTAGAAAAATATATAGAAAGGATTGTGTTTAGTATGAAAAAATTATCTTTGTTACTTATTACCTTATGTTCTTTCACAGCATGTTCTAACAATGATGAAGTCGCTGTTCCTCTGAAGCCTGTAGTTGAAGCTCCTGCAGTTATTCCGAATGAGGTCAATCATGTGACGACAGACGAAGTAGCCGAAGTTTATCCCGTTGCTACGATTTCCATCAAGGATTATGGTGATGTCGTTGCCGACTTGTATTATGATGTTGCTCCAAACACTGTTAGTAATTTTATCGAATTAGCCAACAACGGATTCTATGACGGTCTTACCTTTCACCGAGTAATCAACAACTTTATGTTACAAGGTGGTGACCCCCAAGGTACTGGCACGGGCGGTGCCGGCTACAATATAAAAGGTGAATTTTCAGCCAATGGTGTGCCAAACAATTTAAAGCATACGACTGGAGTACTATCCATGGCTAGAGCTTTCGACCCTAATTCAGCAAGTAGCCAATTTTTCATAATGTCTGCTGATGCCCCTCACTTGGACGGCGAATACGCTGCCTTCGGTAAAGTAACATCCGGATTAGATATTATAGATCAGATCGAATCCGTTAAGACAAACGGTCAGGACAAGCCTCTTACCGATGTTGTCATTGAAAAAATAACTGTTGACAAAAAAGGTATGAAGTTACCGACTGTTGAAAAAATAATAGTTCAATAGAAACATCATGACACACTTAGCTTTAATTGACGGAAGTATAATGCAAAATTTATAATTTATTAGGAGTTAACGAAAACTTTTATGTACGCTTTCTCCCTCCGTCAGCTTACGCTGACACCTCCCTCCCAGAGGGAGGCACCGCTTCCTCACAATTTCGTGAAGACGGAGAGGGCACCGCTTCCTCACAATTTCGTGAAGACGGAGAGGGCACCGCTTCCTCACAATTTCGTGACTAAGATTCTTAAGTTCCCGTCTATGCCTATGCCCGGAGGGAGGCACCGCTTCACCACAATTTTGTTTTCTATGGGAAGTGTCGCCGAGAGTTATTATTAGATGACGGAGGCAGAAGATGATCCTTCGTTTTTGAAGTTAATGCGACAGCCCCCTGGACGGAGAGCCTAAGTGATGCCACTACTCAATTACAGACATAGTATACGAAGTCGTATAAGTTTGGCCCGGTTCTAAAGTCACAGCAAAAGGCTTGTCGCTAAATTCGCCCGTTTCTCCATATATAGCTGGCAAACCGCACCATGGCTCAATACATACAAACGGCGCATTTATTTTCGGTGGCGACCATATTACTAACGCCTTGAATCCACTAAATGTGAATGATAACCCCTTGCCCGTTTTCTCATTTATTAGCTTCACTTCATCTGAATGCACTTCTCTAAATATAAATGAATCATTGTCAAACAACTTATGATCTAACGGTATTCTTGTCTTGTGCCTTAATTGTATTGGCTTATCAAAACTCAATATACTTTTACTATCCGTGTTAAATACTTCCGGATCTTCTTCTTTGTTAAATACTAGCGTATAATCTGAAAATTCTCCGCCATCTAATGGACAATTGAATCCTGGATGAGCACCAATACAAAATATCATCGGTACTTTGTCCACATTTTTTACGCAATACTGTGTCGTAAATCCATTGTCATTTAACGTTTGGGTTACTTTTATATCATATTTATACGGATATTTTAATAAAGTTTCTTCATTATAAACTGTTTCAAATACGATTTTATCTTCGACCGCTTCGATTAAATTATATTCTATCTTCTTCACTAATCCATGTTTCGGCATGTTGTATTCTTTATTGTCAAATCTGATAGTATCGTTAATTAAGGCCCCAACAATCGGGAACAGAAGCGGTGCGCATCCAGTCCAATACTTCGGATCAGATTGCCATAAATATTCTTTTCCAGTCTTGTCCTTAAACGATGTTAATTCACCGCCCAAGGATTTCACTACAGCTGTAAATTTATCATTTTTTAGTATATATTCCACTTTCAAATTCCTCCTTAAATATTATATATCAACCATATGCTAGCTTGTTTAAAAATTTTTGTCAAGCATCTATTTTCATTTTTGTTATTCGACTACTTTTATGCTACAACTAGCCCCTTGTAGATTTTCGGATTTAGCCGTTAACGTTAATATTCCTGGATCCGATGACCTAGCAATAGCAATTAATTTACCATGAAATGCTTTACAATATTTTTCAGCGAACGTTCTTGTAGAAGTAGAGTCGCCACCATCCGATGCTACATACTGTCCACCGGACACCTCGAAATCTATTATATTATCAGCGTTTGGACAAATATTTCCGTCC
>MDSO01000089.1_pt1 | contig 15278 bp, 9 predicted proteins | sample 1005691 | NCBI WGS metagenome assembly MDSO01 (sample SAMN05526595, study PRJNA338239) | gut metagenome | isolation source: stomach gut content | host: Acanthurus sohal | place: Saudi Arabia: Red Sea | collected 2011-04 | reverse complement strand
TAGTTTCAAGGGAAGCGGGACCCCCTCCGTCTTCACAAAATTGCGGGGGCATAGGCGGGAACTTAAGAAAATTAACGAAAAAATTAAAACAAAGTAAGCACAACTTGTAGTACCCTTCAGTCAACTTTGCAGTGTCGCTTCGCTCTTTTACTCTATCCGTCCACTTCGCGTCCACCTTCCTCAAGAGGAAGGCTTAAGTGCGCACTATCTTGTAATGTTGTGAAGACTGAGAGGTTAGGAGCGCACAAAATGGCGGGGAAATGGTGCCTTCTTCGTCTTCACAAAATTGCGGTGAAGCGGTGCCTCCCTCCGGGAGGGAGGTGTCAGCGTTAGCTGACGGAGGGAGAAAGTGGCCTTTAAGTTTCTACTAGTTTCAAGGGAAGCGGGACCCCCTCCGTCTTCACAACATTGCGGGGGCATAGGCGGGAACTTAAGAAAATTAACGAAAAAATTAAAACAAAGTAAGCACAACTTGTAGTACCCTTCAGTCAACTTCGCAGTGTCGCTTCGCTCTTTTACTCTATCCGTCCGCTTCGCGTCCACCTTCCGGGGGACGGAAGGCTTAAGTGCGCACTATCTTGTAATGTTGTGAAGACTGAGAGGTTAGGAGCGCACAAAATTGCGGGGAAATGGTGCCTTCTTCGTCTTCACAAAATTGCGGTGAAGCGGTGCCTCCCTCCGGGAGGGAGGTGTCAGCGTTAGCTGACGGAGGGAGAAAGCGGCCTTTAAGTTTCCACTAGTTTCAAGGGAAGCGGGACCCCCTCCGTCTTCACAAAATTGCGGGGGCATAGGCGGGAACTTAAGAAAATTAACATTCGCTTCTTAAGTTCCCACCTATGGCATTAAGGATTGGCTGGAGTTTTTATAATAGCACAGCATTAAGAATTGGCCAGAGGTTTTATAATAGTGCGGAATCGAGAATAGGTTGAATATTTTAGAATAGCACAGCATTAAGGATTGGCTGAATATTTTAGAATAGCACAGTATTAAGAATTGGCCAAATATTTTATTATACTACAGTATTAAAAAGGGTGAAACCCAGTATTGAAAAGGGTTGAGAAGAAGTAAACGGAGGTTAGATAGAAAAAAATCCCAAATTACGAAAAAATATGTAAAAATAAGTTGCATAGTTTAATAAATTAAAGTATAATAAGTATAAAAATAAGATAATTTTTTAGGGGGGCTTTAAAAATGGAAACAAATAAGAATATTCAAATAGTAATAGCAGATGACAGCAAGGACATGATAGAGATTTTAAGAGAGTTTATCAACAAGCAAGTGGGGCTAGAAATAGTAGGTGTAGCTTACGATGGAAACGAGGCGTACGACGCAGTTTTAAGATTAGCGCCGGACATATTAATTCTCGATGTAATAATGCCAAATTTGGATGGAATAAGTGTATTAGAAAAATTAAAGGCAACAAAGTTAACTAAGAAGCCAATAGTTATAATGTTATCCGCTGTTGGGCAAGACAAAATAACAGGACGCGCCTTATCTTTAGGAGCAGAATATTATATAGTAAAACCGTTTGACTTAGATGCACTTGTATTAAGAATTAAGCAGTTAATGAATATGCAAGACATGTACAATATACCACAAGGACAAAACTTAATAACAGAAAATAATAAAGAAGAAAAAGAACGCATTTCGAAATTTACTTTAGAAACAGAAGTAACCAGTATAATTCACGAAATAGGTATACCGGCCCATATCAAAGGATACCAGTATCTAAGAGATGCGATAATAATGGCAATAAATGATATGGATATACTTAATTCAATAACTAAACAATTATACCCGTCTATAGCAAAACGTTATAACACAACACCAAGTCGTGTAGAAAGAGCTATAAGACATGCGATAGAAGTGGCGTGGAGTAGAGGTAAAATGGAAACATTAGAAAAATTGTTTGGTTACACAGTGAATAATGGAAAGGGTAAACCGACCAACTCGGAGTTTGTAGCTTTAATAGCTGATAAGCTAAGATTACAAATGCAAGTATCCTAATAAATATAAAGAGAAGACTATTGTATTGACTGACTTTTAGGTTGATGCAATAGTTTTTTATTTGGGCAATACATATTATTTTAAACAAAATGTATATAAGATATAAGTTGGACGTTCTATTTTGTAAATTAGCCGAGTATCTTAATAGAGAAGATGTTTAAATCAACCAAATATCTTGATTATAGCTTCACTTGAGAATGTCAAGGGCGTAGCTACCTTGCAATGTTGTGAAGACTGAGAGGTTAGGAGCGATGCACTAAGGGGAGCAGGAGTATAGCCGAGAACTTAAGAAGTGAATGAGTAGAAGAAATATCCAAATGCGGGGTAACTCCTTCCGTTTTCACAAAATTGCGGGGAAGCGGTGCCCACTCCGTTTTCACAAAATTGCGGGGAAGCGGTGCCCCCTCCGTTTTCACAAAATTGTGGGGAAGCGGTGCCTCCCTCCGGGAGCATACATGGGAACTTAAGAAAAAAAACATAAAATCAGAGAAGCTAACGAATAGAATTTGAAGAAAGCTGAGATCAAGGGCAAGGTCAAGTACAAGTACAAGTGCGAAGTTTAAATGCGAAGTTTTTCGCTTCTTAAGTTCCCAGGTATAGACTTTCGTCCTCAGTTTTCACAACATTGTGGGGGAGGTGTCAGCGTTAGCTGACGGAGGGAGAAAGCGCACCTGCAAATTTTAGTTACTAATCTGAGTTGTCATACTTCTTAAGTTCCCGGCTATTGGGGAAGTGGTGCCCTCTCCCCGTCTTCGCAACATTGCGGGGGAGCAGGGCCAACTTAGATTAATAAAGAAGATATTGATAAAAACATCTGAATAAGTAAGGTAATAAAAAATAGGAGGAAGAGAATGATAAATATTATAAGTAATGAAGATGATTTCATAATGCCATTATATTTTCAAAAGAGTATAATAATAATATATGGGGCAAATGAGATCGGTAAACAGATATATAGGGGATCAGAGATAAATCCATATTTTTGTGGAGTGGTACCGTATGTAAACTTTTTTGTGGACAGCAAAGCTAGTTCTATAAAAAACATCCAGGATATCCGAGTAATAACATTTGCGAGGTTAAAGAAGTATTTAGAAAGTTGGGATAACAAGCTAGAAATCAACATAATAATAGCGACGAAAGATATAGAAAAATCTAATAGTATCCAGAACAAATTAATGAAGCAGTTAAGGGAATATAAGGATAAGATAATCAACATATTTTTTATGAAAGACTACGATTCGGAAGTAGATAAATATGGCCTAAATAAGCTGAAAAGAACAAGAATAAATCCGTTTATTTTAGAAGGCTATGAAGATATAGAAGAATGTAAGGCGGATCCGTATAAATATTTAAATGAGGTGAACCTAGATCCGGATTATGTCATGTTAGCATTTAATGAATTTAAATATCCAGATATAAAGACTAAGTACTGGAATAGCGAAAAGGGCCTCCGAAAAACGATCTACGCTAAAGAAACGTATAAAAACAACATATATTTCCTAGGCTATTCGAGAGTAAGAGGATGGGGTAGTGAGGACAAGCATACAATACCAAGTCAACTGCAATATTGGATAGATAAAACAGACAGAGAATATAGAGTATTAAATTACTCCCAACCACATAATAAAAATGTTATCTTAAGCACGAACATAGTTACTCTATTTATGAAACTTAAGGACATAGATCTTAAAGAAAATGATATCGTAATATTACCCGCCACTCATGGACCAGATAAAGTGTATGACACAGAATATAATCTAAAATTAATAGCAACATTAAAAAAAATAAAAGAGTATTGTGATAACTATAAAGTAAAATTATATTTTATCTTTTGGCAACGTATTTTTGATAAGCCGAATTTAACTGATAAAGAACTTACCATGTATAACTATGTTAAAGTGAGCATAAAAGAAAATCCGATAACCCATGAAATGAGTAGGTATTTAAATCAATTAGCAGCAAAATCGAAAGAAATGATCCAATCCATGTGTCTAATAAATGAAATAAACTACATAGACCTATCCTCTATGTTTATTGATCCCGCCATGGATAATAAAATATTTATAGATGAAGCCCACTATACCCCAAAAGCTAACCAAAGAATTGCTGAATTGATCTTTGAGACTATCTTTAATAATAACCTGATTAATCAATTCTCCAATGATGTTAACCACTGGATCCAATTGCAAATCGATAAACAAATTGAAACTGTGCTATCCGATCAGTTGTGTGGAGAAGTAGATAAATATATAGAGGGCATAAAAAAGATCACTAAACTCTATGATACTCAATCCTGTACGGTCGGCTGTATTGTTGTTAACTGTAATCCCTTTACCTTGGGCCATAAGTACTTGATAGAAACCGCCGCTAAAAATGTAGACCTCTTATATATCTTTGTCGTCGAAGAAAATAAATCCGTTTATTCGTTTGAAGAACGGTTTGCTTTAGTGGCCGAAAACTGTAAAGATATGAATAATGTTATTGTTGTCCCTAGTGGGAAGTTTATTATATCCAAGATGACTTTTCCAGAATATTTTGAAAAAGAGACGATCCAAAAAGGTGATACGATGTCAGGACCGGATGTGGATTTAGGAATCTTTTGCTGGAAAATTGCTCCCGGCCTAAATATAACTAAGAGATTCGTTGGGGAGGAGCCGAGTTGTGTGGTTACGAATAATTATAATATAGAAATGAAAAAGAAATTGCCAAGGTATGGTATAGAAGTGATAGAAATTCCAAGAAAAATTATGGGAACAGATGTTATAAGTGCATCTAAAGTTCGAAAATGTATTATAGAAGAGAGTTATGATATACTAGAACGATTGGTCCCGGAAATAACTTTTGAATTTTTGATGGCTAAGCATAGCAAAAAAGTATAATTGGCATGTAGATTATATGCTTCAGACTGTAGACAATAGTTTATAGTCTGGTTTTTTCTAGTAAAACTGAAATTGGTAATAAATGGATAATAATATAAAATTAAATTGCTTGACTTGAATCACATTTTTCATTATAATAAGAAAGTAGAGGCTTGTACTTATTTAATAAAATGCAATTTTGCGATTAAAAATATAAAATATGTGCTATAAATGTTTTAACTGACAAATGTTATAAAATTTTACTTAATAGGAGATACATAATGATAAATATTTTAACTAACGAAGATGATTTTTTAATGCCAATATATTTGAAGGAAAGTATTGTAGTAATTTATGGAGCAAATGAATTAGGAATGCAAATTTATAAAGGATCAGGTATCAATCCAGGATTTTGTGGAGTTGTACCTAATGTAAATTTTTTTATAGATAATAAAGCTAGTTCAATTAAAAAGATGGATGATATACTAGTTGTAACATTGGCTACATTCAAAAAAATGATTTTAGGATTAAAAAATAATGCAGAAATTAATATTATTATAGCCACGTTGAATATAAGTGAATCTGAAAAAATAGAAACTAAATTATCTAAACAGTTTAATGATGATCAAAATAATGTGTTTAATATTTTTTCTATGGTATCTTATGATTTGCAGATAGATAAATATGGTCTTTATAAAAAAAGACGTGTATGGATAAATCCATTCTTATTTGAAGGATATGATCATATAGATGATTTTAATCAAAATCCATATCAATACTTAAATGAAGTAAATAGTAAAGAACCAAAATATGTTATGACTTCATTTAATAATTTTGAATATCCTGAAATAAAAAGTAGATATTGGAATAGTGAAGATGGATTGAGGAAAACTATTTGTGCAAAAGAAAAATACAAAAATAATATATATATGTTAGGGTATTCTCGCATTAGAGGATTAGGAAGTGAAGATAAATATACAATACCTAATCAACTACAGTATTTAATAGATGATGAAAATATGGAATATAGAGTATATAATTATGCCCAACCTTACGAGGAGGATTTACAAGCGAGTATCATACCTCTTTTTATGAAATTAAAACAAATAAAACTTAATGAAGGAGATATAGTTATATTACCTGCAACACATAAACCAGGTGTAGTATATGATTATGAATATATATTGCAATTAACTGCAACATTAAAAAAAATAAAATTATATTGTGATAATTATAAAGTTAAATTATATTTTATTTACTGGCAACGTATTTTTGATAAGCCAATTTGCACAGATAAAGAATTGAACTTATATAATTATTTTAAAGTAGTATGCAAGGAACGAAGAATAAATGAGGAATCAAGACAATATTATCACACATTAGCAATTAAATCATCAAAAATAATTAAAGGTATATGCTTAGTGAATGAAATCAATTATATTGATCCAAGTTCTATGTTTAGTGATTCAAAAATGAATAATAAAATTTTTATTGATCCTGGTCATTATAGTCCAAAAGCAAATGAAGAAATTGCTAAATTAATATTTCAAGAGATATTTATTAAAGATGGTGTTAAATTGATTTGTGATAGTAATAATCAATGGATTCAAAAACAAATAAATACAAGACTTAAAATGATTTTAACAGACGAAGTTTATTATAAATTGGACAAGTATGTGACAAATTTAAAACAACTTAGCCGATCAATAGAAATAATGAATAATGCCAATCCGGGGGGGGGGGGGTATAGGTTGCATAGTCGTAAATTGCAATCCTTTTACCCTAGGTCATAGATATCTAATAGAAATTGCTGCTAAACAAGTTGATTTATTATATATTTTTGTTGTAGAAGAAAATAAATCAGTTTATACGTTTGAAGAAAGATTTGAATTAGTAAAAGAAAATTGCAAAGATCTTAATAATGTAATGGTTGTCCCAAGTGGTAATTTCATTATTTCCCAAATGACTTTTCCAGCATATTTTAACAAAGAGAATGTTAAAAAAGGAGATGTAATGTCAGGACCAGATGTAGATTTAGGAATTTTTTGTTTAAAGATTGCACCTGAATTGAATATTACAAAGAGATTTGTTGGTGAGGAGCCGAATTGTGTGGTTACGAATAATTATAATATTGAAATGAAAAAGATGTTGCCTAATTATGGGATAGAATTAATTGAAATTCCAAGAAAAAATATAGGTACAGATATTATTAGTGCATCTAAAGTGCGAAAATGTATTATAGAAGAGACTTATGATATGCTTAAACAATTAGTACCTGAGACGACATTGGAATTTTTAATTGCTAAACATAAAAGATAATATTAAACGAGATGGTCCAACTATATATAGTTAGACCATCTTATTATTCTCGATTTTATTGTATTTTTTATACGCAATATAAAATTGTTTCGTTATCAATAGGTGAATAATGTCGCAAATAACAAATATAATTAGGATTAATACTTTTGATCCAATTCAGGATTATTATAACATCTTCTAACTTATGATAAACGGAAATAGCTAATTTGGGCTTATATTTTCGAATAAGTTGTTCGCCACCTTGTAATGCTGCAAGTTCTGCACCTTCAATATCCATTTTTATAAATGTTGGAATTTCACGAGGGGTTGAATTATGGATAAATATATTGTCTAATGTATCAACATTAATTATTACATTTCCATTTGGATCTATATAATTATTTGGTCCAAAAGAGTTATCATTTTGAAATGATACTGTATCCTTTTTATTCCATAAACCAATATCATAAAGTTCATAATTTTTTATATTATAGGCATCTAAAAGTAATCGAGAAATAATGACAAATTGTGTAATAGGTTCAAATAAATATATTTTTTTATACATATAATTAGTATTTTGGGCAAAGATGACTGAACTCATACCATTAAGTACACCAGCATCTACAAAAACTTCATTATTATTGAAATGTATAATATTTTCATCAAAATATTGTGTTTTATATGGTTGAAAATTAGGATAATAATAATGAATGATATTATACATATGAGTTTGATTAGATAGCAACAAATTGGTTGTAGATGGTTTTAGACATAATACAATAGGTATATTGGAATAATAATTCAAAAAATCTTTTGAAGATATTATCTTTTTTCCAAAAATTGATCCTATTTCAAATCGATTATTAATAAAAAATGTATCTTTGTCTATATTTTCGATCTGTTCAAATATTAAGAATCGATTTTTAGTAAAGTTATAGATTATAATGAAAGAATCAATAGACTTTGTTAACTTTTTTTGTAAATTAATAGGTTGCAGTGATGGAATTAAAGGATTCACACTAAAGTAAGATATGATATTATTTTTATCAATACCATTAGAAATTAAAAAATCAATTATATCTTCTAAATGCTCTATTGATGCTATAATAATCGGTAAATTCGAAAAATCTTTTATTAATTGTTCTGGAGATATTACAGGACAACCTTCTATAAATGGTGTTTCTTGATAACTTTGAGCACAAAAAATAATTTTTTTAATATTTTTCAACATATGAAATATAGCTTGTCCAAATTGACCACAGCCGTAAATTATAATTTTGGGATTAGCTAAATTAGCGATAGCTTTTTGATAAGGTTCCCAGTATTTTAAAAACACGATATTATTGAATATAACTGGATATTCATATGTTGATAATGAACCTAATTCAAATGCACTTTGCTCGGTTTGTGTATAAGCATATTGAATACGTTTATTAAATATTTGGCGAGATAAATCATCCGATAAACTATCATATGCTTCTTTCATTTCAGTAAATGTTATTGGTACTTTGCTTACTAATGATAAACTCATATAATAACCTCCAATTTTTAAAATGACTTTTGAATAGTTTTGGCAAAAAAAAAAAAAATATACTAAATTTTAATATTTGGATGAATATTTTTGAATATACTGATAATAATATCTAAAATTTTACAATGATGAGATTATCTGCTTTAATATATGAACCAAATAAGTAAATTAAGATAATATAATTATGACTATGTATTAAAATTAACTTAAATGAGATGGTCTCATTATATACGCCATTAAACCATCTCGTTATTCTCGATTTTATAATCTTTTTATACGCAATATAAAACTGTTTCGCCAGCAAACAATGAGTAATGTCGTAAATAAAAAATATACGCAGGGTTAATACTTTTAATCCAATTTAAAATTATTATAACATCTTCTAGTTTATGATAAACGCAAATGGCTAATTTTGGCTTATATTTTCGAATAAGTTGTTCGCCACCTTGTAATGCTGCAAGTTCTGCACCTTCAATATCCATTTTTATAAATGTTGGAATTTCACGATGAGTTGAAGTATTGATAAAAATATTGTCCAATGTATCAACATCAATTACTACATCTCCGCTTGAATCTATATGATTCGCTCCAGCATTGTTACAAATTTGAAATTGTAGGATATCCTTTTTATTCCATAAGCCAATGTTAAAAAGTTCAAAATTTTTTATGTTATAGGAATCTAAAATTAATTGAGTAATATTGGCAGATTGTGTAGCAGGTTCAAATAAATATATTTTTTTATATATATAATTAGCCTTTTGGGCAAAGATAATTGAAGTAATACCATTTAAAACACCAACATCTACAAAAACTTCGTTATTATTGAAATGTATAATATTTTCATCAAAATATTGTGCTTTTTGCACTTTTTGGAAATCAAAATAATAAAGTATATTATGCATGTTAATTTGATTAAATCTTAAAAAGTCTATCAGCAAAAAATCCATCGCAAATTCTTTTAAAGATAATATAATTGATGAATTAGAATAATAATCTAAAAAATCTTTTGAAGACATTATATTTTTTCCAAAAATTGATCCTATTTCAAATCTATTATTAATAAAACATGTATCTGTATCTATATTTTCAATGTATTCAAATATTAAGGACCCATTTTTAGTGTAGTTATATATTATAATGAAAGGATCAATATATTTTGCTAATTTTTCTTGGAAACTAACAGTTTGTAATGATGGAATAAGAATATTTGTACTAAAATAAGATATGATATTATTTTTATCAATACCCTTAGAAATTAGAAAATCAATTATATCTTCGAAATAATCCATTGATGCTATAATAATTGGCAAATTTGAGAAATCTTTTATTAATTGTTGTGGCGATATTACGGGACAATCTTCTATAAAGGGAGTTTCTTTATAGCTTTGGGCACAAAAAATAATTTCTTTAATATTTTTTAACATATGAAATATAGCTTGGCCAAATTGACCACAACCATAAATTATAATTTTAGGATTAGCTAAATTAGCGATAGCTTTTTGATAGGGTTCCCAGTGTTTTAAAAAGACTATATCATTGAATATAGGTGGATATTCGTATGTTGATAATGAGCCTAATTCAAATTTACTTTGTTCGGTTTGTGTATAAGCAAATTGAATACGTTTATTGAATATTTGACGAGATAAATCATCAGCTAAACTATCATATGCTTCTTTCATCTCAGTAAATGTTATTGGTAATGTACTTACTAGTGATATATCCATATAAAAACCTCCAATTTTAAAAATGATTTTTAAATAGTTTTAGCAAAAAAAAAAAAAAAAAATATACTATATAACAATATTTTAGTAAGTATTTCTTAGTATATTTATGATAATATCTAAAACTTTACAATTATGGGACTATCTGCTATAATTAAAAATAAAAAGGAGGATTTATATATGGGAATAGGAATTTTGTATTTAATTATTGGATTATCAGCTTCTACAGTTGGAGCAATATCAGGATTAGGCGGAGGAGTAATAATTAAACCGGTATTAGACTTTTTTGGTCATTATGATATGGCAACGATAGGTATTCTTTCATCCGGTACAGTGTTATCTATGGCCATTGTTTCATTGGCCAAAAAATTTATATCAAAAACAGCAGTATTTGAATATAAGAAATTATTGACACTTTCATTGGGTGCGATTCTAGGAGGATTTTTAGGAAAATACATATTTGATATATTTGCTGATGTAGTACCGATATCAATAGCGAAGATAATTCAATCAGTATTGTTAACATTAATGATGTTTAGTATTTTAATGTTTAATATATTTAAAAGTAAAATTAAGACATTCAATACTTCGAATATACTGGTATGCCTAAGTGCAGGATTAATAATGGGTACCATATCAGCCTTTTTGGGAATAGGAGGAGGCCCAGTAAATGTTGCATTAATCATAATATTGTTTTCTTGCAATGCAAAAGATGCGGCAATATATTCCATATTTACAATATTTTTTTCACAGATCTCAACATTGGCAAGTACGTTTTTTACGGTAGGATTTGGAGTATATGATTTAAGTACGATTCCATATATGATAGTAGGTGGAATTGCAGGCGGATTTTTAGGAGATAAATTTAATAAGAAACTTACTGTTTATCAAGTCGAACAATTATTTAGTTTAATAATGATATTAGTGATTTGTTTGAACATAATTAATATATTTAAAGTAATTGTATAATTAAACTAATAGTATGTTATAGTAACTGTCCATAATGTGGGCAGTTTTTTATATTACAAATTAATGACAAGTATGTAACTGATATCTAATAACGAATTATTATGTGTTATAATTATTATATACTTTAAAATGAAGGAGAGATAATCAAGATTGTATAAAAGATAAAATAACTACAAGGAGGAGACATTTTGAAAAAATATTTAATACAAATTTTAATACTTTTTTTAATATTACCAATTGTAATATATGGTGAGTACATGAAAGATAATGAAATATATGAAAGTCTAAAACCATTTTTGCAAGAGTTACAGGGAGTAAAAGAACTTTACATAGGATCAAGTATAACTATAAACAATAATATTCAGCCTCTTGAAAATGATACAGTTACTATAAAAGAAATAGAAATGCTAGAACAAAATAATGGAGATTTAGTTAGTATACTTATGGACGGAAAAGTTAGCAACGTTATGGTACGTAATGATGGTAAAAAATTAATATTGGAAATTGAAAATAGTATTAGAGAAATTCCTGTATCTATAATGCCATTTGAAAATGATACTATATCAGAAATAGAAAGTTTTGATAAAGATGGAGTTACAATTATAGAATTCAAATTAAAAAAGAATACTCACATAGAAACAATGCTAACGAATGATCGAAGTGAAATAATAATTCAATTTTATGGAAAACCGATTGAAATTATTGTGGCAGGAACAGATGACTTAGGAGATTATCTTGTTTTAAATAATTTAAAAAGTACAGAAGTAAATTTTAACTTAGATCATAATGCTAAAAAATTGAAAATAAAAATTCCTCATAATTATTTAAAAGAGCAACAAGAATGGTTAAATTTTAATGGTGAATATATAGATAAAATTAAAATAAATAATGCTATAGGTGGTTTAGAAATAGACATAGATTTAAGTGAGGTTAATTTTAATTATGTATTTGAAGAAAAACAGCAAGCATTATTTATTAGATTTCAAAAAATTCCAGAAGATATTGGAGAAGCTTTTTTTGGGGAAATAATTTTAGGAGATGCATTTATGGGACAAGCAGATCTTATTTTTGATTCGAAATTAGAAAATATAGAAAAAACAAAACAAATAAATTTGATTAAAAAGCCATTAATGATCGATAAGGCATCAAATTCATTATTATTAGCGCAATATAACACTGAAAAATTGCAAATCATAGATAATTATAGAGAACGAGAAATTATTTTAGATTTAGGTGCAAATTACTCATCTATATATAAAACGGCAAAATTAAAAATTAATAGTAATAATATTCGTGAAATTGAAATTGTTAATGCGGACACTACTAAATTAATAATAAAAAGTGATCACATATGCACCTATAACAGAAGTGAGATAGATAATGGATTAAAGATAGAAGTTGTCAGACCCAAAGAAAAATTTAATAAGATATTGATGTTAGACATTGGACATGGTGGAAAAGATCCTGGCAGTATAGGAAATGGTTTGATTGAGAAAGAACTTAATATGATGCAAACATTAGCAATTAAAGATTTTATTGAAAAAAATTCTGATATTAAAGTTTATATGACAAGAGAAGATGATCAAACATTGACCTTAACATATAGGACAGACTTAGCCAACGAAATTGGTGTAGATTTATTTTTAAGTGTTCATAATAATTCTCACACTAAAGATACTCCAACTGGAAGTGAAGTTTTCTATTTTCCAAAAGAGTTTGATACTAGTAGTAAAATTTTAGCTGAAAATATGATTGAAAAAATTGTTGCTTATACAGGTATGTTTAATAGAGGGGCTAAACCTTCTGAAAAATTGGTTGTTCTTAGAACTAGTCAAATGCCTTCTTTATTAGTGGAAGGTGGATTTTTATCTAATGAAGAAGATGCTAAACGATTAATGCAAGATGAATTTACTATAAATTATGCCAAAGCTATTGCAGAAACAATAATAGACTTTTTAAACTAAATTAGATGATTGACTTATAGTATACCTGAAACTGGGTATACTATATTTAATATATTAATTTGAAATTCAAAGCATAAGGAGACAGTTAAATGATACCAATTTCTAAAATAGATTACAACCTAGATATTTACAAAAAAAATAAAGTTATCATGATAGGTGTAGGGAAAGAAGCAACTAAAATATTAAAGATATTTAAATATTTTGAGATTGAAGTTAGTGCATTTTATAATTATAGTAATCAAAAAATAAGTAGATATATAAATCCTGACTTAATAATAAACGAACAGGAATTACGAAAAATTGTAAGTGAAAAAGATACATTAATACAAATGGCTTTGCCAAAACAGTATAATGATGAAATTAATGAATTAATAAAAAAGATGAATATTACAACTTTTATCAACTATGAAGAAGCTGAAAATATATTAATTTTCTTAAAAGTTTCTCAAAAGATGGTAAATACGCATGATTTTTTTAATAAAGGACTAAAAGTTTGGCGTACTCGTAAAGATAGTACTCTGCAAGGTTTGAATCATTTTTTATCAATATATGATTTTAAACAAACTATCCTGGTTTGTATGCCTCCTAAGACTGGTGATCATACTTTGAAATACACTTTTGAAGAAAATGATATAGATTGTTATTTTTGTTATCATTTTTTAGATAATTTTGCTAATGAGATAAATTTGGATGAAAATAATAAAATAAAATTTATTGTAGGATTGAGAGAACCAATCGGACAAAATATATCCATACTATATCAGATACTAGAAGGCATTAGTCATCTGTCATCATTTTTATTAGTTCAAACATTAAAAATATCTTTAAAAGAAAAAAGGGATATACAACAAATATTTAAAGAATTACTATTATTATATAATTATCCAGGTAATATGGAGAATACCAAATATAGTGATGAAATACAGCATATTATTCCTTTTTTAATTCAACAATGGATTCCTCAATTTTGTGAAAATATAATAGATATTATGAAATATCCTTTTGATAAAGACAAAGGATATTCGATTATTAAAGAAAAAAATATTGAAATATTTGTATATCAATTAGAAAAATTAAACAATCTAATACCAGAATTATCTCAATGGACAGGTGTACATTTTGATAAATTAGAGAATGGAAATATTACAGCAGATAAATGGACAGCAGATTCATATAAACAAGCTCAAAACGAACTAGTTATAACTCAAGAATATTTTGATGCATGTTTCAATGAACCATATGTTAAACATTGTTATTCAGATGAAGATATTGAAAAATTTAAAGCTAAGTGGAAAAATCATATACGTTAGGAGTGAACAAATATGTCGCACTTGGATAGATTAGAAGCAGAAGCAATTTATATTTTACGTGAAGTTGTAGCTGAATGTGAAAAGCCTGTTATGCTTTATTCAATAGGCAAGGATAGTTCATGTCTGCTGCATTTGGCATTAAAAGCTTTTTATCCAGAAAAACCTCCGTTTCCTTTATTGCATATAGATACTACATGGAAATTTAAAGAAATGATAGAATTTAGAGATCATGTAGTCGAGCAATCAGGTGTTGAAATGTTAGTGTATACGAATGAAGAGGGTATAAAAAATAATATTAATCCTTTTGACTATGGAAGTATTTATACAGATATTATGAAAACGGAGGCTTTAAAAAAAGCTTTGGATAAATATAAATTTTCAGTAGCATTTGGTGGAGCTAGACGTGATGAAGAAGCTTCTCGGGCCAAAGAACGTATTTTTTCTTTTAGAAATAGCACACATACTTGGGATCCTAAAAATCAGCGCCCTGAACTATGGAATTTATATAATACTCAAATAAATAAAGGTGAAAGTATTAGGGTATTTCCTATTTCCAATTGGACTGAAAAAGATGTTTGGCAATATATAAAACAAGAAAATATTGAAATTGTTCCATTATA
>MDSO01000088.1_pt1 | contig 15474 bp, 12 predicted proteins | sample 1005691 | NCBI WGS metagenome assembly MDSO01 (sample SAMN05526595, study PRJNA338239) | gut metagenome | isolation source: stomach gut content | host: Acanthurus sohal | place: Saudi Arabia: Red Sea | collected 2011-04 | reverse complement strand
AAATTTATTTGTGTAGCAATAACATTAGATAAAACTTTTCGTCCATTTTCTACAATAGCTACTGCCGTTTCATCACATGATGTTTCTATTGCTAATATTTTCATCTTTATTTGTTACTCCTTAACTTTTATCTTGGTATTGGTTTTGTGGGTTGAATAGTATATAATTTCCACTTTCCATTTTCAAGCATATATATATATTTTTGCCAAGCAGATGAACCATCAAAGAATATATGCTCAACTGTAATATCTGCTTGATCATCATCATGATAACTTATCATCCTTATTTCATTGCCTACATTATGGTTTTTTTGAGCTTGATAATTTTGCGCCGTTAACCACATATTAGCTAGTTGATGTTCAGTGCTTGTTAAACTACTCAATTGTTCACCATAAATTTTCCTCATTACATCAACACTTTGTACAATTGTTTCATAATCAGCTGATTCACTATACTGATATTTGACAGCAGTATTGTATATATTCATCAATTCCTCAGGAGTTTGCGGGTAACTTTCATCAAGTTGTATGCTAATTTCTTTTAATTTTGTTTCCATTCCAGATGCTGTTGGTTTGCCACTTTTATCTATTTCAGCATATCTATATTTAGTAAAAATAAAATACCCTATTACAAGCACAGCCATAAATAAAATCGCTAATAGTTTTCGCATAATATCATCCCCTCTTGTCAATCTTCAAAATTTAAAATTTTCATCTTCCTATCAAAGCCTAAAAACGAATTCTCAAATATTTCTTTTACTTCTTTAATATCTAGTTCTGAATTAGGTATAGCTGGACTAAAGTGAGTAAGCCACAACTCTTTACAATTACTTTGTTTTGCCATTTTGGCTCCTTCTGTACCTAACATGTGTTTATACTTTCGTACTTGTTCCTTATATTCATTTTGCAAGTACATACCTTCACATATAAACAAATCTGAACCTTTAATTAAATTTGATATTTCTGCAGACGGTCGGGAATCCGTCACATAACTAACTTTTAATCCTTTTCTATATTCTCCTAAAACCATCTCCGGACTGTATCCTTCTATACTATCACCGTTTTGTAATATTTTCCAAAATTGTTTAGGTATATTATTTTCTTTAGCCTTTTCTAATATAAATTTAGGTTGACGTTTTATTTCTATAGAATATCCTAAGCAAGGTACATTATGTTTCGCTGGTATAGTAGTTATAAAAAAATCCCCCATTTTTAAAATTTGTTCTTCAACAGGCACTTCAATCAAATTTAATTTGAAATTTATGTCTCTACAAACTATAGTTAACCCTTCAACTACTTTTTTTAATCCAATTGGTCCAACAATTGTCAAGGGTTCTTCTCTACCTGAATTACCTAAAGTCAATAATAATCCTGGTAAACCAGTTACATGATCACCATGAAAATGTGTTATACAAAGTACATCTAAAGTTTTGTATCCCCAGCCTAACAGTTTCATAGTAACTTGTGTCCCTTCTCCACAGTCAACTAATAATTTTTTGCCATTATATCTTAATATCATCGAAGTTAAGTATCTATCTGGCAAAGGCATCATACCGCCTGTTCCTAACAAACATATATCTAACATTTTTTCAAATCCTTTCCACTATATACCTATTATAACTTTTTATAAGCTATGATACAATGCATTTTGCCAAAAAAATTGGCACTTTAAGCATAATATCTATAATAAAAAATAGAAAGAATTTCGAGCTCTATCCTTTATAATATACAAATAAATAGAGAAAAAAAGAAGTTATACATTTATTGTTAAACATTGACCACAGACAATATATACACTCAATATAATAATATTCTACATACTTTCTAAATTATTACAGTTAAAATATTATATCCATTAATAAGTATAGTAGCTGCCATAACTCCATTAAACATTTTTTCTACATATTGTGTAGACAATTTTTTATTAAAGAAACTTCCTAAAAATCCACCTACAATTCCACCAAAAATCATGTATGGTAAAACTGTTAAATTATATGTAGCAAAACCTTCTGAAAAGTAAACACTTCCTAGAGTTGATAGTTGAGAAAAAAATATAGTAAATATAGAATATAATGCAGCTTCTTTAGCATTGCAAGAGAACAATAGTATCAACAATGCAACATTAACTGGCCCTCCACCAATTCCTAAAAATGATGATATAACACCCATTATAATCCCTGATATCCCACAAACAATAGAATTAGTAATATTATAAGTTTTGATTTTATGTCTATTTAACCCAAATAATAGTATAATAAGCATAAGTATAAGTAAACATATTGCTTGTATCATTTTACCAAGTTCTTGATTTGGAATAATCTGTAAAAATTTTTCGAATAAATATTTTCCAAAAAATCCTCCAATAATTGCTCCAAATGATAGAGGCAGCAATTTACTATACTCAAATGTGGCTTTTTCTATAAACTTTTTTGCTAAAGAAACAATGGTCATTGCAAATACTGTACAAGAAGATAAAATTCCAATAGTTGCAATATCAAAATGTCCAAATGCATCAAGTATAGGTTTAATTATAACTCCACCTCCAAGTCCAGAAATAGCACCTATTGTAGATGCTATTCCTCCTATTAATAAGTATAATATTTCCATAAATATCCTCCTAAATTTTAATTGCTTTCATTTTTTCAAGTGTTTTGTCAAAAAACATCTTATATCCTTCACATAAATAATTGTGATAGTTTCCTTGATTAAATTCTCTATTTCTTTGACATCCACCTTTACAAATATATAAATAATTACATCCCATACATTGGTTTGATAATTTAGTAGATGTTTCAATAAACCTAATCTTTTCACGCTCAAAATTTATTGTCTCTAATTGATTTTCATTGAAATTTCCAAGCTTATACTTGTCTAACATATAAAAATCACATGGGTACACACTCCCATCTGCTTCAACAACTGTTTGTACTCCACATATTCCTCGCATATCACAAGATTCAGGCGGATAGCCATTTAACATTCCTATATAATTTTCAAATTGACGTATATAGGGTTGTTTACCTTTTTTTAAATCTTGATACCATAAATTAAATAGATCAATCATAAATTGTCCAAACATTTGAGGGGTTAAAGCATATTTATTTTGTCCCCTTACTTCCCCAATAGGGTCTAAACAAGGTATATATTGTTGAAAATTCCATCCGTTTTTCTTATAATGTAAATAAATTTCCTTAATATTTTGTGCAACAGTATTGTTTACAACTGTTAATATATTATATTCGACTTTATATCTGTCAAATAATCTTGTTGTTAACATTACTTTTTCATAAGTAGCTTCTCCGAATTTATTATGTCTATATGCATCATGAATCTCTTGTGTTCCATCAATAGAAATTCCAATCAAAAAATTATTTTGTTTAAAGAATTCACACCAACTTTCGTCAATTTCATACCCATTTGTTTGCAAAGCATTAAAAACTTGGATTTTGTTTCTATTATATTGTTTTTGCAATTTGATAGCAGTTTTAAAAAATTCTAATCCTCTTAACGTAGGCTCACCTCCTTGATATGCATACGTTATGCTTTGCTCAGCTTTAAGAATTGTTTTTCTAATAATATTTTTTAATGTGATTTCACTCATCATTCCAAAATGTGATTGTGTTCTTTTACTTGCTTCATCAAAATAAAAACAATACTCACAATTCATGTTACATAAAGAAGATGCTGGTTTCATCAACACACTTAATGGTGGCATTGTACATTTTCCTTTCATTTTATCTTATTGTTTATTTTTTTTAATAATTAAACTAGATACAATATATCTAGTTTAATTATATCATATATTTATCACTTTTTATATATTTTATAGTGATATATTTATATTTTATTGCATATATAAACAACGTTAAGCTAATCTAATTCATTCATATTATATAGCTATGTACTATTTTACAAAAAATTTGATGAATGTATTTCAAAAAAATAATATTATATGTTAATTTTATATCTAAATTTAACATATTTAAAAATTTTTTTGGTATTCATGATAATGAAATAGATAATAATACGAATTATTTCATTATTTTAACATAAAACAATTGGTTTAAAATAATACGTTAGTTGAAACATCATAAAACAAATATACTTGATTGGTACAAATGTTTTATATTTGTTTCAAAACATTATATTTAATATAATAATTGTACTATTGATAAAACTTAAAAGTTGGCATTGTATTTGCTTATAATAATTATATTAAATATTTTAATGTTAAAAGGAGAACCAAATGAAAGCAATTGTTTTAATGTATGACTCATTAGTAAAAAATTTACTTGAACCATATGGATGCGATTGGACTAAAACTCCAAATTTTAAAAAATTAGCTGAAAAAACTATACAGTTTGAAAATTGCTATGTAGGAAGTTTACCTTGTATGCCTGCAAGAAGAGAAATGCATACGGGAAGATATAACTTTTTTACGAGGAGTTGGGGGCCACTAGAACCATATGATGACTCATTGCCAGAAATATTAGGTAAAAATGGAATACATACTCATTTAATTAGTGATCATTATCACTATTGGGAAGAGGGTGGTGCAAACTATCATACTAAATTTAGCACTTGGGAAATTGTTAGAGGGCAAGAAGGAGATAAATGGAAAGCCCAATTAGAAGAACCTACAATTCCAGAACAAGTCTTAAAACGTCCCACTCATAGGTGGCGACAAGATTGGGTTAATCGAGAATATTTAGATATAGAAAATAAGCAAAGTCAAGTTACAACTATTAATTTAGGCTTAGAATTCTTAGAGAAAAATATGAACTTTGATAATTGGATGTTACAAATTGAATGCTTTGATCCACATGAACCATTTTATACTCAAAAATCCTACAAAGACTTCTATAAACATATGTATGATGGACCATTTTGTGACTGGCCACCATACAGACAAATTATAGACACTGATCCAGAAAATATAAAAGAACACCTAAGATGTGAATATGCAGCTTTGCTTACAATGTGTGACAAGTACCTAGGCAAAATCCTTGATTTTATGGATCAAAATGATATGTGGAAAGATACAATGTTAATTGTTAACACAGACCATGGATTTATGCTAGGTGAACATGAGTGGCTTGGAAAAAATGTTGGACCTACATATAACGAGATTGCAAATATACCACTATTCATTTGGAATCCAAAAATTAATAAAAATAACGAAAGCAGAACAGCATTAGTGCAAACTATAGATATTGCACCAACATTATATGATTTCTTTGATGTACCAATTCCCAAAACAGTATTGGGAAAATCTCTAACTCCAGTCTTAAAAAATGATACAAAGTTAAGAGAGGCCATTGTATATGGTAGTCATGCTGGAAACATTAATTGTACTGATGGAAAGTATGTATATATGCGTGCTCCAGACCCAAATAATAATGAAGTTTATAACTATACCTTGTCATGTACACACATGATGCAAAGTTTTGTTAAAGAAGAGATTAATAATTCTGAACTGGTTGGACCTTTAGGATTTACTAATGGATATAAAGTTTTAAAGGTAAAAAAAATTAAACCTAAAAATCAATCTGGTCAGATAAATCTTGGAGATTTTCTATTTAACCTAGAACAAGACCCTCAAATGAACGAAAATATTATTACCATTAATAAGGAAGAAACTACTGTTAACCAAATGAAAAAATACATAATAGAGATTATGAAACATAATGATGTACCACAAGAAGTTTATATAAGATATAATTTATAAATCGTATCAAAAAAAGGAGGGATAGCATGAAAATAACAATCAAACAAATATTTCCTAGTATTTTAATTTTAATTTCTTTATTCTTTATATATGAAGGGATTGTAAAAATAGGATTTTGGGATGGTGATAATGGACCAATGGGAGGGTTTTATCCTACCATAATAGCAATCATACTGTTAATTGGGAGTGTTATATCTTTAATGCAATCTTTAAAAGAAAGTGAAGTAAAGTTTTTTAGAGATGATTTTAAAGTTATATTTGCTGGGGCAGCTATAATAGCTTGTTCTATGCTTATAGGACTAATTCCATCTATTGCAATTTATTTAGTAATATGGATGAGAATCATAGAAAAAATATCTTGGAAATCAACACTTATATTTGCTGGAATTACAACAGTTATAGTATATTTAGTATTTGGTGTATGGTTGGCAATCCAGTTTCCAATGGGATTATTTGAGAATTTTCTATAAAAATATAGCAAGGAGGTAATAAGATGGAAAATATACAATGGTTATTACAAGGATTTCAGGTAGCTTTAACATTTGAAAACATTGGAGCTGCTACATTAGGCGCTATACTTGGAATTTTAGTTGGAGCAATGCCAGGAATAGGAAGTTTAGCAGGAGTTGCACTGTTATTACCACTGACATACAAATTTGATCCAACAACAGCAATCATTATGCTTGGAGCATTATATTATGCAAATATGTTCGGGGGAGCATATAGTGCGATATTAATAAATATACCTGGGGATGGTCCAGCCGTAATGACAACACTAGACGGATATCCATTAGCTCAAAAAGGAAGACCAGGGACTGCACTGCTTGTTGCAAATACAGCATCATTTATTGGCGGACTTATAGGTATGATAATTCTTACATTTACAGGGCCTGCTTTGGCAAGATTAGGATTAAATTTTGGCCCAGTTGAAATGGCTGCTTTAATGATTTTGGCTATGACCTCAATTGGATGGCTTATGGGGGATAGTGTTATAAAAGGTTTAGTTTCAACTGCACTAGGCATAATAATTGCATGTATCGGAATGGACTCAGTAACAGGCATCCCAAGATATTCATTTGGAAATATATATTTGCTTGGCGGAATACCTTTTACTCCTCTTGTAATTGGTATGGTTGGCTTTTCAAAAGTAATTGGTATGATGAAAGACCGTAACAAAACAACTGAACTTAATATGAAACTATCTTTTAAAGAAAGTCTTTTAACCCGTTCTGATTTTAAGAGACTTTTGCCACCAGCAATCCGTTCAGGAGTTTTAGGAACTTTTATTGGAGTCCTTCCTGGAGCAGGAGCCACCACAGGAGCTTTTGCTGGATATGCAATGCAGAAAAAATTTAAGTCAAAAGAACCTCTTGGAACAGGGGCAATTGAAGGGCTGGCATCTTGCGAATCTGGAAACAATGCGGCAGCAGCAGGAGCTTTTGCACCACTTTTAGCTTTAGGAATTCCAGGTTCAGGCACAGGAGCAGTTTTACTTGGAGGACTTATGATGTGGGGATTAACTCCTGGGCCGTTACTTTTCACTGAACAACCAGAATTTACCTGGGGTTTAATTGCTTCTTTATTTTTAGCAAATGGATTAACATTGCTAGTTGCAATCTGCATTATACCATTTTTAGTAAAAATCTTAGTTATTCCAACTAGACTAATGATTCCAATCATTACAACTATTTGTATTGTAGGTTCATATAGTGCAACAAATTCTCTATATGGAGTTATTATAATGTTTATTGCTGGTTGCATCGGATACATAATGAATGAATGTGATTATCCATCAGCTCCACTTATTTTAGCTATAGTATTATCTAAAATCTTTGAAACTAACTTAAGAAGAGCATTTATAATTTCAGGAGGCAATCCTCTAATTTTCTTTACTGAACCAATTTCTTTATTCTTTATGTGTGTTCTTATTTTACTCATAGTTTTAACTGCTAGGAAAAAATTAATGAATAAAAACTAAATGTCATTTATTAACACCCAGATAATAACAATCATATTTGTCTTTAAAACTGACGATATAATTAATAAGGAAATATAACATAAGAAGCTAGATTGTTTTTCTAACTTCTTATGAAGTAGCAACGATGATTGCTATTTACATAAAAAATAAATGGAGGGAATTTATGAAAAAATTTAAAATACTTATGGCATTAAGTATAGGTGCAACTTTATTAGCAGGTTGTGGAGGAGCTGAAGAAAATCCAAATGCACCATTTTTACCATCAGATGATATTGACTGGATTGTAACATCAAGTCCAGGTGGCGGAAGTGATATTTATACAAGGGTTATAACTGATATTATTAAGCAGAAGGGACTGGTTGAAGAAAATTTCTTAATTAACAACCAAACTGATGGTGGCGGAGAAGTTGGAAGACTTCGTGTAAGCCAAGAAAAAGACGATGGACATATGCTATTAACATTTAACAGTGGAGATCTTACTCCAATGGTACAGAACACAAGTAATCGTGTCGAAAACTTTAAGCCAATAGCTATTATGGCTGTTGACTCACAAATTCTTCTTGAAGGTGTTAATACCGAATATGAAACATTCCAAGATGCTCTTGATGCAGCAGCAAATGGTACTAGTATTATAATTGGTGGTTCAAAAGGTGATGATATTGCTCTTTACGAGGAACTTTTAGAAGTTTCTGGTCTTGAAAAAAGTCAGTTAACCTATATGATGTTTGATGCGACAAGTGAGGCACTAACTTCCTTACTTGGAGGTCATATTGACTATTGTATTTCTAAACCAGCTGCAAGTATGCAATATATTGAGTCTGGAGATGCTGAAGCTGCAGTTGCATTTAAAACACAACGTTTTAGCTCTGGTATTTTAGCTGATGTTCCAATTCTTAGCGAAGTAACTGACCTTGAAGATATTGAATCAAGTGTTTGGCGTGGAATTGTTGCTCCTGGAAATATGCCTGATAAAGCTGTTGCATATTGGAGTGATATAATGCGACAAGTGTCTGAATCAGAAGAATGGAAAACTCAATATCTTGATAAAAATGTATTGGAATCATTCTATCTGCCCGCTGATGAAGCGAAAGCGTATATGACAGAATATCAAAATGACTATCTTGAACAAATAGGTAAAGCAGAATAAGCAAACATATGAATTAAGGGTAGTATACTAACTTAAAGTTAGCGTAGTATACTAACTTAAAGTTAGCGTACTATCCTTTTTTATTATAAATATTTTATCAACATTATCCAAATTTATATCCTTGCAATTTAATTCCTTCTTAACTTAAGTTTAAACTCTCACCTCTACACTACTTTAAGTCAAAATTTTAAGGAGAATAATTTATGAAAAGAGTAGGTATAATAACATTATTTAATAACACTTTTAATCATGGAGCCCTGTTACAAACATATGCTCTACAAAAAACAGTAGAAAAACTTGGTTTTGAATGTGAAGTCATTCGCTTTGAATGGATGACTAAACAACAGGAGCTAGCTTATAAAAATTTTTCTAATGCAACGCAAATGCAGGCATTTTCTGAAACTATTCCTCATAGTAGCAAAATTTATAATGCCTCTAATATTTACGAATGTAATGAACTTTACGATATTTTTATCTGTGGCAGTGACCAAATTTGGGGCAACAATATTAATATATCTTCATATGCTTTACCCCATATGGCATTAAGTTTTGCAAATGAAGATAAACTCAAAATAGGATATGCTGTTAGTATGGGTAGCTCTTATACAACAGATAATATGAAAAATGTTCTTAAAGAACCTATAAAAAAGCTTGATTATATTTCAGTTCGAGAGAAAAGTGCTATTCCTTTTATTTCAGAGTTATCTAACAAATCAGTGGTAAATGTTCTTGACCCTACATTATTGCTTTTAAAAAAAGATTGGGATACATTTAAAATAGAAACAAATGATGCACCATATATATTTTGTTATAAGTTAGGTTTACCTTCAACCTTAAACAACTGTATTAATGAATTATCACAAAATACTAACTATGAAATAAAATATCTCTCAGATTATTCTGATCCAATTGAGTTTATAACTCTTATTGCAAATGCTGAATATATTGTCACAAATTCATTTCATGGAACAATATTTAGCATTATTTATAATAAACAATTTATATCATTCTATATAGATAATATTCAATCAGATTACTCTAAAAATGTACGCATAAAAGATTTGCTTAAAATGTTTGACATTTGTGACAGATATATTGATATAGACACCCCTATAGAAAATTATCTTACTATTATTGATAATAAAATTGATTATTCTAAGGTTAATAATATATTAGAATTAGAGAGAGAAAAATCTCTTGCATTTCTGGAAAAATCTCTTAATGCAGAAAAAGACTATAAATTTGATATTGTGCCAAGGAGCGAATGTTATAATTGTAGTACTTGTAAAGTTGTTTGTCCATTATCTTGTATAGAGATAGTTAAAGATGATTTAGGATTTGGATTTCCCAAAATTAATCATGATGTTTGTAATAAGTGCATGTTATGCACCAAAGTATGTCCTGCTATAAACTCTAAATCTAAAAACCAAGAGCCATCATTTGTATATATAACAACTCATATAGATAAAAATGAACGATTGAAGAGTGCATCAGGAGGCACATTCTTTGCTATTGCCCAATATATTATCTCGAATGGAGGCATTGTTTTTGGTGCAATATATGATAAAGACTTTAAAGTTAAACATATCGGTGTAAATAATCTCGCAGGTTTAGAACTTTTGCGATCAAGTAAATATGTTCAAAGTGATATAGAAAACACTTATAAAGAAACAAAACAGTATTTAGATAACAATAAAATTGTTTTATACAGTGGGACCCCTTGTCAGATTGCAGGCTTAAAAAATTACTTGCAAAAAGATTATGACAACTTATATACTATTGATTTAGTTTGTCATGGAGAACCTTCACCTAATTTGTTTGCAAAATATATAGACTTTTATACACAAAAATATGGCAAAATAATAAATATTAATATGAGAAATACAGAGCTGGGATATACAAGTGCTTGTAAATTAACATTTGAAAACAACAAGTCTATTCTTTTATATGGTAAGGATGATTTTTTCTGTAGACTGTGTTTTATTTTCTGTAAAAATAGATGTTACTCTTGTGGTTTTAAAAGTGATAATTCTTTTGCTGATATAACTTTGGGTGATTTATGGGGTGCAAGAAATTATTCAGATATTGTAGAAGATGGTAGAGGAATAAATTTAGTTATAGACAGAACTTCTAAAGGAAGTATGCTTTTAGAAAATGCTCAAATTAATCTTCAATCAGCAGAAAATTATAACACTGCAAAGTATAATTACACTTTGCATACTAGTATTTCTCATTCAAAAGTAGGTGAATATTTAAGGTCAATTTTTAAAGATAGTTCTATAGAAAAATTATTTTATGAGCTACAAATGCTAATCTCTGAAATGAATTATGAGACTCAATATGAAACCACATTAATGGTAGCAAAATTAACTAAAGAATATGAAGCTTTAATGAATAGTAAAAAAAATAAAATTTAAATTGTTTTACAGTAAAGTGGTTAAATAAAAAAATAAAAAATTTGACATATTTTAATCTTTTTATTTTTTTTAGGGTTTGGAATTAAAACTCCCCAGCAGGAGATTTGCTCCTGCACCACTATATAATAATCAAATTTATTTATATTCCAAAATACTGTTACTATACTTCACAACATTAATTACTGCTAAATAAATGAAATTAATAATTTGACGCCCCCCATGCCTAAAGCCACATAGCTAAAATAAATGAAACGAATTTGTAGCAAAGTAAAACTTATTAAAATTTTATACCTAATAAAAAACAAAATAACGTCCACTTAAATACAATATGCACATATAGCAAAACATGGCATAAAAATTGCTTTATATAAATATGAATAAAAAAATAAAAATTAGGGGGAATATATTGTGAAACCAGTATTAGGCATTTTATTAGGAGACTCTTGTGGAGTTGGACCAGAGATTGTAGCAAAACTTTGTAAGGAAGAAAAGCTAAATAAATATTGTAAACCATTAATTATAGGAGACAAAAGAATTTTTGAATGGGCAAAAGGTGTTGTTAAAGCAAGTTTTGAGGTTAAGACAATTGAAACAGCTGAAGAAATTCATAAGTTAGATATAAAAGAAAATGTTTATTACATATTAGATCAAAAAAATGTAAATCCAGATGAAATTACAGTAGGTGAAGTCAGTAAAATAGCAGGTAAAGCATCTGGTGATATGTTGATGTTAGCTATTGATTTATGTAAAAAGAAAATACTAGACGGATTTTCTTTTGCACCATTAAACAAAGCTGCTATGAAAGAAGGTGGCTATAAGCTTGAAAGTGAAAATAAACTATTTGGTGAAGAATTTGATAGGGTTGGACTAACCTGTGAAGTTAATGTTTTAGATGGACTGTGGACTTCACGTGTGACTAGTCATGTTCCTGTTAAAGATATAGTTCAATATTTAACAGTAGATTCAATTTATAATGGAATTAAACTAGCTTATGATACGTTAAAATTTTCAGGCAATGAAAATCCAACTATTGGCGTTGCAGCATTAAATCCACATGGAGGCGAAAACGGAACATGTGGTAGAGAAGAAATCGAAGTGATTGAGCCCGCTATAGAAAAAGCTAGAGCAAATGGAATAATTGTAAAAGGACCATATCCAGCAGACATTTTATTTATCAAAGCATTTAATGGAGATTTCAATGCTGCAGTTACAATGTATCATGATCAAGGTCAAATTGCCTTAAAATTAAAAGGATTTCAATATGGAGTTACCGTTCATGCAAACTTGCCAGTAGCAATTGCAACTGCTGCTCATGGTAGTGCCTTTGATATTGCTGGAAAAAATATCGCAACCACAGATGCAATGGAAAATGCTGTTAAAATGACTGCTAGTATTGCAATGGGACTTAAAAAATAGGAGGATAAATTTATGAAATTATGTTATCAAGTTGCAACACCTGATGTCCGAATTGATCCAAGTGTTACTGCTTTCCAAGGAGATATTGAAGTTTCATTAAACACTTTAGGAGACTTGGGGTATGATGGAGTTGAGTTTATGACCATTAATCCTAAAGAATTGGATGCAAGCAAAATAGAAAAACTACTTCAAAAAAATAATTTAGATGTAGCAATTGTTTGCACAGGGGAATTGTTTGGTCAAAAAAAATTAAGCTTTACAAACCCAAAGGAAGAAATAAGAAAGCAAGCTATTGATGAAGTAAAAGGCATGATGGATTTTGCATCAATCTTTGATGCAAATATTAATATTGGTAGAGTGAGAGGACAATATGTTGATAGCATTCCTCGTGGACTTTCATATCAATATGCAATTGATGCATTTAGACAAATTGGGGAATACGGTGAAAAGAAAAATGTAAGCATTGCTATTGAACCAGTAACCTATATGCAAACTAACTTTTTAAATACTTCTGCTGAAGCTATTGAAGTCTGTAAAGAAGTTGGAAATGCCCGTGTAAAAATTATGCTTGATATTTTCCATGTAAATATTGAAGAAAAAAATATTTATGACTCTATAAGAAATGCAGCAGACTATAACATTCATGTTCACCTAGCAGATAACAACAGGCGTTATCCTGGAATGGGCGGTCTTGATTTTAGAAAGATTTTGGAAACATTAAAAGAAACGGGATATAATGGTTATTTATGTACTGAAATTTATCAGTTGCCAAACCAAATGGAAGCTGCAAAAGGTACTATCGCACATCTTAAACCAATTCTTGAAAGTTTATAGAGTTTATTGATACCCCTCTCTCGTGCCAGAGGGGTATTCTGCTCCTATTTATGTCTGGATTTTATAGCTTTGTATATTATAAATCCAATAATAATAATTACTAAAATAATTATGAAAGGAAACCATATATCCATTACACTTTGAAAGACTGCTATCCAATTAACGTTTTCGGGCATTGCTATTGCTTCCTCTCTCTTATTATTGCCTTGCTGGACACATAAGTCGCCACAAAATATAACCCATAGATAACCAAAAATAAAATTATCGTAATATAAAAATTTGTTGCTACATGCAAATTCATAAAGCCTTCAATCAATTTTATTATTTCCCTAGTTTCTATAATTGAATATATAGTCGCAATAGCAATTGGGCATCCAAAAAATACGCCTACTTGTATAAGTATACTTCTATTTAATTGCTTGTCGCTAACCCCTATTTTCCTCAGAAGTCCATATCTTTGTGCATTGTCTGAGACTTCTGTCAATTGTTTAACCGAAAGCAGTGCTACGCAAATAAGTAAAAATATTATGCTTAAATAAAAACATACAAAAATACAAATTCCATATACTCCATAATACATATCATGCATCACATTTGATTCTGTATAACCAACGCCTTTTTCTTCATCAAGTCCTATAGGTATCAAAGGTTGAAGAACATCATCTGAGTTAATGGTAGGTTTATATTGAACTAACAATATGTTCCACAATTTCTGTAAAGATGATACGACTTTATCAGGAACTACCAATGAACCACGGTCATTATTGCCTATTGATGTCATATAAAATGTTTCACTTATTATATTATTATTAGCAGGTTTTAAAGTATTTCCAGCTATAGTTATTGAATTAGCGTTATTATAAAATTGCTCCATATATTTAATAGTTCCATCGTAGTTGCAATTTAAATAAAATTCATCTTCGCCTAACATATATGCCTCTTTACCTTGTAGCGACATAGCCTTATTAAAATCCGATATGGATACCACTGATATAGGTGTATCAGGTAAGTACGCATCCATCGGCCATAAATCTAGCTCTTGATTTGCTAAAATATCACCATAAGTCATATCCGCATTATAAACACTTATTTCTTCCATAGCCTCGGCATATTTTTCTAAATCCAAATTATTATTATACAGATACTCTAATATCTCAATTTCACCACTTCTACTAATTCGAGAGTACACATTTAAGTCATAAGGTACTTGCTCATTAGATAATCTCTTTATTTCCAGTGCCATACTAACCCCTGTTGACATTCCACAAATTGTTATTGTCAATAATCCTGTAACAATAGATAAAATAAGCAAATTTGCAGTAAATTTACTATTTATTTGGCTAACAACAAATGACGTTATGCCTTTTAGGTAAATCCTTTTATTAGATTTGATTAGCGACGTAACAACAACTGTTCCTGAATAAAACAATAATATTGTTCCTATGCCCAGAAAAATTATAGCAGTCTGGATAAAATAATCATCACGGCTTGGTATAATCCCATTTTTAACAATTATTGCTTGTGCAGATATTATTAAAACTATAGAAATAATAAATATCAGGGCTATTAACCCTTTCCCTTTAATGCTAGGATTTTCACTAGTTCTGCTTGCCCTTAATAGTGATATTAAATTAACTTTAGATATACTTGATACGTTAAAACAAATTGTAATAATAAAAATTAAAGCAAAACAGCCTATTGTTATACTTAGTGCATTAGGTGAAATAATAATTTGATATTCACTAAGCTCAACAGCAAATAGTTGTAATGACAACAAGCCTATCCCTTGTGATATAATAATCCCTAACACAAGCCCTACTATCAACGAAATAAGACTAATGAAAAAAGCTTCTCCATTAAAAAGTTTGGCAATGCGTCTTTTTTTCATACCTAGTAACATATAAATGCCTAGTTCTTTTTTTCTGCGTTTAAGCAAATAATTATTTGTATAAATA
>MDSO01000087.1_pt1 | contig 15532 bp, 14 predicted proteins | sample 1005691 | NCBI WGS metagenome assembly MDSO01 (sample SAMN05526595, study PRJNA338239) | gut metagenome | isolation source: stomach gut content | host: Acanthurus sohal | place: Saudi Arabia: Red Sea | collected 2011-04 | reverse complement strand
AAAGCTGAGGGAGAAGATATAGTCTGTGCTTTATAGAAATATAAAGAAGTTCATAAGAGAACTGGTTAGAAAGTAGCGTTTCTAATTGAACGACAACCTCCAATCACAAAGGGTGTGGGTTTTTTAAAGATATTTAACTTAATATTTTTTCTTAATAAAAACATATAAATACTTTAAATGCAGCTGTATTAAGAAAAAGTATAGTTGTGGACGTAAGAGTCCTATACAGTAGGGGCGAACACGCCTATAAGAATATATCAAACTTCTTAATAAAGTTAAAAGACTTTAAGAACCCCACTCCTTTATGGGTATGAGGTTCAGGATAAAAGTATTGTTACATGGTTGTAACGGAAAACTTGGCCAAGTAATTGTAAACCTTGTAAAAAATCATGATGATTTTGAAATAGTTGCTGGAATAGATACAAATACATCTGTTTCTCACAATTTTCCTGTTTTTACAAATATATATCATTGTCACATATTTGCTGATGTTATAATAGATTTTTCTACTGCTAAAGCTATTCCTGATTTAATTCAATATAGTATACAAAAACATATTCCTTTAGTTTTATGTACAACAGGATTAACTCCAGAGGACATTGAGCTGGTTCATACCTCTAGTAAATTAATTCCTATATTTTATTCGGCAAATATGTCGCTAGGAATTAATCTTATTATTAACCTTGCAAAACGTGCAACAGAAATTTTAAATGATAGTGGGTTTGATATAGAAATTATTGAAAAACATCATAATAAAAAGATTGATGCTCCAAGTGGCACAGCTTTAGCTATTGCAGAAGGTATACAATCATCTATTCGTGAAGAATGTACTTTAATGTATGACCGTTCCAAAGAAAATACTCCTCGTGCCAAAAATGAAATAGGCATACATGCTGTTAGAGGAGGAACAATTGTTGGAGAACATGAAATTATCTTTGCAGGAACTGATGAAATTATAAAAATATCTCATAGTGCTACTTCTAAAGAAATTTTTGGTGTTGGAGCACTTAAAGCTAGTAAGTTTTTAACAAATAAACCTGCTGGACTTTATAATATGGATGATTTATTAGACCTTACAAAATAACAGATTTAGTTACGTTGTTCCTAAACTTATGTATCATAAATAATATAAAAAACCCATAGATAATTTCTATGGGCTATATTTTTACCCTGGGCTATGCCTTGGGTTCAAGCTATATTATGTAAGCCTCCAAGGGAATGTAACAGTCTGGTAACTAATAAAACCCGATGAGGCGTCCAACATTGACAAGAATAGTTTAACTAAATGGAATTGCAAATATCATATTGTGTTTGCATCAAAATATAGAAGATAAAGTTTATTCAGCAACTATGAGCTCTACTTCAACTCCAATTACTGGAGCTACCGTTTCTCCAGTTGCTAATTTAACAGCTGTTTCAATTGATACTTCACCCATTAATTTAGGCTTTTGTTGAACAGTAGCACCTAATCTTTTTTGGGAAACTGCCACAATAGCATCATCTGTAGCATCAAATCCAACCACTAGTATATCTTTGCCTGATGTAGCTTCAATTGCACCAAGAGCCATCTCATCATTATGAGCAAAAATTCCTTGTAAATCAGAATTTGCTTGTAAAATGTTCTCTGTAACAGTTAATCCTTCAGCACGATTAAAATTAGCTGTTTGAATTGCTACCACATCAAAATTAGCATCAGCAATATTATGGAAGCCTTTGCCTCTATCAATTGCTGCAGATGAACCTTCCACTCCTGTTAATTCTGCAACTTTTGCATTTCCTCCAAGCTGCTCAAGAAGATATTGTGTTGCCATTTCAGCTCCTTTTACATTATCTGAAGCAATTGCAACATCTACAGTTTGCCCATTAACTCCACGATCAACAGAAATTGTTTTTATTCCTTTATTAATAACATCTCCCACAATTGGAGCAACTGCACTTGAATCTACTGGATTTACAACCAATACATCAATGTTTTTAGACATAAGGTCTTCAATATTACTTACTTGTTTTGCAACATCATCTCCAGCATCTACTACTATAAGATCTACTCCCATTTCTTCCGCTTTTAGTTCTGCTCCTTCTACCAAAGATACAAAGTAAGGATTGTTAAGGGTAGATACTGCAAATCCTACTTTTATCTCACCATCAACAGATGTTTCAACTTCATTATTTGTTGATGGTTCTTCAACTCCAGAACTACAGCCTGTCATAAACGCACTAAGTGCCAAAGTTACTAAAAATGTTCTAAATAATTTTTTCATAAATACAGCTCCTTTTTATTAATGAATCACGGAGTTAGGAACAACGTGACTTACTCTGTAATTTTATCTTTGCTTATCAGATAATACTGCAATTAAAATAACTAATCCCTTAATTACATCTTGGTAATAAGATGATACATTTATAATATTTAATCCATTATTTAATACTGCGATAATTAAAACTCCAATTAATGTTCCAAATATTTTTCCGCGACCACCACTTAAACTTGTTCCTCCTAGGGCAACTGCTGCAATAGCATCTAGTTCATAGCCTGATCCAAGTGTGGGTTGAGCTGAACCTAATCTGGAAAGTAATATTAATCCTGAAAGAGATGCAAAGAAGCCTGACATTGCATAGACTGTTAATTTTGTTTTAGTAATATTAACTCCAGCAATTGCGGCAGCCTTTGCATTACTTCCAACAGCATACACTCTGCGTCCAAATACAGTTCTATGTAGCAAGAAATATAAGCAAATAAATGCTACTGCTAAAATAATAATGGGGGTGGGTATTCCAAGTATCGAACCTCTACCTAAACTGCTTAATACATGTGTACTAAACATATCATCTTTAGTAAGATTTGAAATTGGCTTACCATTTGAAAGTATAAATGTAATGCCACTATAAGCTGTCAAAGTAATTAAAGTTGCAATAAAAGGTTGTAACCTGCCTTTTGTAACCATAATACCATTTATAGCTCCTAGTAAAGTTCCTGATAAAAGTGCTACAAGTATTGCTATTGGTGCAGTAATTCCACTGACCATAAGTTGTGCAGCAATTGTAACACTGAGAGCTAATGTTGACCCAACTGACAAGTCTATTCCGCCAGTCAGTATTACTAGTGTCATACCAAATGCAATCAGTCCATTGTTTGCAGATTGACGTAACACAGAAATTATATTGTCAAAACTTCTGAAGTCTGGACTAATAACAGCTAAAATTCCCACTAGTAAAAGTAGTGCAATTAAAGAACCCCAGTTAGATTTTTTCATAATTTACCCCCTGTCGCTAAAGTCATAATATTTTCTTCTGTTATATTTTCTTTTTCTATTATTCCTGCAAGTTTTCCTTCATGAATAACTACTACTCGATCACTCATCCCTATAATTTCTGGTAATTCAGATGAAACCAGTATTATAGCAACTCCCATTTTGGTAAGCTCGTTCATAATACTATAAATTTCTTTTTTTGCACCTATATCAACTCCTCGAGTGGGTTCATCTAAAATCAAAATTCGTGGATTACTAGCAACCCATTTTGCAAATACCACTTTTTGTTGATTTCCACCTGAAAGTCCATCCGTTCGTTGTTCTATTCCTGCACTACGAATTTTAAAATTATCAGAACTTTGATTCGCTAATTCTTTCTCTTTTTTTGAGTTAATAATCCCATATTTGCTTGATATAGTTTCAAGATTAGTTAAAGAAATATTTTCTCTAATAGAATAATCCAGTAAAAGACCTTCAATTTTTCTATCTTCAGTAATAAATCCTATTCCAAGCCGTTTAGCTTGTAAAGGATTATTTATATCCACTTTTTTATCTTCTATATAAATTTTTCCGCTATTAATAGATAACATTCCGAAAATGGCCTGCATTATCTCAGTACGTCCTGCACCCATTAATCCTGATACACCTAGGATTTCGCCTTTAAAAACTTTAAATGATATATTTTTTATAACTTTTTCTTTATTTAAATCTTTAACTTCAAAAGCTATTTCACTCGTAACATTATTGTTTTTTGGAAATCTATCTCCAATTTCTCTTCCAATCATCATCTTTACTATATCTTGCATTGTTGAATTTACAATTTCTTTTACTCCAACATATTGCCCATCCCTAAGAATTGTTATTCTATCACACAAAGAAAAAATTTCTTCCATTCTATGTGAAATATAAACTATAGACACTCCTTTTGATTTTAAATCTCTAATAACATTAAAAAGAATTTCTGTTTCAGCAATTGTAAGAGCTGCTGTTGGTTCATCCATAATTAAAACTTTTGCATTAACCATAAGAGCTTTTGCAATTTCTACCATTTGTTGTTTACCAACCGACAAGTTACTTAATTGATCAGTTGGGTTAATGTCTACTCCTAGTTTATTTAAAATTTCTTGAGCTTGTTGCTTCATTTTAGCTCTGTTTACAATTCCAAACTTAGTAGTAATCTCTTTACATAAAAAAATATTTTCTTCCACTGTTAAATCTGGAATAACATTTAGCTCTTGATGTATAAATACAATTCCTGCTTTTTCAGCTTCATTAGGATGAGCATAAGTTACTAACTTATTATCAACATACACTTCTCCGCTATCACAAGTATATACACCTGTTAGAATTTTCATCAAAGTAGACTTGCCAGCACCATTTTCTCCCATTAAAGCATGAATTTCTCCACTATCTAGTTCAAATGAAGCTTTTCTTAAAACTTTATTGGTTCCAAAGCTTTTATCTATATTTAAAAGCTTTATTTGCATATAATTCCCCCTTTGAATTCTCTAGTTAAAATTTACATTTGATTTTAATATAATATTAGCATAAGGTGTACATTCTCCAGTACGTATAACTGCTTTTGCTTCTTTTAATTGTTGCTTAAATTCTTCATGCAAAACATAAATTATTTTAACATCACCCACAATTGCTTTTATTTCATGTAAAATAGCAGGGTTTTTTTTAATAATTTCTTCTGCTAGTATAATTTCTTCAATAACCATATCTAAAACAACTTCTTCTAATACAGTTATAAATGAAGGCATTCCTTTTTTTATTGCAACATCTATTCTTTTAATTCCATCAGGAATAGGCAATCCACAATCTCCAATACAAAGATAATCAGTGTGTCCCATATACGATAAAACACTAGCAATTTCACTATTTAATATGCCATTTCTTTTCATAATTTATCTCCTTATTCTATATCAGGCATTGTTAAGTCAATTTCTATCAAAATTACTTTATCATTTTAACTTAATAGTTCTCTATATCATTTCTATTAAAACTACATCCTTTTTTTGCATTCCATGCTGGGCTCCGTGTTTTTCAGTTGATATTCCCGCTGCAATATTAGCAAATTTTAAAGCTTGCTCTAATGTGTATTTTTGAGTTATTCCATATGTAAATGCTCCATTAAATGTATCACCTGCCCCAGTAGTATCTACTACTGCAGATTTTCTACAAGGTACATTTAAAATAGTATCATCTTTCATTCCAATTGATACTCCTTTTTCACCTTGTGTAACAATTAACTTTTCCTTATACTTTCTTAGTGCTTCTTCTAGAGTTAAATTTGGAAATAAAATTTTAACCTCATGTTCATTTGGAGTAATATAGTCGATCCTTTCTAAAATTGTATTTGGAACACTTTTAGCTGGTGCAGGATTAAGAATAAGTGTAATATCTTTATCTTTACATAGTTGTACTACATACTCATTAGTATCTTGAGGAACCTCATGTTGCATAATAATTATATTGCAGCTTAAAAGCTCATTTTTAACACTATTAATATAATTTCTATCAACTAAATTATTAGCTCCCGATATCACTATAATTGTATTATCATTTTCGCCAACAGTTATAATAGCTAGCCCTGTATTCTCACCATCAATTTTCTTTATAAATGAGGTGTTAACTCCATCTTGTTTCATTGATGAAATAAGTTTTTCGCCATTTGCATCATTTCCAACTGCACCAAACATTATAACATTTCCGCCAAGTCTAGCTATTGAAACTGCTTGATTTGCACCTTTACCTCCAGCGTTATAACTCAATGTTGTTCCAATTAAAGTCTCTCCTTTAAGTGGAATACGTTCTGCACTAACTACCATATCCATATTTATACTTCCAACTACCCCAATTTGCATTTAATTCACCTCATTATGTTGTTTTCTCGTTTAATAAGTTTTATATCATATCCAATTAACCTTATATCATATGGTACTTGCAATTTGTTCTTATCTGAAACGCCCATTGATGTAATTACAGGCATTGTAGTTTTTGTGTTGCTAGTAAGTATTAATCCATCTATGCTTGTAAATTTCTGATATATTCAGGCTCTATTTCGTAGCTATTATTACTATTGCATAAAATTATATTGTAATTACTTTGATACGCTATTTGCTCAATGTATCTTCCTAGTTCATTGAAAAAAGGATTTGTTATACTGGGAACTATATAAATAATTTGAGAGGATTGTTTGAATAGTGAACGAGCAACTTTATTATGAATGTAATTGGTTTCTTGAATTACTTTTAGCACACGTTGCCAACATACGATGAGTTATTTATAACCCTTGAAACTGTTGCAGATGATACATTTGCTAATGTTGCTATATCTTTTATATAGTTTTTCAAGACACTGCTCTTCTCCAGATATGTAACCCATTTCATAACTATATTATTACTTATTTGTATTGATTTGTAAATAGCTTGTAAATGTTTTTTTATCTTTTTTTAGAGTATATCCATTTTCAAGATAATATTTCACCCAAGCTTGCAAACTTTTATCAGAACTAAATCCAAGTTCAATAGCTACTGACTTAATACTATCTCCATCTACTACAATACGCTTAATTGCTTGTTCTTTAAATTTATCTGAATAGACTTTTCTTTTGGGTGGTTTCACTATTTCTAATCCATGATAATCTATCAATCTAATTAAATATTTTATATCAGATCTATGGATTTTAAAGCTACTAGCCAGACTATTTATAGTTTCACCATTCTTTCTCCTAGTATATATCTCAACTTTACTTTCATATGTCCCCATAACTGCACCCTTTCTTCTGTCTAACTTTACGGGTGCAGTTCATATAGGAGGTGAGATGAATTGCTTATAAGTGGGAGTAGTTCACTTATAGTCGTAATAAATAATTTATATACATATTATCTATTTACATGTTATTTATAAAAAAAACTAACTATATTAAAGTATAGTTAGTTTTTTATTTTTTAGATCTAATCTATTTAAAGAATACAATTAAAAATTATAAACATTATTTGTTCATAATTAATTTAATAAAGACATTGATAGTTCTAAATTATCAAATGTTGTTAAATCATTAATGCTATCACCATAGTCATCAAAAGATAACAAAACTGCATCACCTTCTCTTGAAATTGGCAATTCTGAAGAAATGTTCGATGTAGATATAAATATTTTATCTGGAGCTGAGTCTATCATTAAGTAATAATAAGTATATCCATGTTTTATATCTATATTTAATCTTGTAATTACTCCCTCTAATATAACAGTCTTAATGCTGCTTCCAATAGTAATATCATTTCCTTGTGAAGCTAAAGCAGATTTATAATTTCGTAAAGCCTCCTCTGCTGTTTCTCCAACTCCTAAAATACTATAATCTTCAACAGATACAAATGCAACCATTTTTATTAACCCTGCTTTATCAAGAAGAGACATAACATATGTTGGAATTCCAGATACATTGTACATAATAGGTTCTGTTGCAATATAACCTTTTTCTTGAACTTTACCTTCAGCAGAGCGTTGTGCAGCAACTTCTGTTGCTCCTGGTTGTTTATAAAACTTGGTTTCTTTTGTACGTGTATTAGTTAATATAAATCCAACTGTTGATTCATCGGCACCAGCAGATGTCATTCCTGTATACCAATAAGAATTACCATCTGTACCATATACTAAAGATATCCCTGCTGTTGGCACCAACACACTTTGTTGACCAAAGATGGCATTTAAAAATCCATCTACATATATTCCCCAATTATATAATTGCTCAAATATAAAATTATCTGGCTGAATACGATCTATCCAAGCAGGTGCATCTTCTATAGTATATTTATTTACTTCTCCACTTTGAGCATGAACAGTAACTACACCTGTTGCATTAGCCCCATTAAATCCAATTTTATTTGTATATAAGCTAACTACCCAATATGGTTCTCCCATATCATCAATCTCAAATGTAAAATCAGTAAGGCCTTGTGTAAAGTTGCCATTTAAATATATATGGCGTGCTAAATTTTGATGAAAATATGCCTCCGGCTGATATATTATGTTTATAGGTTGATTATTAATTGTTTGTATAAATTGCACATCCTGAGGATTTGTTGCTGAAACCATAACATATCCTGGACATCCATCCAAATTTGTTAACCATTTGATAAAACTTTGATGTACAAGTGGCGCTACCCAATATAATTGTCCATTGACATTTTGTATATTAAACTGTCCAAGTTTTGCAATACTACCTAAGCCAGGAATTTCACCTATTTTTTTATCTCCAAGTCGAACTGCTGTTTTTCTATCAACAAGTCGAATATCTTTTGTGCTAACTGGACTCATATCGGATGAAAATTTACTTTCGGTTACATCTCCAATTAAATTGCGATAAGCACTAGCTCGAAAAACTGGTGAGCTAAAAATTAATTCTATTACAATAGCAAGTAAAAAAATAGAGCCCGCTATAATAAATTGCGTTTTTACTCTGTTAGGAATACTAATAGTTTTCCTAATAGGCCCGATTGATATCAATTTAAAAGGCCATATTAATATTAATCCAGAGATAATTAGAAACAAAGCTACAAATGAATATAATGAAAAAAAACTTAGATTAAAGACGGGTAAATAAAAGTAACTAAATATAAACATTACAATTGCTGAAATTCCATATGCTAACACTATAATCCCCCTTTTATATATAAAATCTAAAACAAAAACCCACTGTCTTCATAGTGGGTTTTTGTCTTAAATCTAAATAATAACATCAAATATATCAGAGATTACTACTAAAAATAACTTTACTAAATTAATTTTATTTAAAGAAGATCATTGCTTCTATCAATAAAACTAGTGTGAAGCAACTCTTCAGCAAGCTCCGATAACGGTGCTCCATAAAATTCTTTATACATTTGTTGCAATTCAGAGTTTTCACAACTTGCACGTCTATTCAGTTGTCTATCTTTATTGTATAATCCTTCCATACGGTTTATTCTTGCTTCTTTCATTTTGTTTGGTTTAACTCTTGGCTGTCCTGCCCCTCCAATACATCCGCCTGGGCAAGCCATAACTTCTACGAAATGATAAGCTGTTTTATGTTCCTTAATAAATTCTATTAATTTAGAAACATTTCTTGTTCCATATACAACAGCAATTTTAATATCAAAATCTCCAATCCTTATTGTAGCATCCTTAATTTCTTCGTATCCCATTAGTGGAGTTAACTCATATATTATATCTGGAGCACTTTTATCAGTTATAAGTTTATATGCTGTTCTTAATGCTGCCTCCATAACACCTCCACTATTACCAAAAATTACTCCACTACCAGAGTATTCACCCATAACTTTATCAAATTTTGACTCTTCAAGATTTTCAAAATCTATTCCCATTTCTTTTGCCCAAGTCGCAAGCTCCACCGTAGTAATGATATAATCTGTATCACGCATACCATCAATTCCCCAATATTTTCCTGCGTCACAAAGTTCTTCACGTCTAATCTCTGCTTTTTTTGAAGTACATGGTGTAACTGTAACATTAATTATTTTGCTGGGATCAATATTCATCTTTTTAGCAAAATATGTTTTTAAAGTTGCTCCTTGTATTGCAATTGGGCTTTTAGTTGTTGAAAGGTTTTCTATCATTTCGGGATAATAAGTTTCTGCATATCTCACCCAAGCTGAACAGCAACTAGTAAATTGTGGTAAGTGTTCATTTTTTTTCAATCTTTCAACAAGTTCACTTGCTTCTTCCATAATGGTAACATCTGCTCCAAAGTTCACATCTAATACATAATCTGCTCCTAATTCTCTTATAAGAGCTACTAATTTACCTTCCACAAAGCTACCAAAGGGCATTGAAAATTCTTCACCCAATGCCACTCTTACTGCTGGTGCAGTATTAAAAATAACAATTTTATCGGGATCCATTATATGTTTTTGTACCTCTTGATATTCATCACGTCCTGTTAAACCTTTAAATGGACATACTGATATACATTGACCACAATAAATACATACAGGTGTACTATTATATGTTCCATCAACTCCAGCAAAATTTGCACATGTTTTCTTACAAAGTGTACAACTTTTACAACGTTCTTTATTAAATTGTATTGCGATATTATCTGGGACAATATCTACTCTTCTGTCTAGCATTCAATTTTCCTCCAATGATAAATGTTGTTCGTAATTATAATTTATCTAACTTTATTATGTTTTTTATATTTAACTTTGTCACTTCATTTTCTAAATGAGTAGTTAAAATAACTGTCTTGTCTTTTACTATTTCAATCATTTCATTAATAATAATATTTTTTATGTTTTCATCCAGTCCTTTAAATGGTTCATCTAATATTAGCAAATCAAATGGAGCTAATATTGCTCTAATAATCGATACTCGCTGCTTCATTCCTCCTGAAAGCTTATTCACAGGAACAAATTCAAAACCATTTAATCCAAATTTCTTTAAATAATTCATAATTAGTTCATTGCCTTTTCCAGTCACAAAAGCAATATTACGAATACTACTTATTTCTTCAACCAATCTATATTCTTGAAAAACAGCGCTAATTTTATAGTTTGAAAGATTTAATATATTTCCACTATCAATAGTTTCTAATCCCATTAAAATTCTAAGCAAAGTAGTTTTTCCAGCTCCAGAGTTTCCTTTTAAATAGTACTTTTCACCAGCTTTAAATACTTGTGTGAAATTTTCCAAAACTTTTGTTTGATCATATACTTTGCATACATCCTTTAAAATTATATCTATCATTTTTTAGCTCAACTCCTCTAGCGTATATGGTAGATAAACACTTTTTCTATTATAAATAAAAATACTTTTTCAAAAATTATACAAAGTAATATTATAATTATACTCCAAGCAAATAAGTTAGCTGTCTCTAAATATATTTTAGCGTTATACAAATTTTCACCTATAGAATTTTTTGGCAATCCTATTAATTCAGCAGCTATTCCAGCTTTGAAACTAAGGCCTAACGCGACAGAAACTGCTGATTTAAAAAATGGATATACTTCCAATGCATAAATATATTTAATTACATTTAATTTATTAACATTAAATAATTTTGCCATTTCAATAAGCTTTTTATCTGTACTTATTATCCCTATTAATACATTTGTATATATAATTGGGATTACTATCAAGAAACTTATTACAATAGATAAATAGCTGGATGAAACCCATAATAATATTAAGATAATAAACGAAACAACAGGTATAGACTTTACTGTGTACATTAAAGGCATAAGCATATATTTGACTACAGCATTTTTACAAGCAATTACTGCCAGAAATATGCCACACAATATACCCATTATACACCCAAATGAAATATTACAAAAGGAAAATATAATGGATTGATAAAATTTTTGGGTCGTACATAACTCTAATAAGCTACTAAATACCAAAATAGGCGATGGCAAAAAAATAGGTTCATTTATTATACTTGAACTTATTTGCCATATTATAATCCAAGTTGCAAAAGCAATTATAGTATATTTTCTTTGGCTATAAGCAGACAGTTTAATAGTAGAATGCTTCATCAGGTAGAGCTCCGCCTATTGAATTAGGATTTTGCTCAAATAATACTTCAAGATATCCTGAAAGTTTATTTTGTAAATCATTTCCTTCTATAAAAGTAATATTACAATTTGGAATTGCATCAATAGCTGTTTCAAAAGGAACAATATTGTAATCACTCACTAGTTTAGCAGAAGCTTCTGTGTCTGAATTAACAAAATTTACAGATTGCTCATAGTTAGTTAAGAATTCGTCTAATGCTTGTGGATTGTTTTCTATAAAGTCATTTCGTGCAACCAATATACCTGTTATTAAGCTTGATTTTTCAGGATTATCAGCTTGAATTTTATCCCATTCTTTAGTAAGGTCTAGTGCTCTTGTAATATTTTCATCTTTTTGTAAAGCAGTTGTAACGAATGGCTCTGGCATCATAGCTATTGTGTTCTCATTTGCAATTAAATGTGCTAGTACTTCTGCATGTTCACTTTTCCATTCAATATTTATATCTTTATCTGGATCTATTCCATTTTCTTCTAAAATATATCTAAGAGTCATTTCTGGAGTGGCTCCTTTTCCAGAAGAAACTATAGTCTTACCTTTTAAGTCTTCAATAGTATTAATACTATTACCATTTTCTAATATATATAATACGCCTAAAGTATTTATAGCAGTAGCTGTAATTTCTCCATTAGTATTATTATATAAAACAGAGCCAAGATTTGCAGGCAATGCCACAATATCCGCTTCATCTTTAACTAGCATAGTAGTTGCTTCATCCACTGAGCTCACTATATTAAAATTATAATTATTGTCAAATTGTTCATTTTGATCCACTCTATCCATAAAATTGACCATACCCATTGCAGTTGGTCCTTTTAAGGCAACAACGTTTACATCTGCTTTTTCAGTAGTTGCACACCCTGCTAAAAATATTGATATTAAAACCACAGATAATTTTTTCATTTTTTTCCCTAACTTTCTTTGATTAGTTATACTAGGTACAATTCATAACAATGTAAGAAGCAAAAATTGTACGAGCAATTCATACTATGACTAAGTCACAGATGTTCTTACTTAATTTATAAATCGAAATATTTATTTAACATTTTAGTCCCATTTTGTATCAAATATATTATTTGGTTTAGATTTTATATCGTAAAATTGTTTTCTTCTATTTTTAGCAGTATTTTTATTTTTAAATTCACAGCCAAATAAATAACTATTAATTAATGCTTCCCAAGATGAAAATTTTGTTTTAACTAAAATAGCAATTTCTTTAGACTTTTCTAAAGCTTCTTCTTTCTCAAAATATCCAGCTAAATAACATTGGCTTATTAAATTTATCGCACGAACATAGTCCCATCCATCAATTGCCGTTTCCCCAAATTCATTATAATAGTCATATATTGTTAACAGATCTAAAGCATCTTTCTCACTTACTTTATAAGTTTTACAAATTTTTTCAATTTTTAACTTAGTATTATCATTTATTCCATAAGTACATTTAGATAATTCAGTTATTTTTTTAACAAATTCAACTCTATGGCCTTGTGTTAAGAGCCAACTGATTTTATTTTCAGCAGATGTTTTATCTGTTATACGCCACCATTTTTTCAATGCATTTTTGTACTCAAATTTGACTTCTTCAATAATTGGAAATCCACCATATATCTCTAGATTTCCTTTGTTTGTTGCAATGAACAATGCGCAAGCTGCATTATACCATTTTTCTTCTTCGGTAATCTCCTCTTGAGGAGGTAAAGTATATTCTGGCTGTAACTCTTTAATAGAGTTAATTAGCTTTTCTCTTCCCCAATTTGCAAATTGTACTAAATTTATTTCACCAGCAGCCCAATTTCTATATTCAATACCAGTTCCTACTGGCAGAAAAGACATTTTAAAGCGTTGAAATTTTACAATATCTTTATATTCAAAAGAAAATTCCAATTGTTCATTAATTAAATTTGGTAATATTATTTTTTTCTTAGATAAAAATAATATCATTTCTTGTATTTGTGACCTATTATTATCTCTTAAAAAACTAATGTTAAAACTATTTATTAGTTCATCATCTTCGTCTATATATTTCTTTTGAACAAAAGTGCCTCGGTATTCGCTTAAATCTATCTTTGCCTTTGACATACTACTTCCCCCTTTTTAACTTCAATATTAACAATAATACTTTTATGAAGTGTGTAAGAAGATTTATAGCTTGAGTCGTAAAAATTTTACCATAGCTTATAATATAAAACTTAATTCTTAAAAATTTTACTACTATATTAGTATAATCTTCTTAAAATTTGGCATAATATTATAATACCATTTTTTATGGTAATTTTCCAGTAAAATTTAAATGAAAAAATAAGTACATATATATTTATTTACGTAATTAAGAATTAGCCTCACATTCTATACTTGTTGAATAACAATTTGGACAATGTATAGTGGTTTTTTTTCCTGAATCATCTGTAAAAGTATAATCATCTTCCATATTTAAATGCTGCATTATAAAACTACATCTTCCACAATAATATATTGGATTATAATCTCTCTGTGGTATTCCTCTATATATTGCATTCTTATAACTAGAGATATATTTTGCTATGTATTTATCTTCTTTTGTCATATTATAATAAAAATGATTTTCTAAATTATGACATTTTTGACATCTATATACACCATCTTCATACTCAATTTTATCTACATTTCCATTTAAACTTATTTCCATTAAAGCTTGCTTATGATCTATGTATATCATGTTTTTTTCAAGAAGTTCATAATCTTCATTCTCACCTACAACTATAACCATATCTGCTTCAAACCCACATTTACCACAAGTAAATTTTATTGAATTTTCCATAAATTAAATCCCCCTTACTTAGCTTTTAAAATAGTACTGCATATATTATCTAAAATTTAGAATTATGCACATAAGAAATTTTCTGTTTATAACTTTTAAGGCAGAAAATCACTATCCATTCAAGATATGTAATAATTGACTAAGTTAAGATATTATACAGTTTTATATACTTAAGTCAAGAATATAACAAAATATTACTTTTGTCAAGTAATATTCTGACAATTTATAAGCTATTATTAAGATTGTATTGCTATTATAAATATATTTAATTGAATACTTGCACTATACAATATTTTTATACAGTACAAATATTTAACTAGCACATTTGGTAAGTAAAAAAAAATAACTATATACTAGACGCAATTAGAAATTGTACAAAAAATAATTATCTAAAGGAGTAATTTAAATCTCAATGTGTATTGACCTAATTTATGAATCATGATGGGAAATTTATCATCATTTATGCGTGATAAGGAGAAAAGGCTAAAGGTCTTTTCTTTTTGTTGCTTTTAGTATAAATCCACCACTAGTGAATTAGTCACAATTCCATAAAGATATAAATACAAATGCTTAGTTTTCTATGTTATTTATGATGCATGAATTTAGAAATAACGTGACTAAATCCGTTATTTTGCATATAGTCTTTAAATCGAAATATAGTACAATGAATATTTATGCAACTAAAGTTGGAAAACCTTTGAATCTTTATCTTTAGTTAATTTGAATAAATTCATTTAGGCATAATTTGCACAAATAAATGTTCGTGATTTATAAATTATTTAGTTATAATTCAAGAATTACGGATTTAGATGTGATTACATTACAAGATGTTTTTTTATCTTATGCCTAAATCTATTATTTAATAAACCTATAAATGATACTGCTAAAAAGAAGATATATT
>MDSO01000086.1_pt1 | contig 15584 bp, 6 predicted proteins | sample 1005691 | NCBI WGS metagenome assembly MDSO01 (sample SAMN05526595, study PRJNA338239) | gut metagenome | isolation source: stomach gut content | host: Acanthurus sohal | place: Saudi Arabia: Red Sea | collected 2011-04 | reverse complement strand
CCACATTTTGCAAATTAATAAAATTTTCCATGGTAATTATAGGCAATCACGAAAAATAGACTTGAAAACGTAGCCATGTAATAGAAGCTACGCATTCGAATTCGGATCTAGCTACTAACTCTCAATCAGTTTCGCTGACAGGGGCTGTTGCACTCATACATGGGAACTTAAGAAAATTGAGTTGTCACAAAATTGCAGGGCCACTTCCCTTGAAACTAGTGAAAACTTAAAGGCCGCTTTCTCCCTCCGTCAGCTAACGCTGACACCTCCCCCGCAATGTTGTGAAGACGAAGAGGGGCACCGCTTCCCTACAAATTTTGTGACTAAGATTCTTAAGTTCCCGCCTATACTCATAAAATGAGAGCCTAAATCAACCTCTCAGTCACTTCGTGACAGCTTATAAAAGCCCATAATTTTTTAAAGCAGTTTTCAAAATTTCTAAATTAGAAGTTTCCATTTCTACTAACGGTAATCTCGGCCCTCCAACATTTTTTCCTAATAAATTTAATGCAGTCTTTGTCGGTACCGGATTTGACTCTATAAACAATGCATTGATTAACTCCAATGTTTTTAAATATATTTTTTGTGCTTCTTCGAGTTCATTATTTTTATAATATTCGTATATCATATGAGTGTCTTTCGGAATAATATTAGCCATAACTGAAATGACTCCATGAGCGCCACTACATAATGCTGGTAAATAAGCGCTATCTTCTCCAGTGTAGATTGCTAAATCTGTTTTTAATTTTATCTCACCTATTTGGCTTAACACACATTCTTTGATTGCTACTATATTTTCGTACTCGCTTAGCCTTATCGTTGTTTTTACATCTAAGTTTACTACCGTCCGTCCGGGTACGTTATATAATATTATTGGTGTACTCGCCACACTTTCGGCTATAGCTTTAAAATGTTCGTACAATCCTCTCTGGGTCGGCTTATTATAATACGGCACAACAGATAATATCCCGTCCACTCCAACGCTTTGCGCATGCTTACTTGCTTCGATTGCTTGCTTCGTATTGTTAGATCCGGTCCCGGCTATTACTGAAATCCGTTGATTCACCGTCTTAACCGTAAATTCTATCGCTGCTTCTTTTTCTTTGTTGGCCATCGTGGGCGTTTCTCCTGTCGTCCCACAAATTATTATTGCATCTGTTTTGTTTGCTATTTGATTTTCTATCAATTCCTCTAATTTTCCAAAATCTACTCCCGAATTATTAAACGGTGTGATTATAGCAACGCCTGAACCTTTAAATAGAATTTTTTTCATATTACATTCCTCCAGACTTTATTTTAAAAACCATCATATTTATATATATGTATATTCGATATTTTTATTTATCAACCAACTTATTTCTATAGCAAGTTTTTAAAATTTTCTCTCTATGCCCCCTACCAAAATATTTTTTCTTAGTGTATAATGAAGGCAAACTTGTCTAGCTTTAGACAAAATCACTTTATACGGAAGGATGAACATTATGAATTACGAGGTTGTAGTCAGAAATACAGAGATGACTAAAGGCATGGAGGAGGCTATCGAAAATTCAATTGCTAAATTGGATCGATATTTTAGCAAGGAAGCCGTCATGCAAGTTACCGTAACTATAGAAAAACAAAGACAAATTGTTGAGATGGCTGTAAATTTTGATGGACAAGTCCTTCGCTCCGAATTAACCGGCGATAATATGTATAAAATATTAGATGATGTAGTAGATACTTTGGAAAAACAAATTTTAAGGTTTAAAAATAAATTAAGAACCAAAAACCGCCAGGCAGAACAGCATGTATTTACTCCGGCTTTCATGGATGAAGACTACGACATAGAAGAAGAAATCTTTGAAATTAAAAAGAAAAAGTTTGCCTTAAAACCTATGAATCCAGAAGAAGCTATCATGCAAATGGAACTTGTTGGACACAATTTTTACGTTTATCTAGATCAAGATACCGACGAAGTTAATGTTGTCTACAAACGTAGAAATGACTCTTATGGCTTGATTGAACCAAGATTTTAAGGATATAAGATATCGGAGTAATGATTTGTGAAAAAGTTAATAATGTATTTAAGGATAATTTATGTAATACTTTTTATAATTTTGATAAGCGAAAGTCTCTTATCTCAATACCTAGAGAAAGATAGTCTCTGCTTCTCAGCACTAAAGAAAATTTAGCAATCAAAAATCTAAAGAAATTTTTGAAGAAATGAGGTATATATACATGAGTACAGCCCATAATGCGGCCGAGTTAGGAGATATAGCAAAAACTGTGTTAATGCCAGGTGATCCTTTAAGAGCTAAATTTTTAGCCGATAACTATCTAGAAAATGCAAAACTTTATAACGAAGTTAGAGGTATGTTCGGCTATACTGGCAAATATAAAGGTAAAGAAGTATCCGTTCAGGGGCATGGAATGGGGATACCATCAATAGGTATTTATTCTTATGAGCTATATAAATTTTACGATGTAGACACTATAATTCGAATAGGTTCCGCCGGTGCAATAGATCCAACACTTCATATTGGTGATATCATAATAGGTTTAGGCGCATGTACGAACTCGAATTACCAAAGCCAGTACAATCTACCAGGTACTTTCGCACCGATAGCAGATTTCGATTTAGCTAAACGAGCAAAGGAAGTTGCGGACAAGCTAGGTTATACAGCTAAGGTTGGAAATATTTTAGCCAGTGATACTTTCTACGATGATTCGGACAGCCTTAAGGATTGGCAAAAAATGGGCGTTCTCGGTGTAGAAATGGAGTCGGCAGCCCTATATATGAATGCTGCACGCCTAGGTAAAAAGGCTCTGACTATTTGTACAATATCAGACTGTCCATTCACCGGCGAAGCTCTTTCTGCTTCAGATAGGCAAACTAATTTTACTAAGATGATGGAAGTAGCATTGTCTTTAGTTTAATATAAAAGCAAAAAAATAATACCAAAATATAAAATTAGTACTAAAATACAAAAATTGTAATACAATACACTAGAGGTCATATAACGCAGGCCTCTATAATATTTTATACTTTAGCTTAACATAAGCTAAAGGATGCAGTTAGGTGAAGGGAGATTAAATCATGGGTTTATTTTCAAATTTTTTATTAGCGACAGGAATAAGCGATAATGCAAAGATCGAGGCCGTATTTTACAACGAATCGGTTAGACAAGGTGGCGAATTAACCGGCGTTATTCAGCTTACTGGCGGCTCAATTAATATAGATTTCAATGGTATTTTCTTAGAAATTGAAGCCGAATACGTTGAGGAAGAAGATGGTGAGCTACATGTAAAATCCGCCGTAATAGACGAGTTAGAACTTAGTGGCGAGTTTACGTTAGACGAGGAATCTCTTGTAGAATTACCTTTTAGTATTAGATTGCCTCGTAATATACCGATTACTGCTAAAATTATCTTATCTAAAGAAGATAGATCTACTTTATATTTAAAAACTATATTAAAAGTGCCTATGGCTGATGATCCAAGTGACGCAGATAAAATTGTTATTTATCCATCTAAAAATCTGGAATGTGTTTTGATTGCTTTAACCAGAAATATGGACTTTCAGTTAACGGAAACAAACAGTATTCTATACAAAGAAGAAATCATTCAGGAGTTTGAATTTAAACCCAATCCGGATTCTCCATATGCTTCATTCTTAGAAGAATTGGAATGCTTTTTCTTACACGAAGAAGACGGCCTAAAAGTTTACATGGAAATAGACAGAAGAGCCAGAAACTTTACGACAGCGTTCCTAGAAGTCTTGGATCTAGATGAAACATTCAAGAGTGTCTTTATCGATGCTGATACTCTAAAGGCCGGCCCAGACGCTGTAGCAGAACTTTTGGACAGTCTTGTAAATGAATACGCTGAATAATTTAATATGAGAACCTCTTAGTCAACTTAGCTGACAGCTCTGCGGAGTCAACGCTAGAGAAGAACCTCTCAGTCAGCTTTGCTGACAGCTCTGCGGAGTCAACGCTAGAGAAGAACCTCTCAGTCAGCTTTGCTGACAGCTCTGCGGAGTCAACGCTAGAGCAGAACCTCTCAGTCAGCTTTGCTGACAGCTCTGCGGAGTCAACGTTAGAGAAGAACCTCTCAGTCAGCTTTGCTGACAGCTCTGCGGAGTCAACGCTAGAGAAGAACCTCTCAGTCAGCTTTGCTGACAGCTCTCCTGGAAGGAGAGCATTGCAATTTCCCATTAGTCTGTTTCACTATGGTACACCACACACGGTTGGGGGCGATGAGCTGAGAGAAAATTACATTGAATTTGTCCACATTTTCTTAGTTTTCAACAATGTTCAAACCTTTTTGTTCGAAACAAAAGTTGTCGCTTATGATTTTATTTGTTTGCGACAGCCCCCTTTGTACCAATAAGTGAACGTAATTGATTAACATTAAAAATTATAATAATTAATCAGAAGATGAAGAAGTGGAGCGATCTATGGGTGTAATACAAAATGCCATAACAGCCCTAATTATGGGTTGCGCTTATGTAGAAACTAAAGTAGAAACGAAAATAATAAGGCAAGGCCAGGAAATAAACGGAGTTGTTTTTTTATCCGGTGGAAAAAATCCTGTAGATATAAAAGGTATAGATATAGAATATTATACAATTTACAGTAAAGCTAATAAAGCAACAAAACTTGTCGAAACAAAATGTGCCAATGCTTTCACCTTGGCCCCCAATTTCAAAGAAGAGGTACATTTCTCTTTACGGATTGCACCAGACGTACCAATAACAAAACATGCATATTTAAAAACAATATTTGATGTAAAGCCAAGTTCAAAAACAATAAAGACTTCATTAAGAATTTGTCCATCAAAAGACTTAGAGAATGTAATAAATTTGCTAACAACCAAATTTGGTTACACTGATCCAACAACCCAAACGTATCTATCAGGTGGCCAACTATACCAAAGGTTTGTATTCAAATCTAAAAATTTATTCGGACAATTTATAAATGAGCTAGATTGCTACTTTTTGCACGTCACCGGTGGCATAGAAATGGTCATGAAAATTGATAAACGAACCAGAAGCTTTAAGACTGTACTAGCTAATGTATCGGATAATAAGTCATACTGCAATGTATTTATACCACCCTACAATGTAGCCCAAACATTAGAACGTTACCTAGTAAAAGGTCGATAAATATTTTTTGCTAAACTTAATAAAACAATATGTAGTCATACTTCAACTAAACCTAGTAAACTCGCTAACTCGCTAAATTCATTAAACTTACTAAATAAGGAGACAAAAAACGATGGAATATACATTAGTTAACTCAAAAGTTTTTGACAGATGGAACGAGAATCAATGGCAGTGGGGAATACAGATAACCGAGGAAGATTACGCAAAAGCAAAAGAGGGCGAATGGGATGTGCTCTTAACACCTACAAAATTTGTACCCAAAGAATGGTTGGGAGAACTAAAAGGTAAAAAAATATTAGGACTAGCTTCGGGTGGTGGCCAGCAAATGCCAATATTTGCTGCTCTCGGTGCTCACGTAACCGTCTTGGATTATTCAGAATCACAGTTAGATAAGGAACGGGATGTAGCTCGACGTGAAAATTATGTTATAGAGATAGTTAAGGCCGATATGACCAAAACTTTACCATTCGAAGACGAAAGTTTTGATATAATATTTCACCCGGTATCCAACTGCTATGTAGAAAAAGTTTTGCCCATCTGGAAAGAATGCTACAGAGTATTAAAATCCGGCGGTCGCTTATTAGCAGGTTTAGATAATGGATTAAATTTTGTATTCGGAGAAACAGAGGGCGTATTTGAATATAAGCTACCTTATAATCCATTAAAAGATAAACAGCTATACGAAGAATCTGTTGAGCAAGATTGGGGTATCCAATTTTCTCATACTATCGAAGAACAAATCGGTGGTCAGCTAGAAGCCGGATTTACCTTAAAAGCTTTATATGAAGATACTAATTCCGAAGGCTTGTTGTTCGAGCATAATGTGCCAACCTTTTATGCTACGTTAGCAATAAAATAAATTACAAAGAGTGCGAACCCAAATGACTGAGAGGTTTGTACTCTTTTTTTTATTTGCTAATTCAAAACAATAGTAAACAAATAATTAGTTTATACTGCTTGTTTATTTTATTACATAATTTTAATTTTGACCGAAAAATAGCATTAAAAAAAAATTTAATTCATATATATAATTTAGGAAATTGTCCCTGTCGATAACTTAATTATAGACAATTAACTTCTCGTCCCAATGGCAATATAAAATATTTTAAGGAGATGATTAATCTATGAAGAAATTTTTAAATAAAAAAATGATTTCTATGCTTCTATCAACCAATATGGTAGTTAGCCAAATTAGCATGCCACTCTTAGCCCAAGAATATGATTTTGATTTTGAATTGTTCCGTTTTGCTAATGAAGAAGATTTTTTTAGTGAAGAAAGTTTTTACATAACTGATGACAATACATATAATCCAAATAATTTCGAACAGAATAATAATGACGAATTGTTCTTTGAAGAAGTAGAGTGGTACGACGATTATTATGACGACTACTATGAGGAGGTCCTACCCGACATCATCGATCCAGAAACCGGTGAAGTTATCGGCAACTTGGCCGATTTACACCCATACGAACCAGACTATAATTTAGGCATGACCGACGATTCTTTCTCCGTTGATTTGGATACCTCTGAACTCGAATCGTTAATCGCTACAGCCACTAAACTAGCGGATAGAGTTTTCGTCACCGACCTAGGCGCCACAGACATTACCAAGGGCGTACAATTTGTCACCCCAGCTGAGATGCAAGCATTTCAAGACGAAATAAATGCTGCTCACTTAGCATTAGTCAACTCTACAACAGACATTGAGATATCAGACGCTGTTAGTAATTTAGACTACGCTATAATCACCTTCCAGGACAACACAATCAAATACGGCCAATATCTCAGCACCTATAATTTACGACAAGTAATTAACGAGGCTATAGAATTGCTTGGTAGCGTTATATCCGCAATTAGTGCAGCAGATGTATATTACGGCACACAATACGTTGACTCTACCGCAGCCGACGCTTTGGATAGCGCAATTTTTCTAGCTCAGCGACATATCGATTCGGCCAACATTCCTGATGTTACAGAAGATTCTTTGATAGCCGAAATAGTTACGTTAGAAGGAGCAATGGAGAATTTTAAACTTGCTATTAAAACTGGTACTAAAATTGACACCCGTGAACTAGAAAATTTGATTTTAGAGGCCAAAACTATTTTGAATACATCAATTATTATTACGGATGAACCTGAAACATACGCTATCGATGGTGAATTATATGTTTCAAGTGCGGCTCATGCAGAGTTCGAAGCCGCAATTGAGAAAGCGGACAGCCTCGTATTATCTTACGACGGTGTCAGAGGTAACGAGGTTTCTAGCGAAAAGGTTGAGGAAATCACCTACGAACTTAACATAGCAATCTCAGTGTATCAATCCAAGCAACTTATTTGGCATGCTATCGATCTTACTCCTCTACAAGATATGATCAACAACGCTAAATTAGCCTTACTAGACGATTTCAGTGCGGAAATAATAGGCACGGATGCGGCCCAAAACACCATAGATCCGAATATCTCGTTTGTTTCTGTCGCAACATTACGGGACTACAAAGCGGACATCGCTAAGGCCGAATCAGTTCTAGCCGATCCGGTTAATCAGGGCACCGTTAACTTAGCAACCAGTGAGCTTTCCACAGCAATAACGTTGTTTAAACTAAAAGTGAAGCAAGGCACTATGCAAGACACAAGTAATTTAGAAGATCTTATTGATGAAGCTACCGACCTAACCCGAGATTATGAAGACACCGCCGAAGATGAGACAGAAGTGGACAAAGGCGAGCTGTTCGTTACTCGGGATACTTTGCGTGCTCTTTTATCTGCTATCTCTGACGCTGAGGACGCTTTGCTTCTTATTAATTCAGCCGAATCTTTGACGATAGCACAAACGCAACTGGAGGCAGCCATCGCTACCTTTAACGCTAGAATTAGAACTGGTACTTTTATCGATGTAGATGACTTACTAGATGAAATTAAATCTGCTTTACGAGATCTCGAAGACGTTGTTGTTAGAGATACCTCCCCAGATAACGTTCAATATGGTATGGATTTCGTTTCCTCTACCGCTATGAACACGTTTTTAGACGCTATTGAGATAGCCAAACAAATGGCAGCAGCGCCGACAAATAAAGAGGATGTAGCAGCGATGGAGGACACTCTTCGTGACGCTGCTTCTGCCTTCCAAGAAGCTATCGAGCGTGGTACGCTACGTGCAGAATTTACCTTCGCTGATCTGCGCGCTGCTTTATCGACAGCCATTTCTGCTTACGCCGATGTTTTAATTTTAGAGGAAGGTGACGAATGGAACATAGCTAACATAGCTCTTGGCACTAAGTTTACAACGCAGGAGCCTCTTAACGACTTACTAGATGTTATCGAGCCTATTCAGAGAATTATAGACGATGCTAATGAGTCTGGCGAAGAACGACTCAGCAAATCAAAAATCTTAGACTATATTATGGAGTTAGAATCGGCTGTAACAATATTTGAAAGCTATGTAAAAATCGGAGCTGGTGCTAAATTAGACCTTACGGCGCTAAACGAAGCTATCAATCAAGCGCATATATTACTTAGTAGCATACAAATAGCGGATCCGAATCCAAGTTCAGCAGAAGAAGAGATGGGTGTCATTCAAGCAGATGACTCGAGAGATGTCTCAGTCGATGTATCCTTCGTTTGGCTAGATGATTACAATGATTTCAAAGAAATTTTTGATATTGCTATAATTCAAGCAAATGCTCCACGTGATTATTTGGCCGTAGCAGAAGCTACTGAACAGTTAAACGAGGCGATAGATGATCTAGATCGCAATATTGAACAGGGTCGTAAATCTCATGTTATTAACGTTGAGGATTTAGATTCTGCGATATATGTATTCCAAAATAAACTAAACGAAGTTATTTCTTCTAATTTACCTCCAGACTTAATAGCTGATATAACCGGCTATATCTCAGAAACAGAAATGTCGATGGCGATCGAGGCTCTCGGCAATGCTTACACTGCCAGAGAGGCCGTAGTAGCTGACGAGTTATCCAGTAGAGAGTTAGAAGAACTAGTCGATTCTGCAACCGAAGTCTTAGATGATATGTTTAGATTCGATATCGAGATCGAATACGGCTGGATTGACGTGGCCGACATTCTTGACGCAATAGCAGAGGCTACGGAGTTTAGGGACAACATAAAGGTATATCCTGATGGGACAACAGAGAACACGGTTTACCCAGATTTAGAATATGTAGAGGCGAATACTATGCTAAATTTAACCTCTGTATTAGCTAAGGCTACGTCGATGGCTAATTCGGTAATTACGCCGCTATATATAGATTATGATAGTTCATTAACGTTTTATTATCAAGACGATATAGATGATGTTTTCGATGAATTAAGCGACGCTATAGACGAGTTCCAAGATGCAATAAGAGTAGGCGAATATTTTAGCACACGAGACATAGAAGATTTATTAGACGATGCTCAAGAGTTCATAGATGAAATAATAATATCCGACAATGCTGAAAGTGTAGAATCAGACACATATTATGTTACAGCAGAAACAATGGATAATTTATTATTAGCAAAGGCTGCGGCTGAATTAATTTTCTACGAAGCTGATGAACTAGGGACGGTTACCGCCGAACAGTTCGAGCAAGCTGTAAGTGATTTCGAAGATGCGATAAACGAGTTTAGTAGCGCAATACAACAAGGTACCAAATCATCTAGTCTCTATGTAGAGGATCTTCAAGAATTGATCGCCGAAGCTTATACCGAGAGAATAGGTATATACGTTTATGAAGACGACACTATTGAGGAAAATCAAGTTGCCGATGGCGTTAGATTCATTTACAAAAGTGACATGATTGATTTCAACAATGCTCTCGCCAACGCTGAAGCAGCCTTAGCTGATGCAAGTTCTTCGGAAGAGAATATCGAAAGGGCTTGTGATGAGTTAGAAGACGCTCTTCAAGACTTCTCTTGTAACATCTTAGAAGGTACCCTTAAAGTAGATTCGACCATAGAAGATTTGGCCACATTATTAAATGAAGCTTACATTTCTATGGCCGGCGTTCGTAGTTCTGATCAACCGGCTGACGAAATCTTAGTCGGCGTTAAGTTCGTTTCTTCTCGTACTATGGAAAATTTATTGACTTCTATTACGTTGGCAGAAGAGGCTGTTAGATTGGCCGATCCTAAAAATGCCGAAACTTTGCACTCCGATCTGACTAGTATTTTAGAAACATTTATAGCCGAAATTCAAGAGGGAGCATACCTAGATGATTCCCCTATCTTAACCCAAATTTCTATCGCCTATGATCTCTTAGATTCTACTGCTATTTTAAGCGATCGCATCACTCCAAATGAAGTTAATCGTGGCACTTTCTATTCTACAGAAGCAGAAAGGGATAAATTATTAGCAGCTATCGACGAAGCTAAAATTGCCATCCCTGATAGCGAAGCCGAAGTTTTGGATATAGCCAATAATCTGTCGACTGCTATCAGCGAATTTAAGGCTACATTTAAAATTGGTAGCTATATTGACCTCGTAGAAATAAATAATATTATCGATTCTGCTTGGGAAATATCTAAATCTATCGACATAATTGACGAATCCGTTACAGCGCAAAGCGATATATCTTCCAAAGTGGCCTACATTACACCAGATGTGCATGAAACCTTTGTGAATGCTATATTAGCTACTGTGGCAGTAAAGTTGGATAGCTATTCGACCGCCGATGATATACTAGTAGCTATTAATACGTTGCAGGCAGCAATAAATACATTCCACAACGATGTAAAATGGGGTCAAAATTATGTTGGTTATAATATGAATGCCCTTTTAGATTTAGTTGGTCAAGCGAGAACGTTAAGTAATGAAACTATAATTAGCGAAAATGCTAATGATGCTGAAAGCGGAAAATATATAGTAAGCGAGGAAGAAATGGAAGATTTCTTACGTGTATATTTAGAAGCGGAACAAATATGGAAACGGCCACCAAATAAGGCAAGAGTAGATGAAATAATCCTAGAATTGAGTGCAGCAATAGATCGATTTATAGCGGCACGAACAGAGGCCGGCGGCACAGTTGATACCTCAGCATTAGATGCGATGATAGCTGTAGCACAAAATTTACTAGATTCTGCCGGCACAATGTTGGATGATGTCGTAACAATTTTAATAACAGATCAATTAGCATATGATGTGCCGGAAGGAACTAGATTTATAAACCAGGCGCATGTAGATCTTTTGCAAAGTGCAATCAATGAAGCAACAGGTGTTCTAAATGATTTTTATGAAGTAAAAAATGCTCTACCAATTTTGCAATTAGCAGTAGAACGATTTGAAAATTCTATAATGGTCGGCCAGAAAATTTTCGGCGTTGATACAACAGTCTTAATTGCCAAGATAGATGAAGCCTCATTATTAAAGTCCGGAGTAAAAGTATCGGAGGGGCCAGAAAGTATAGTGGACGAAGGAATTCAATTTGTTTCTGCTAAACAGATGAACGATTTCAATGAAATATTAATCGATGCTGGCAACCTATTAGAAGAAGCAATTAATATTGACACATTGAATCAAGTTGCCGTGTCAACATTAACGGCCAGAATTGCTGACTTTATATCCGAAATGGACTTAGCGATAACTAACTTCACAGCTCAAATACAAACCGGTACTCTCAATAAATCAGAGCTTTTAGCGGCGATAACGGAGGCTAAAGCAGCAAAAACTTATATAATAGCTGATAACGGAGAAACTATGCCAATACTAGTGATGGCCGAAGACTCTCGTTTTCTGGATAAAGATTTTTCTTCAGACATTCGAGACCCACAAACAGTGGATGCTGGAGTTTATTATGTATCACCAAACACAGCCTTAACGCTAGATTTAGCCATAGCGCAAGCCGAAGCATTGCTATATGCTAACGTAAATCAAGAGGAGTCAATGCTCCAGGAGAACTACTTTGACAGTTACCAACCTCTTAGTCACTCCGTAACAGCTCTCCTAGAAGGAGATCCAGGGCGAGGAGCCTTGATCGGCACAGATGAGCTAATTTTGGCAACAGCTACATTTAAAGATGCTATAAAGCAAGGCGCAGCATATATAAACACTTTGGACATTACAGGAGACGGTATTTCTCTAGAAGATGCTAAAGATTCTATCCTAGGTGCTACGGATCTGAATCAAGAGGGTGAAATCGGTATAATTGCGTCCGACAAAAAGCCACATGAACTGGATAGCAGAGTATTGTATGTTAGCACAGAAGCATTCGAAAAATTTGACACTTTGCTAGAAGATATAGTCGACGAAAATGGTACCTTAAATTATGTGGACGATTTATCTGATCCAATTGATGTGGCCCTAGCAATAAATGATATCTACAATAAAGAACACGGCATATTAGCGGAAGTGCAAAGAGGAACTGTTAACACAGCGTTTGTAAGAGAGCATTTAGCAACAATCAATACCGAATACGCTTTAATAGATGATCCGGCTACAGATCAGACCGATATAAATAAGAGTATTAAAATAGTTGATGAGCCAGAAGAGTTCTACAGCACATCTGAGCTAGAATACGATTACGTAGATCAGGGCTTCAAATTTATTTATTCAGAAGAAAAATTAAAGATAGACACAGCTATAGATAACATCACGGCTGAATTAATGGAGCTAACAGGCAATGCTGTATCCGAACAAGTAGCTATCGCACCGCCACCGGTCACTAGATCAACCACTCCGCCTTTAGAAATAGATACGCCTAATGAAAAGTTGGCGGATGTTTTCTTATCTCTTAAAAACGAAACAACTTCTTTATTCAATCCAAAAGTCGGCACAGCGGCAGCCACAAGCCTGGATTACGAGCCGAGTGACGCTGCTGGCGCTTCGTTAGAACAAAGGATATTACAGGCCGAAGAAGATTTAAAATGGAGTTCGACTTTAGCCTCCATCACTGAGGGAGGTGGCAACGAAGCTGACGGAGGGAGTACAGAAGGAAGTACAGAAGGAACAACTTTAGAAAGCTTAGTTAATGAAAACGTGCGATTCTTTACATCCGAAGAAGATAAGAAAGCACTGCAAGAAGCATTGAATAAAGCTAAACAATTTATGGATAATAATATGGATAATTCGGATAATCCGACAGATTTAGCCGAAGTTTTGTTAGAGTTAAAGAATGCTCAAAGTAAAGTACATGTCGGCACAGGCCCAGAACCAACCAATAAAGCAGCGTTAGAAGTAGACCTAACTTATGCGTTTAGAATAATCGTGCTCACAAAAACTTCAGCCGATAACGGCCTTACTTTCGTCGATGGATCTTATCAAGAATATTCGGCTAATTTCGTTACCTTGGCTGACGACTTAGCGGGCGATTCTATAACCTATTCTATCGATAATACAGATAAATATTGGGCGAGTGAATCGGACTACAATACATTTGTATCCGTGTTGAAAGAAATAGAAGAGAGTAAGCATTTTCTGGCATCTGAAAGTGAGGTTAAAGAGGCACAAGAACGATTAGAAGTAGCTTTGAAAAATTTCATTCCTACACTAAACTGGTCGAACTTAAGCGCAGTTGACAGTGGAAGTAGCGCAGTTGATGAATGGAGTAATCTTAGCATAGAAGACATAAATGAATCCAATTCATTTTTCCATGCGAATACTCGTGACAATATTATAGATACGGACATCTCACAAAGCCTTACTCTTGATGGAGAAATTATCAACTCAGCTTTCGATATTACAATACCACCAGGCATGGAAGAGTTCACTTTATCCTTAGAAGCCAATTCAGACTTAACGATCATTAACGATGATCCTGATGTTGATCCGAGTACAGCAGTCGGACTAGAAACCAGCGCAGATTACAATCCAGCATTCACAATAGAAAAGAATGCTTTAGAAATAGATTTAACAACCCGAGATCCATTCTTAGAAAATAAGCTAGAAGTTGTAATTTCGCATGACTTCGATTCGGCTAAAGACAACACGGAATATCCGACCATTTACAACAACACAGTATATAATTATAAGGAAGCGACACAATCTTTATCGGATCTATTAATATCCAGAATAGAGTATGCAGCAAGAGTAATGGCGGATTTAGAAATAATCAACGATATCGATAAAGTGTCAACCGTAAAGACCGAGCCAGCGGATGTTCACTCCGGTGTAGTTTATATTCTTCAATCGGATATGTACCCAGCACCTGTACCAGATGATTCCGTCTCAGGCGGAATGACTGATGAGTACGTGTCAGAAGGACCAACTCTTTCCGAAGCATATCATAATGCAGGCTTGTTAAAGGAAAAACTAGATAACAGCATATTTGTCGAAGATATAGATTTGCGAATTGCTATAAATGATTTAACCAAAGCTATCGAGAAAGTAAATCTTGGTACAGCCGAAATTCCAACAGATGTATCGTTTACAGATTTAGCCGAAGCAGTGTTGCACGCCGAAAAACTTTTCTCAATTTCTCTCGATGGCGAAATTTACGATGTCACCTCTGTGCCTGAAGATCAGGCCGGCTATTATTGGTTAGAACAAAGCTTAGAAGACGATACTACAGACGTAACGAAATTTAATTTCTTCGAAGCCATAGTAGATGCTAACAGCATTTTAAATGCAACGAATATAGGTACCTCTAATAAAGCAGTCGACATAACGGATGCTATTGAGGCTTTAAAAGATTCGGCCGAAGATTTCGCTGACGCTTTAATGTGGAATCCGGATGGAACAGCAGGAGAATTTAAAGAGGACCGTGAAGAAGACGAGAATGTTATTTCGTTAGACATTAAAAACATGATTTTCAAAAATATTGCAGGCGAAGAAATTTCGGATATCAAAAATACCGAAGTAGATATTCCTTGGGCCGATAGCACTGTCGCTAATCCAGAAGTACTGATTAAATTACCACCTGGTACAACTAAGTTTTCAATAGAATTAGAAACCAAACCTGGCGTTTTAGCTTCCATAATAAAGGCAGACGCAATGGATCCGACTTTAAAAGAAGAAGTCATAGCGCCATCTGAAAAAATTACAATAAACATTGATACTTTATCTCCAACAGCTCACATGGTCGATAATACAACTTTTATTCTAACCTTAAATCACAGTTTTGACGATAAGATTACAATTACTAAAAACATAACGTTTAAAATAGAAGCGCCGGAGGCACTTGGTTTAGCCGAACGAATAGAATATGCTAAAGAAGCTATGAAGTTTTTGGAAATTGTATCGGATGCTGATTTCGTAACCGAAGAGCCAAATGCAGAATTAATACATCAGGATACCAAATTTATCCATTTGTCAGAGATATATCCGCTACGCCTTGCGTTAGACGCAGCGATGGACGCTTTAGCTTTGGGAACAATTACGGATGCGACCTTAGAAGGAGACATAACCACGGCCGTTGAAGCGATCAAAGTCGGTTCGGCTACAAAACCTTTGGACGGCGAAATAGATTCTACCACAGTAGAGTATATAGATAATCTGCAATCCTTAAT
>MDSO01000085.1_pt1 | contig 15641 bp, 11 predicted proteins | sample 1005691 | NCBI WGS metagenome assembly MDSO01 (sample SAMN05526595, study PRJNA338239) | gut metagenome | isolation source: stomach gut content | host: Acanthurus sohal | place: Saudi Arabia: Red Sea | collected 2011-04 | reverse complement strand
AGTCTTCACAACATTGCAAGGTAGTCGTGCACTTAAACCTTCCGTCCCCCGGAAGGTGGACGCGAAGCGGACGGATAGAGTTGCAGCGAAGCTGCGCCCTTGACCTTCTTAAGTGAAGCTAACGCATAGAGTTGCAACGAAGCTACGCCTTTGACATTCTGAAGTGAAGCTAACGGATAGAGTCGCAGCGAAGTTGAAAACCACATTAAAAAATTGGCCGAATCAGGGACTACCGTATTGTGGATCACCCATGATCAGGAGCAAAGTAGCCGAATTTTTGATAAGAGAATGAATTTTTTAAATGATGGAGGGTATATAAATGTCTATATTTTCATTGATGATAGCATCGTTATTAGTATTGATACCAATTTTTATATCTATTAAAGAAGGATTGGGCTTAGACAAAAAAATTGTAATTAGTGTTGTCCGAGCCGTTATTCAGTTAACTATAGTTGGGAGCATATTGCAAGTAATATTCGGCTTCGAACATGTTTTGGTTACGCTGGCCTTTGTAGCCTTTATGATTTTTAACGCATCGATTAATGTTGTAAAATTAGCACAGATTCGCAACCAAATTCTCATCAATTATCTCGGCATCGGATGCGGTACGCTAATAACAATTTCAGTTTTAATCTTAGCCAAAATAATAAGTTTCGAAGCAGACGAAATAATTCCGATTTGCGGCATGATAATAAACAATGCAATGGTCGCTGTTTCCATAACGTACAGGCAAATGCAAACTGGATTTATCGATAAAAGAGAAGAAATCGAAACAAAATTATCTTTGGGTGCCCCAATAAAGCTAGCGTCCAAAGAACTGATTAAAAGATGCTTAATGTCCGGTATGCTACCCACTATCGATGCCGCCAAAGTCCTTGGTATCGTGGCTCTTCCTGGTATGATGACCGGTCTTATCTTGGCCGGTTCAGCTCCGTTAGAAGCGATAAAATATCAGATTATGGTTACTTTTATGTTGATATCTACGACTAGTATCGCCACTTCAATCGTGACTTTTTGCAGTTATAAAATGTTTTTCAATAAATTTAAGCAACTGGATATTAAATAATCAATAAATATATTGAAAACGATGAAATAATGTGATAATATAATAATAGTATAGCTTAAACAAGACTTTCTTTATTGATTATGTATATAGATTTGTATAGTCAAGCGAAGTATATCGTAATAAGATTACAATGAGGTAACAGAGCACTTATAATCGTATGTCAATTGACTAATAATTTAAAGTCGAGCGTGAAAGTTTAACAAATAAATGATATGTACATATTGTATTTTTACAGTTTTATTTTACGAAGCCTTCCTCTTTGAGGAAGGTGGTTGCGAAGCAGACAGATAGAGTTAGGCGAATATGACTGAGAGGTTAAGGGGTATCAGCTAAAAGGATAATTTTTAGATTGTTAGTGCGCCAGCCCTTGTTATGTAGTGACTGAGAGGTTAAGGAGGACAATTGAATGAAAATTAAAAAGTTTGTTTATTTAACATTAGTCTTTGGAATGCTAACCGGTTGTTCAGCAGAAGAGCAAACAACTGAAGTAAATTCAGAGAAAATTGAAACAACAATACCTGAAGAAAAAGAAGAAGTTAAGGAGCCTGAAGTAGTGGAAGAATCGGCTCGTGATTTAGGTGGTATGAAGATTACTATCGGATCCTGGACAGATGTTATAGAACCGGAAATAAAAGCTAGCGCTCAAGAAGAAGCACTTTGGGAATATCGAAATGAAATGATGGAAAAACACAATTTTACCATCGAACAAAAAGCTGTAGCAAAATGGAATGGCACTTTAGAACTTATGTCTACTTCAACCATGGCCGGGGACCCAGCAGCACATGTTTTTCATTTATTTACAACCTTTGTCCCAACAGCTATCAACAGCAATCTATGTTATGATCTGGCCACTTTGGATTCTATCGATTTAAATTCGGACAAATGGGATAGTATCGTAGAAGAAGTGACGAGTAGAGGCGATAGTACATACGGAATATTTCCGCTTCAGCAACCAACAATAGGTATATTTTTTAATAAGCGATTATTTGAAGACGTAGGATTAGATGGAGATTTATTATATGACTTGCAGGCAAGTGGTGAATGGACATGGGAAAACTTCGAAGAAATTTGCGATAAGCTAACCAGAGATTTGGATTCAGATGGAATAAATGATGTGTACGCAATTAACTCTTTACCAAATAGATTCTATATGATTGCACCATTATCCAACGATGCTAGATATATATCATTTGAAGACGAAAAATTTGTAGGACAATATAATAACAAGGAAACGGTAGAAGCCTTTGAGTGGGTGACAGAATTTTTATCTGGTTCTTATGATTTATATCCGGAAAATTGGAAAGGACAAGAAGAGTTATTTACAAGTGGTAAAGTAGCAATGTATATAGGCGATCATCACAACGTTATGCAATTTCAGGAAATGGAAGACGATTTTGGATTTGTAACATTTCCGAAAGGGCCGAACGCCAAAACCAATTCTTTCTCATCCGTAGCGGATTGCTGGTTAATTCCAAACACTTTTAGTAAAGAAGAAGCAGAAAATATAGCGTTCGCTTTAGATATTTGGTCGAATCCAGCGCCGGGTTATGATGGGGCAGAAGATTGGAAACTTTCGGAGTATAAATTGTTTAGGGATGAAAGGGCCGTAGATGAGACTTTAGCATTGGCTCGTAAAGATGGCGTAAGGAAATTCGATTATCATTTTGCTATGTCCGGATTTGATTTGGCAGCATTTTATAATCCGCTAACAAGAAATGGGATGAGTGTATCAGAAGGATTAGAAAGCGTTCAGGGTATCTGGGATGCGGCCATAAATAAAGCAAACGGCGAGCAATAAAACTAGGAGGCTGTCGCTCCGTAGATTCCATCGAAGTAGAAACCATATCTAAGTTGTTGGCCAAGGCTCTCCTTCTAGAATCATAGGCGGGAACTTAAGAATCTTAGTCATAAAATTGCGGGGAAGCGGTGCCTCCTCCGTCTTTACAACATTGCAGGGAAGTGGTGCCTCCCTTCGGGAGGGAGAAAGCGTGCCTTTAAGTTTCCACTAGTTTCAAGGGAAGTGGCCCTTCTCCCCTTTCAGGTGAGCTGTCAGCGAAGCTGACTGAGAGGTTAGGGGCTGATAACTGCTGATTGAGATGTTATAAAGAAGTTAAAGTTAAAGTAAAAATCCCCTCCATTTTTTTGGAAGGGATTTATTTTTTTACTGTTCACGTTGATCCAAAAAGTTTGCTATAACCATTGGATCGGCTAAACTATGAGGATGATGATTACATCCGGGCTTTACTATATACATATGCGGTAGATCATTCTTTCGGCAGAAATTTACTAATATACTAGCATTTTCGTTTATTGGGACAACCGTGTCTGAGTCGCCAGCAACAATAGCTAGCGGTATTTTGTGCTTTATTAAAAATTCTAATTTGTCTAGTGGATTAGATTTGAATTTAAATACGTTATAAGTGTGTAAATCATAACACTTCAAACATTTGTGATAGTCTGTTCTAGATCCTGTACCATTAAATAAACCGCCTGGCCAGCTTTTTATATCTAAGACTGGTGCATCCAAATAGATGGAGTCTACATAATTTGCATATTTTTCGGCAAAGTTCATAGCATACAATGCTCCTCTGCTAAATCCAAATAAGATCACTTTTTTATTAAGCGAAAATTTGGATGTTATCATTTCATAAAAATCATTCATGAGTTCTACAGCCTCCGGTGATCCATATAAATTTGGTATTTTATAGTAAGCTAAATAATAGCCTCTATTTAACATTTCTATGTCGACTGTGTCAAATCCACCTAAAAATTCTGTTCTCCAAATCCATTTAGAATCCTTTAGCATTACTTTTGGTTTGATCAAGAAAGCCTCTCTTTCTTTGTATATGAATGATTTTACTTCAAATCCATGATAATAATTTCCTTTAATATTTTTCATTAAACATTAATCCTCCTTTAAAAATTTTAGTATGCTTTCTATGATTTCATTTTGTTCTTCTATCTAGGACAAAATGGCTAGTAATTCTCTGAATTGTTTAACATAAAGACCAAACTGAGCATTGCTATCACCTTGAATTAGAGTTTAAAAATTTTAGAGTGGTTTTTATGATTTCATTTTGTTGATCTATCGGTGATAAAATGGCCGGTAGATCTCCAGATTGATCTCCATAAAGACCGAATTGAGCATGGTTACCACCTTTGATGAGATGAAAAGTAGTATTTTGGGGCAAATATTTTTTGTTTGAAAGTATATCTTCAATGGTAGCCAAACCATCTAGTTCTGCGTAAATGCTAAGGACGGATAAATCTGCTATTTGAGAAAGATCATTATTTTTATTTGTGTAAGATGCTAATAAAATTAAGCCTTCTATATCTTTATCTTTGTAGTTATTTTTAGTAAACATGGCAGCACTAACGCCACCCATGGAATGACCGACTAAATACCAGCGTTCTATATTAGGGAATTCGCTCATCACTTCGCCGGCTTTATTGCTATCAAATATGGATAAGTTCAAGTTTACCTTCAATGTAGTTACTAAATATCCGGCCGTTGCTAATTCACTAGCATAATAAGAATAAGCTTCCGGTTCAACTAAGGCTCCTGGATATATAATTAGGCCGATATTTTCTTTGTTTTTGTTGGGCATATACACCAAGCTTCCGTTTTCTAATGTTGATGTACTAATTGTACAATATAGCGGTAAATCCGTTGAACTATAAAATGAATAAGTATTATTTAGCCATAGAAAAATATATAGGCTACTAAATACTAATGCAGATATAAATATTTTTATTACTATTTTACGCATAAAATATCCTCTTTTCATAAAAAAAATATTCCTCCTAATAAAAAAGAGGAATAAAGTTCGGATTAAAATCCTTTTAGCTGTTATTTCTTAATAGTGTCTAAATATTCCTCTGAGAAAAAAGATAAATAGAATTTGAATTAAAATCTTCTGAAGTGATGACTACGCAATTTTAGTTGATCTTAAAATCCTTTGGCTGTTATTGCTTCGATTTTCTTTTGAGCATCTGCATTACCTTGTTCGGCCGATTTCATAAACCATGATAAAGCCTTGAGATAATTTTTTTCGATTTGAGAAGTCGAAATTGGTGTATTAGGATCAGATTTTTTGTTAGTTTTAAGTAATTTATTTATAGCTTTGTTACCCTTATCATTGGATGAATTAGAATAATAAGCATAGAACCAGCCGACCTTAAACTGAGCATCTGCATAGCCTTGATTTGCGGACTCTAAGTAAAAGTTAAATGCGCTTAGGTCATCTTTTTCGATACCTAGCCCAAATTCATAACACTGAGCTAAGTGGTATTGAGCGGGTGCATATTTTTGATAAGAGGCTTTTAAGAACCATTGGAAAGCTAGTAGATTATTTTTCTTAGTTCCGATACCATTCTTATAGGATAAGCCAACCTTAGTCTGCGATTCTGCATGACCTTGTTTGGCAGCATTTAAGTACATATTGAAGGCTTTTGTGTTATCTGGGCTAACACCTGTGCCGAACTCATAGCATTGTGCTACTTTATATTGTTCGGATACATGGCCATTTTGAGCTAGTTGTAAGTAACGATTGAATGCTTCGGTAAGATTTTTATCAACACCAATTCCGTTTTCGTAACATGGCCCTATTTTTCTTTTGGCTTCTAAATAGCCTTCAGAGGCTGCAGTAGAATACCAATGAAAGGCTTGAGAATTATTTTTTTCTACACCAATGCCATGTTCGTAGTATGTAGCTAAGTCGTATTGGGCCAAAACATAGCCTTGTTGAGCAGCTTTTTTTACCCACTCGAAAGCTTTACTCAGATCCGTCTTTAGTCCCTTCTCATAACATTTTCCTAAATTATATTGCAGTTCTTGATCCCCATCTTCGGCTTCCTTAAGCTGTTCATTTAAATTTTCTATATCGATAGCGTTTGGATCAGTATCGATTTTTTCTTCGCCAAACTTTGCGTATATGAAGTAATCTACAGCTTGGATAGCTTTGTCTTCGCTCCACATTAAGTCCGAAATTAGATGATTTATGATTATATCTTTTTGTGTCTCATCATTAATAGCCGGAACATTGTTTATAACATCGAGTGCGACATCGCAATCTATAGCTCGGATAAGTAAGGTTGTATCTACATCATTTAGATATAGATCTTCTATTAAGCTTATTAAGACTTCATTGTTTTCAAATATAGTTTCTCCGTATTTTTGATAAATTTCTCTTAATATTTGTTTGATTTGTTCCATGATTTAAATTCCTTTCTATTCTATAATTTTAGGCCTCCGCTCAGGCTCCCATGTTCTCAGGCTCTCCTTTTAGAAGAGCTGTCAGCGTAACTGATTGAGAGATTGGATAGCTATCAACAAAGTTGATTGAGAGGTTAAAATATATTTTACCCTATTTTCTAATCATGTACAATAATTTATAAATATTTTTTTAATAAAATAATCAAAAAAATAGTTGACAAATGAAAAAGTAAATGATATCCTAAAGTTATATTAAAACCTACTAAACAACTAGGAATTGGAGAGAAGCTATGAAATTATCAACGAAAGGTCGTTATGGCCTAAAAGCAATGATTGATATAGGGATATATGCAAAAGAAAAGCCACGATCGCTAAAGAGCGTTTCAAAGCGACTGGACATTTCTGAAAGCTATTTAGAACAACTACTGTCGAAATTAAGAAAAGAAAACTTAGTCAAAAGTACAAGAGGTTCTAAAGGTGGGTATGTATTAGCCAAAGATGCGGAACAAATAACAGTGGGCGATATTTTAAGAGCATTAGAAGGGTCGCTGGCCCCAACAAAATGCAGTTGCGAGACATCCGGATGCAACTGCACAAAGTGCTGTGGCCAGAATGATAGCAATGGTAAATGTGCTACAAAGTCAGTTTGGGATAAGATGAGAAATGGAATTAACGCAGTAGTAGATAATATTTATTTAAGCGAATTAATTTTGGATTATGAAAAAGTGGGCAATAATAATGATATGGAAACATTATAATGATCTGTACACATTTTGAAGGAAAAAAATTAACGCAATAGGTAAATAATATTTATTTAAGCGAATTAATTTTGGATTATGAAAAGTGGGTAATAATAATAATACGGAAACACTATAATAATCTGTAACTATTTTTAAGGAGGAAAAGAATTTGATATATTTAGACAATGCAGCGACGACACCGATGAAGAAAGAGGTTGTTGACGCTATGTTACCGTATTTATATGAGAATTTTGGTAATCCGTCCAGCATTTATCAGATAGCACAGAAAAATAAAAAGGCTATAAACGATGCTAGAGAAGAGGTAGCCAAATATTTAGGGGCAAAACCGAGCGAAATATATTTCACTTCTGGCGGAACTGAATCGGACAATTGGGCCATAAAAGGAATAGCAGAAGCGAATAACGCAAAGGGTAATCATATAATAACGTCAAAAATCGAACATCATGCTGTATTGCATACTTGTGAGTATTTGGAAAAGAATGGTTATGAAGTGACCTATTTGGATGTAGATGAATTTGGCCAAATTAGCATAGACGATCTGAAAAATGCTATAAGGGATACTACTATATTAATAACAATTATGTATGCTAACAATGAGATAGGTACCATTATGCCGGTAAGAGAAATTGGAGAAGTGGCATCCGAAAATAAAATAATTTTTCATACAGACGCAGTGCAAGCTGTGGGCCAAATAAGTATAGATGTAAAGGCAAACAAAATAGATTTACTATCTTTATCAGCGCATAAAATAAATGGGCCGAAAGGCGTTGGTGCTCTGTACATTAGAAATGGGATAAAAATTGAGAATTTCATGCATGGTGGTGGCCAAGAAAGAGGTAAACGTGGTGGCACAGAGAATGTAGCTGGTATTGTTGGCCTAGGCGTAGCTATGAAATATGCATATGCAAATTTTGAGCGAAAAATATTACACCTTGCATCATTAAGAAATAAATTGGTAGAGGGAATAATAAAAAATATTCCATATACAAAAATTAATGGCCATTTATCTGATAGACTACCGAATAACGTAAATATTAGCTTTGAATTTGTAGAGGGCGAATCCTTATTGTTATTATTAGATATGAATGGAGTTTGTGCTTCAAGTGGTTCGGCGTGTACATCCGGATCGCTGGACCCATCACATGTATTGCTATCGATAGGATTACCGCATGAGAAAGCACATGGTTCGGTCCGCTTTACAATCGGTTCGGACACAACAGTAGAGGATATTAATGAGGTGATATCTACGTTACCGAGTATAGTAAAGAGAATGCGAGATATGTCTCCATTATACGAAAATTTTATAAACCAAAAGTGAAAACGAGAAGTTTAGGAGCTATGATAAACCAAAAGTGAAAATTAGAGGTTAAACTAAATAAAGAATGGAGAATGAGAATGTATACAGAACAAGTAATAGATCATTTTATGAATCCACGTAATGTTGGTGAGATAGAATCGGCCAGTGGAGTTGGAGTAGTAGGAAATGCAAAATGCGGCGATATCATGAAAGTGTATTTAGACATAGAAAACGGGATAATCAAAGATGCTAAGTTTAAGACATTTGGCTGTGGCGCAGCTATCGCCACCAGCTCGGTTGCAACAGAATTGATAATAGGTAAAACGATAGAAGAGGCTTTGTTAGTAACCAATAAGAAAGTCATGGAAGAGTTAGGAGGATTACCGCCAGTAAAAGTCCATTGTTCATTACTTGCGGAAGAAGCAATTCAATCGGCGTTGTGGGATTATGCTCAAAAGTATAATATAGAAATAAAAGGATTGAAACCACCAAAATTAGAAGAAGAAGGGTCCGAAGAGTCATTACATGCGTAAAAAAGTTGTAGTGGGTATGTCCGGCGGAGTTGATAGCTCCGTTTGTGCATACCTTTTAAAAAAAGAAGGTTATGAAGTAATAGGAATGACAATGCAAATTTGGGAAAAAGATACCTCGGCCGAAGGATCCTGTTGCGGACTAAGTGCTGTCGAAGACGCTCGGAGAGTTTGTGATAAATTAGAAATTCCGCATTATGTAATAAATTTTAGGCAAGATTTTAAGGAAAAAGTGATAGATTATTTTATTGATGAGTACAAACAGGGCCGTACTCCGAATCCATGCATAGCGTGTAATCGATATGTAAAATGGGAATCCATGCTAAAGAAGGCTTTATTAATCGGTGCGGATTACATTGCAACGGGCCACTACGCTACAGTCGTAAAAAATAAGGATACAAATAGATATCAGCTAAAACGATCCAAATCATTGAAGAAAGATCAAACATATGCGCTCTATAATTTAACACAAAATCAGCTAGAAAAAACTTTAATGCCTCTAGGAGAGTATTCTAAAGATGAAATCCGAGAAATAGCAGCCAACATCGGTTTGCTAGTAGCAAATAAACCGGATAGCCAAGAGATATGCTTTGTGCCGGATGATAATTATTCGAAGTATATATCTGAGACAACAGGGGTAGAATCTAAGCGAGGAAACTTTATTAATTCGGAAGGAAAAGTTTTGGGCCAGCATAAAGGAATTATTAATTATACGATTGGTCAGCGAAAAGGATTAGGGATAACGTTTGGCAAACCAGTGTTTGTAACAAAAATAGATGCAAAAAACAATACGATCACATTGGGTGATAATGTCGATCTATTTACGAATATAATTTATGCTGATAATCCAAACTTTATGGATACCATAAGATTTCCATTAGAAGTAAGCGCCAAGATTCGATATAGTCATGAGCCGGCTAAATGTAGAGTAGTAGAAGAAGAAGGAATGTTAAAATGTCAGTTTGAAGAAGCGCAAAGAGCACCTACGCCGGGACAAGCTATCGTCTTTTATTCGGACGATTTGGTAGTTGGCGGCGCTACTATTTTATAATTTTATAAAGGAGATTTGCCCATGTTAGACGGTATAGTACTAGCTAATATAATTAGTGAATTAAGGAAAGAAATTTTGGGCGGTAGAATAGAAAAAATTTATCAGCCGGAGAAAGAAGAATTGATGCTGGTTATCAGAAATAATCGGAAAAATAAAAAATTGTTGCTGTCATCAAATAGTCAATATCCGAGGATTGTTCTGTCGGATCAAGTTAAGAATCAGGTTGATACTCCACCTATGTTCTGCATGTTTTTGCGAAAACATATTAGTGGCGCAAAAATTTTAAATATATCTCAGCCGAATTTTGAGAGGATCGTAAATATAGAACTGGAAGTTAAAGACGACTTGGGTGATATTTCTACTAAAATATTGATCCTAGAAATTATGGGTCGCCATAGTAACTTGATTTTAACTATTAAAGAAGAAGATAAATTGCGAGTGTTGGATAGCATAAAACATATTTCATATGATAAGTCTAAGGTTAGGCCTATTTTGCCGAACTACGAATATGTTTATCCGCCGAATCAGAATAAACTGAATCCGTTAGATGTGAATAAAGAACAATTTGCAATAGCAGTTTCGAGTCAAGAGGGGCCAATATTCAAAAGAATTTATCAGGCATTTAGTGGCTTAAGTCCATTGATTGCTTCTGAGATATGTTTAAAAGCCGAAGTCGATTCTAATTCATCTTTTATTAGTTTGGAGGAGATGGATAAACTGCATGAAGTCTTCGATAACGTGATAAATCATGTAAAATTAGATACTTTTTTGCCTGTATTCTACGAAACAGCCGATGGAACGCCGGTAGATTATTATAGTTTTGAGCTGACAATAATGTCAGAATACAATAAACTATATATCGGTTCAATAAGCGAAGTTATTGAGAAATTTACACATGGTAAAAACCAGAAATATACGATTTCACAAAAAACATCAGATATAAAGAAGTTGATTCTAAACTTCCTGGATCGGACAATTAGAAAACAGGCTATACAAAACGAAGCTTTAAAGCAAAGTGAGGATAGCGAAAATTACAAGATTTACGGCGAACTGATTACAGCATATTCGTATAATATAAAAAAGGGCGACAAAAGTTTTGTAGCAAACAATTATTATAGCGAAAATCAGGATGAAGTATTAATACCATTGGATCCGGCGAAAACGCCGATAGAAAATGCACAGAATTATTTTAAGAAGTATACAAAATTAAAAAGAACGTTTGTGGCCGCAAAAGAGCAGTTAGAAATAATAAAAGAAGATTTAGCTTATCTGCAATCGGTACTAATGTCTTTGGATATTTTGGAAAATGAGAGTGACATAGTAGAATTGCGACAAGAATTGATAGAAATGGGATATTTAAAGAGAAAGCAAAAGGATCCGAAGAAGAAAGTAAAGAATCAAGCACCGTATATGAAATTTAGAACAAGCTCTGGATTAGATATGTATGTTGGGAAAAATAATTATCAAAATGACGAGTTAACAATGAAGTTTGCTAAAGCTAACGATATGTGGTTTCACATTAAGGCTGGCCCCGGATCGCATGTTATAGTAAAAGTTCCGAATGGTTATGAACTAACCAAGGAGGATTTATATGAAGGATCAATGATAGCGGCTTATTTTAGTAGTGGAAAAAATTCTAGCCATGTAGAAATAGACTACACGACTAGAAAAAATATTAAGAAAGTACCAGGGGCAAAACCGGGTATGGTTCTTTATTATAATTTTAAAAGTGTTACTGTTACGCCAACACAAAAAGAAATGGAAAAGTTAGTAAAATAGAGGCTGTAGCATTAATAATCTAAAAATTACCCTTTTTGCCGACCCCATTAGTTAGCTAAGTTCAAGTGCAAAGGGCAAGTGTGTAACTTCTCTTATTTTAAAAATTGAAGGCTAATACTCTGTTTCAGTCATTTAATGATAGCTCTCGACAGGCAACTCCCATAGAAAACAAAATTGCTGGGAAGCGGGACCTCCCTCCGGGAGGAGGGTAGGGGCATAGGCGAGAACTTAAGAATCTTTTGGCGAAGCGAACTAAGGGGAAATTGTAAGGGGATATCGTACTAACAACCTAAAAGTCAATTAACATTCAACGTGTTATGTAATATTTGAAATGAATGATAAAATATAAAATAATGCAACTTTAGCGAGTGTTATAGCAAAAATCCCGGGGTATATACAAAAAATTATGCCAAAAATGAATATGTCCGAACGATAAACTTGCAAATCAAAGTTGAATATTAAGAAATGAAGTGAAAATTATTTATCTAAATAAGGTAAATCGGCTTTAAATAGTACATATCTAAAAGAAAAAGTTCTAAAATTGGAAAATTATTTTCGCTAAGCATTCGAAAAATGAAAGTTAAAAATGTATGTATTGCATGAAATGCAGAGTTAATAGCAAAATTTTCGGGGTCTATACAAAAAATTACGCAAAAAATGAATAATTCTTCAACTCGCCCGTCACTTTGTGACACCTCCCTCGGAGAGGGAGGCAGGAGGCACCGCTGTCCCGCAATTTTGTGACTTCTTAAGTTCTTGGCTATGGGGTGAGAAAGCGTGCATACAAGGTTTTGTTGATTTTAAGTAAATTGTAAATTGTGCAAGTTTATATCGTTTTTTTGTCATCCAGAAACAAATTTTTGGGTATACCGTTACCGTCCATGTAGCATAGGTCTAGATTATATTGAGTTTCTATATTACCTTGTTTGGCCACACGTTCACACCAAATAAAAGTTTTCTCTAAATCTTGGCCTCACGATAGCAATCTACTAACTCATATTGGGCGGTTGAGTCACCTTGTTCGGCGGCCTTTTTGTACCATTCAAAAGAGAGATATAAGTCCTGATCAACGCCATCACCATTATAATAAAACTCGCCCAATTTTAACTGCGCTTCTACATGGGCTTGTTCGGCTGCCAAGAGGTACCAAGAAAAAGATTTTTCTAGGTCTTGATCGACAAAGATGTTGACTGAGAGTCTAGGAATGATTTAGTCTAAGTCATAAACGCCGATATTAAGTAAAGCTCGTATGTCGCCTTCATCGGCGGCTTTTTTAAACCACTTAAAAGCTTGATTGACATCTTTTTCAACGCCACTACCAGTAACGTAGCAAAGGCCGATGTTTAATTCAGCACGATGATCGCCATTATTGGCGGCTATTTCGAACCAGTAAGCTGCTTGAGAGAGATTTTTGGGTATACCTTTACCATCCATGTAGCATAGGCCTAAATTATACTGAGCTTCTATATTACCTTGTTTGGCCGCACGTTCACACCAAACGAAAGCTTGCTCTAAATCTGGGCCGATAATTTTGCCTTCACAGTAATAATCTACTAATTCATATTGGGCGGTTGAGTCACCTTGTTCGGCGGCCTTTTTGTACCATTCAAAAGAGAGATATAAGTCCTGATCAACGCCATCACCATTATAATAAAACTCGCCCAATTTTAACTGCGCTTCTACATGGGCTTGTTCGGCTGCCAAGAGGTACCAAGAAAAAGATTTTTCTAGGTCTTGATCGACAAAGATGTTGACTGAGAGTCTAGGAATGATTTAGTCTAAGTCATAAACGCCGATATTAAGTAAAGCTCGTATGTCGCCTTCATCGGCGGCTTTTTTAAACCACTTAAAAGCTTGATTGACATCTTTTTCAACGCCACTACCAGTAACGTAGCAAAGGCCGATGTTTAATTCAGCACGATGATCGCCATTATTGGCGGCTATTTCGAACCAGTAAGCTGCTTGAGAGAGATTTTTGGGTATACCTTTACCATCCATGTAGCATAGGCCTAAATTATACTGAGCTTCTATATTACCTTGTTTGGCCGCACGTTCACACCAAACAAAAGCTTGCTCTAAATCTGGGCCGATAATTTTGCCTTCACAGTAATAATCTACTAATTCATATTGGGCGGTTGAGTCACCTTGTTCTGCGGCTTTTTTGTACCATTCAAAAGAGAGATATAAGTCCTGATCAACGCCATCACCATTATAATAAAACTCGCCCAATTTTAACTGCGCTTCTACATGGGCTTGTTCGGCTGCCAAGAGGTACCAACCAAAAGCTTGTTCTAGGTCTTGATCGACAAAGATGCCATCTTCGAAAAATTCGCCCATTTTAAATTGAGAATTAGCGTAACCGTCTTGAGCAGCTTCTAAATAGAGGACCATAGCTTTATCAATGTTACAATTTTTGGACATGTATATATTAGCGACTTTATATTTAGCTAAGGTGTAACCTTGATTGGCGGCTTTTTCGTACCAAGACAAGGCTTTGTCCAAATTTAGTTCGATATCACCATTTTCGTAATAGGTCCCGACAGTATATTGAGAGACGACGTAGCCAGCATTGGCCGATTTTTTATACCAATCAAAAGCAAGAAAGATGTTTTCGGAGACACCTCGTCCAGTATGATAGCATTCGGCCAAGTTATATTGCGATTCTATATGTCCTTGATTGGCTGCTTTTTCATACCAGGAAACAGCACAAGATTCATCTTGAGTAACGCCAATACCCCAATCATAGTAAGTAGCGATATTATATTGGGCGTTAGCGTAGCCGTTTTGGGCGGCCTTAATGAACCATGTAGCAGCGAGTTCTAAATCTTTGGGAACGCCTTGACCGGAGGCGTAACAATTCGCCAATTTAAATTGAGCAATGGTGTGATCTTGCTGAGCAGCGAGGGCATACCAATAAACAGCTTGTTTATGATCTTTGATGAGGTCATTACGCCCGTAAAAAAAGCTATCCCCTAAGTAATTTTGCGATTCGGCATCACCTTGATCGGCTAATATTTGATATTCTTGAATTATCATTTTCACAGCTCCTTTTTAAAAAAATTCATTTGTAATGGACTTGGAAAGTAAAGTGTGTCAATAATAAAGCATTAGTTTTGAATATATAATCTATTTATATATACATAATGAAAAAAATATAACAAAATAATATATTGTAATTTACACAGTTACTTTTCAAAAAAATTAATTTTGTAATAGACTTTGAAAGTAAAGTCTGTAAATAATAAAGCAAAGTATAACAAAACAATATAGAGGCAATGGATAAAAAAAGTTACGCACTTGCCCTTTGCAGTTGAACTTAGCTAAATGATGGGATCAGCGAAAGGGGTAATGTTTAGTAAAAAATACCTATATGCGTTTGTCCTGTTGTTTGGCCGTTTTAGCGAACCAAATCGAAGTGTAAAGCAACGCTGGAGCTGGATTCGAAGCAAGTCCCGATATAATATGGAGCTTGATTCAATCTAGTGGATACTATTTTTCTTAGCGAACCAAAAATTAGGAGTATCGAAATTTAATTCAACGTCGTCGGAGTTGGATTCAAAGCAAGTATCGAGATAATATTGAGCTTGATCCAAGCCAGTAGTTGCTATTTTTTTAGTGAAGCAAAAGGCAATGAATAAAAAAAATTAAAATATGTAGCGACGAGGATTAGTCCAAATTTTATCCATATTAATAATAGCACCTAATTTAAATGCAGCTTCTATATGACCTTGTTTGGCTGCTTTAGCGAACCAAAAGTTAGCAGAATCGAAATTTAATTCAACGCCGGAGCCGGATTCGAAGCAAGTCCCGAGATAGTATTGAGCTTGATCCAAGCCAGCAGATGCTGCTTTAGTGAACCAAAAGGCGGCTTTATCTAGATCAATCATAACGCCGATACCATTGAGATAGCATAGAGCTAACTTATGTTGAGCATAGATATTA
>MDSO01000084.1_pt1 | contig 15682 bp, 10 predicted proteins | sample 1005691 | NCBI WGS metagenome assembly MDSO01 (sample SAMN05526595, study PRJNA338239) | gut metagenome | isolation source: stomach gut content | host: Acanthurus sohal | place: Saudi Arabia: Red Sea | collected 2011-04 | reverse complement strand
ATTTTAATCGGATTCGGCCAAATGGTCTTGCTTAACCTTCTCTTTATACTAACCTCTATTCCGATTATTACTGCCGGCGCTAGCTTGACAGCTCTATATAGCTGTAGCTTAAAAACAATTAAAGGCCAACATAAAACGTCAATTATAAAAACTTATTTCGCTAGCTTTAATCTTAATTTTATTCAATCCTCTACTGCATGGATTAGCATATTAATTTGCGCCGCCATTTTACTCTGTAATTTACGCTTCACTATTTATCTCGATTTAAAACCTTTGCTTTATATGACTGTTTTTATTATGATCCTAATTTTAATGCTTAGCATTTACATATTTCCGGTTATAGCTACCTTTGAAAATTCTCTGCTAAACTTATCTAAAAATAGTTTAATCTTTATTATCACAAATTTGCCGACTACCTTTTTGCTGATTATTATCTCAGTATTTCCGATCAGCTTAACATACGTTGATACAGCCCTTTTACCCTTATACTCATTCTGTTGGTTCTTCTTCGGATTTGCCCTAACAGCATATATAAACTCGTTTTTCCTTTATAAAATATTTAAAAGGTATCTTTAAGAGTCAAGGAGATATTATGAAAAAAAACAAATATTTTTTAAGCAATGGCGAAAGCTGACTGAGGAGTGTACTTATCAGTGTAGCTTATTGAGAAATTTTTCTACATATTATTAAATATAAACAAAGTGGAAATACTTTATATAAAATTTATTTAAGGAGTAAAAAAATGTTTGAAGTAGAAATGTTAATCGGTCCAATTGTCGGTGGCGCTATCGGATTTGTAACAAACAGCCTAGCCATCAAAATGCTATTTAGACCACTTAGGCCAATAGTTATATTTGGCAAGACCATGCCATTTACGCCCGGAATGATACCGAAAGAACAAAAAAGGATTGCGGCCGAAATAGGACGAGTTGTAGAAAGTGAGTTGCTGGATTTAGAGATTTTGAAATCCAAGCTTCGTTCGCCAGAAATATATTCTTGTATATCTCATTCTATCCATTCTTTCATGGACAGCTTATCTGAAATAGAGGTAACCTTACAAGAGTATCTAGAATCGGATCTACAAATACAGGATATAAATTTCTATAAATCTATCGCTGTAGAGAACATATCCGTTGCTATAACAAAGAGCATACAAAATAGCAACATAAGCGAAGTAATCGTAAACGAAATCTTGAATGCTCTCAAAGATCACTTAGGCCCTCTAAAAATGTTTGTCGGCGACTCTTTTATTGCTACCATCTCTGAAAAGGCCAAAGAGCTTATCAACCAATTTATTCGAGACAGAATTTATGATTATGTGTTCAATTCTACAACCGAAGAAGTGGACAAGTTCTTCGATCAACCAATGTCAGAATTTGCACAAAAATTAATGGAGTATGAAGACCTAATAACAGATATGGCAAACAAAATATATACAAAATTTATTGATACCCAAGTAGAATCTATATTGCAGAAAATTAATATAGCGCAAGTTATAGAGGAAAAGGTTAAGAATTATTCGCCTGCAAAATTAGAACAGCTGATTTTACAAGTAGTCCAAAAAGAATTGAATGCTATCATCTATCTTGGAATAGTTTTAGGCGCAATTATTGGATGCCTGATGTGATAAGCTAACCTCTCAGTCACTTCGTAGTAGGGACTGTCGCATATGATAGAAAAATGATTTAAACTTGCAAAATTTACAATTTACTTTAAAGCAATAAAACTTTGTATGCACGCTTTCTCCCTCCGTCAGCTTACGCTGACACCTCCCTCTCGGAGGGAGGCACCGCTGTCCCGCAATTTTGTTTTCTATGTGAGTTGTCGCCGAGAGCTGTCACCAGATGACGGAACCAGAACGTAATCCTTTAATCTTTAAAATAAAAAAAGTTACAAACTTGAATTTAGCTAACTAATGGGGTTGGTGAACGGGTAATTTTTAGGTTATTAATGCGACAGCCCCTTGGTCAACAACTTAGATAATGTTTCTACTTCGTTGGAGTCTCCGGAACGGTAGCCCCTTGACTTGCTCCTTTCATCAGTTTTGCTAAATTGCGAAGGAAGGCTAGAGAGTAATCTGCAATAAATTTAACGGCTACGGTGCTTGACATTGCATTTTTAGATTGTTAAAATAAGAAATGTATTATAGTAAAATTTTAAAAATTTGACTTAAAGGAGTTTTTTAAAAATGGCACAATTATTTTACGCAAGCGACTGCAATGAAACTATATTAAAGGATAAAAGAATAGCTATAATCGGCTACGGCTCCCAAGGCCATGCCCATGCTCTAAACCTTCATGAATCCGGATTCGATGTAATCGTAGGATTATACGACGGTAGTCCATCTTGGAAAAAAGCAGAAGAAGCTGGTCTAAAAGTAATGACGGCCAAAGACGCGTCAGCAGCTGCTGATTTAATCATGATCTTGGTTAACGATGAAAAACAGCCTTCTATCTATAAAGAAAGTATCGAGCCTGGTTTATCCGCTGGTAAAACTTTAGCATTCGCTCATGGTTTTAACATTCAGTACAAGCAAATTGAGCCACCAAAAGACGTTAACGTTATTATGATAGCTCCAAAAGGTCCGGGCCATACAGTTCGTAGCGAATACGAATTTGGTAAAGGCGTACCATGTTTAATCGCTGTCTACCAAGACGCTACCGGCAACGCAAAGGACATCGCCCTAGCTTATGCGGCTGGAATCGGTGGGGCCAGAGCTGGTATCCTAGAAACTACTTTTAAAGAAGAAACCGAAACCGACTTATTTGGAGAACAAGCTGTTCTTTGTGGCGGTGTTGCTGAACTTATGAAGGCTGGATTCGAAACTCTTGTAGAAGCCGGCTATCAGCCAGAAAGTGCTTACTTCGAATGCGTTCATGAAATGAAACTTATCATTGACCTAGTCAACAAAGGTGGATTAAATTTCATGCGTTATTCCATTTCTGATACTGCAGAATACGGTGATTACTCAATCGGCCAAAGAATCATAACCGACGAAACTAAAAAAGAAATGAAAAAAGTCTTATCCGAAATCCAAGACGGTACTTTCGCTAAAAATTGGATCGCTGAAAATAAAAATAACCGCCCAACTTTTAATACTAGACGTAAACAAGAACAAGAACATAACGTCGAAGTAGTAGGTAAAGAATTACGTGATAAAATGATTTGGAACTAATATAACCTCCAATTTTGTGCAAACTGAAGTGGGAGTGCACCTGCAACAAAATAAACTGAGGAATTAAAACGAAGTAAGCACAACTTGTAGAATCCCTCAGTCAGCTGCGCTGACAGTTCCCCTGGAAGGGGCATAGCCGGGAACTTAAGAAGTCACAAAATGACGGAGAGAAAAGTGCAAAATGACAACTCAGATTAGTAACTAAAATTTGTAGGCACGCTTTCTCCCTCCGTCCGCTTCGCGGCCACCTCCCTCCCGGAGGGAGGCACCGCTTCCCCGCAATTTTGTGAAGACAGAGGGCGTAGTAAGCAGTAACTGACCTTAAGTTCCCATGTATGCCTGGAAGAGGAGCAGGGCCGCTTCCCCGCAATTTTTTATCACAATTTTGGTCGCCCCGCACTTCGCACTTGACTTTCGCAGGTTTAACGACTTATAAAATATAAAATAGACTTAAAAAAGGGTGAAAAATATGATTAAAATATTTGATACAACATTACGTGATGGAGAACAAGCACCCGGTTATAGCATGAACCTTTCGGAAAAAATAGAAATGGCCTTTCAACTCGAAAAATTAGGTGTAGATATCATCGAGGCCGGCTTTGCTATAGCATCCAAAGGAGACTTTAACTCCGTAGTTGAAGTTGCAAAATTAATAAAAAATGCAGAAGTAGCTAGCCTTTCTCGTGCCTTAAAGAAGGATATCGATGCCTCGGCCGAAGCTTTGAAACACGCAGCATATCCGAGAATCCATACTTTTATCGCTACATCTGACATTCACATGAAGTACAAGCTACAAAAAACCGAACAGGATATATTAGAAATAACAGCCGAAATGGTGAAGTACGCTAAAAAATTCTGTCAATCCATAGAATTTTCCGCAGAAGACGCTACGCGCTCTAGACCGGAATTTTTATACAAAGTCTTAGAACAAGCCATAAAATCCGGCGCTACAGTCCTTAACATTCCGGACACCGTCGGCTATACATCTCCTTTAGAAATTTACAACCTCATAAAGGGCATAAAAGAAAATGTTCGTGGTATCGAAAATGTCGATCTATCCATTCATTGTCATAACGATCTTGGTATGGGTGTGGCTAATACTTTATCCGCTATCCAAGCCGGTGCTAATCAAGTAGAATGTACTATCAATGGTATTGGCGAACGAGCCGGGAATGCTGCGTTAGAAGAAATTATTATGAATTTGAAAACTAGGCCAGATGTTTATCCTTACCAAACTAATATTAATACTCAGGAAATTTATCCAACTAGCAAGCTCTTAACTAATCTTACGGGCGTTAAAGTTCAGCCGAATAAGGCCATCGTTGGTGATAACGCTTTCGCTCATGAGTCTGGCATACACCAACATGGTATGTTGAGTAATAAATTAACTTACGAAATTATGACCCCTAAATCTATCGGCCTCGCTGATAAACGCATGGTCTTAGGTAAACACTCCGGCAAGCATGCTTTCGTTGATAGACTGCATGAACTTGGATTTAAATTCCCCGAAAATGATGTTAACTCTTTATTCGATAGCTTTAAGTCTCTTGCCGATAAAAAGAAAAATGTCACCGATTTAGATATCCAATTGCTTGCTATGAGAAGAAATGTTCAAGTACCTCAGACTTACAAGCTAGATTGTTTCGTAATTAATTCCGGCAATACGATAACTACAACTTCGAGCATGAAACTTATTTATACAAATTTGATAACCAATGAATCCGAAGTCTTAGAAGAAGTCGCTTCATCTTACTATGGGCCGATTGATGCCTCCTACCATGCTATAGATCATTTAATTGGTAAGGCTTTCGTTTTAGAGGATTTTTTGATTTCGGCCGTGACTGGTGGAACAGATGCGCAGGGTGAAGTTTACGTAAAATTAAAAAATATTGAAGGCAATATTTATAACGGATACGGCATTAGTGTAGACATTGTAGAAGCAAGTATTTTAGCTTATCTTTCTGCGATAAATAATATGGTTTTTGAAGAAAATCGATAATATAATCTATAATATAAAAGGAGAGTTTTTATCATGAAAAGCATGACAATGACCCAAAAAATCTTAGCTGCACATGCCGACTTGGATTTCGTTGAGGCCGGACAATTGATTGAAGCAAAATTAGATCTTGTCTTAGGTAATGATATAACAACACCCGTGGCCATAACCGAATTTAACAAAATAGGTATCACAGACGTATTCGATAAATCTAAAGTAGTGATAGTTCCGGATCACTTTACTCCAGCCAAAGATATTCAGGCAGCAATACAATGTAAATGCGTAAGAGAATTTGCACTCGATAAAGATATAGAAAATTATTTTGAAGTTGGTGAAATGGGCATCGAACATGCTTTAATTCCAGAAAAAGGCCTAGTTGTCCCTGGCGATGTCGTAATCGGTGCCGATTCTCACACCTGCACATACGGTGCTCTCGGCGCTTTTTCAACCGGAATCGGAAGCACAGATATGGCCGCAGGTATGGCTACAGGAAAATCCTGGTTTAAAGTGCCAGCAGCAATAAAATTTAATCTAATAAACGCGCCAAGAAAATATGTTTCCGGAAAAGATATAATCCTTCACATAATCGGCCTAATTGGCGTAGACGGTGCTCTATACAAATCCATGGAATTTGTAGGCGATGGCGTTAAAAATTTATCCATGGATTCTAGACTAACTATGGCCAATATGGCGATAGAAGCAGGAGCAAAAAACGGAATTTTTGAAGTAGACGAAATCACCGTAGAATATTTGAAAGGTCGCACCAATAGAGATTATATTGTCTACAAAGCAGATCCAGATGCTAACTACGATGAAGAAATAACAATCGACTTAAGTTCAGTCAATCCAACTGTGGCTTGTCCGCATTCTCCGGACAACACAAAGGACGCAGACGAACTATCGAACATAAAAATAGATCAGGTTGTAATAGGTTCGTGCACCAACGGCCGTCTCGAAGACCTTAGAATGGCTGCTAACATTTTACGAGGAAAAAAAGTCGCAAAAGGTATTCGCGCCATAGTATTCCCGGGCACCCAACAAATATATCTAGATGCTATCGAAGAAGGTATCATAACCGATTTAGTTAAAGCCGGATGCGTAATGAGTACACCAACTTGTGGTCCATGCCTTGGTGGTCACATGGGTATTTTGGCCGACGGCGAAAGAGCCGTTACGACGACGAACCGAAACTTCGTGGGCCGAATGGGGCATACCGACTCGGAAGTTTATTTGGCCAGCCCAGCCGTCGCCGCTGCGTCTGCGTTGACTGGGTATATTACAAATCCAGAGAAATTATAAATATTTTTCGTTAGCTTCGCTTGCGAAGGTCAAATGCGTCGCTTCGCTCTTTTACTCTATCCGTCAGCTTTCGTTGCCACCTTCCTCAAGAGGAAGGCTTAAGTGCACGCTGTCCCGCAATTTTGTGACGGCTTATGGAGTTGTGCACTGTACAAAACAAACTTAGGGGTTGTGGACTAAGGAATAGTGCAAGGCTCTATTTGCAAGTGTGATTTAATTTTAGTGCGTCGCTTCGCTCTTTTACTTTATTCGTCAGCTTCACTTACTAAGGTCAAGTGCGTCGCTTCGCTCTTTTACTCCATCCGTATAGTCCTCCTCTTTGAGGAGGAACGCCACGAAGTGGCAAGGTGGAGTAATGTTGCCACCTTCTTCAAGAGAAAGGCTAAGGTCAAGTGCGTCGCTTCGCTCTTTTACTTTATCCGTCAGCTTCGCTTACGAAGGTCAAATGAAAAGTACAAAGCAAAAAAATAATAATTTTTAAGGAGAAAAAATATGATATTTAAATATGGTGACAACGTTGATACGGACGTTATTATACCGGCCAGATACCTAGCCACATCCGATCCAAACGAATTAAAAAAGTACTGCATGATAGATATAGACGAAAGTTTTCATGAAAAAGTAAAGCCCGGTGACATAATAATCGCAGGCAAAAACTTCGGATGCGGATCATCCCGAGAACATGCACCAATAGCAATCAAGGCCAGCGGAATAAAATGCGTCATAGCCAAAAGTTTCGCTCGTATTTTCTATCGAAATGCTATCAATATCGGTTTGGCCATTTTAGAGTGTCCAGAAGCGGTCGATAAAATAGACATAACAGACGAAATCGATATTAATTTTTCCACTGGAGAAATAAAAAATATAACAAAAAATGAACTGTACCAAGCCGGCGCATTCCCTGAATTTATGCAAAAAATCATGGCTGCCGATGGCCTAGTTGGTTATGTTAAAAGCCAAGTTAAGTCCGAGTCGTAAATCTAAGCTGAATATCTTATCCTATATAATGAAGATACACATACCAAAAAGGCTACGGCCCTCCATTAAAATGGAGGGTTTTTTATATTGGGAATCTTTTTTTTGCCTATTAATCACTTTACAAATCTGCAAGAAAGGGCTGTCGCAAGCTAACGAGGGGAGGCTATAGCAGGACAGCAGGCGAGCAAAAATGTGCAGAAAAAAATTGCGGAACGATAGCACCATAAGAACCCATGATAGATATAGACGAAAGTTTTCATGAAAAAGTAAAACCCGGTGACATAATAATCGCAGGCAAAAACTTCGGATGCGGATCATCCCGAGAACATGCTCCAATAGCAATCAAGGCCAGCGGAATAAAATGCGTCATAGCCAAAAGTTTCGCTCGTATTTTCTATCGAAATGCTATTAACATCGGGTTGGCCATTTTAGAGTGTCCAGAAGCGGTCGATAAAATAGAGATAACAGACGAAATCGATATTAATTTTTCAACTGGAGAAATCAAGAATATAACAAAAAATGAGTCATATCAAGCTGGTGCATTTCCCGAATTTATGCAGAAGATCATGGCTGCGGATGGCCTAGTTGGTTATGTGAAGAGCCAAGTTAAGTCTGAGTCGTAAATTTAAGTTGAGTATCCTATCCTATATAATGAAGATACTCACACCAAAAAGGCTACGACCCTCCATCAAAATGGAGGGTTTTTTATATTGGGAATCTTTTTTTTGCCTATTAATCACTTTACAAATCTGCAAGAAAGGGCTGTCGCAAGCTAACGAAGGGAGGCTATAGCAGGACAGCAGGCGAGCAAAAATGTGCAGAAAAAAATTGCGGGGGAGGTGTCAGCGTTAGCTGACGGAGGGAGAAAGCGTGCATAAAAGTTTTTGTTATTAATCTTAGTATGCAAAGTACGGAGCTGTAACCCCATAAGAACCCCTCAGCTAACTTCGTTGATAGTCCCCTAATTGAAGAGCCTAAAAAAATATTGCATTATTTATTCATTTATGCTACGATGATAGTTAATTAATTTTAACTAACTTAATAAGGAGGATTCATGAAAAAAAATTATCTCTTTACAGTTTCTATTATCGTAGCCATATTAATTTTATCAGCTGTCTCTATTTTTGTGGGCGCTTTTGACGTATCCCTATCCGGAATATTGTCTGGAGATTATAAGCAGTTGATCATATTATTAAACTCTCGCTTACCTCGAGTCTTTGCTGCTCTATGCGTCGGTTCTGGAATGAGTGTAGCCGGATTAATAATGCAAAACCTATGTATGAATAAATTCGTTTCGCCGACCACTGGTGCGACTATATCCTCGGCGCAACTTGGAATAGTTATCAGCATGTTAATGCTACCCGGTGCTAGTTTGGCTACCCGAAGTACCTTTTCATTCATATTTTCTATCTTAGGTACATGGTTATTTGTTTGGTTCATTCAAAAAATTCAAATCAAAGACGTAGTTATGGTGCCCCTTATCGGCATAATGTTTAACAGCGTAATTGGCGGATTAGTTAGTTACATAGCATACGAAAACGACTTAACTCAAATACTCAGCAATTTACTTGTCGGCGACTTTTCTCTAATCTTAGCCGGTCGATACGAAATAGTATTCTTAATTTTGCCATTACTAATAATCTCTTTTATATATTCTAATTATTTTAATATCGTTGGTATGGGCGAAAATTTTTCTAACAATTTAGGTGTTAACTACAAATTTATAATGTTTCTCGGCCTATCCATCACAGCCATAATAACAGCGAGTGTAGTCGTTACGGTCGGAACAATTTCCTATATCGGCCTAATAATTCCTAACATCGTATCTATGTATAAAGGCGATAAAATTCGAAAAAGTCTATTAGACGTTGCCCTTTTTGGCGCTATGTTCGTCCTTTTATGTGACCTCATCGGTCGGATCGTTATTCGGCCCTTCGAGCTTCCTATAGAATTAATTTCTGGTATAATCGGTAGTGTCATTTTTATTGTGATGCTCTTTGCTCGCCTAAATCATGGTCGTAGATTAAATAAAAAAGGAGTTAGCCATGCAAAAAAAATTATCTCTCCTAAATAAATTACAATTACTTAGCCTTATCGCTATTTGCTTCGTATTTATATATCAATTTATTTTCGTGGATTGGAACTTTTTCGAATACGCCATGTACATAAGAACTCCTAAATTAATCGCTATCATAATCTGCTCTTTTTGTATCGGCTACGCTAGCATGATTTTTCAATCCATCATTAATAATAGAATCGTTACGCCGTCTCTCTTGGGTATGAACTCTTTGTATATTTTAATCCATACTTCTCTAGTGTTCTTTGTTGGCCTAGATAATCCATTAGTCCTAAATAAAAATTTAACCTTCATGATAGATGTACTCTTAATGGCTATTTTAACTATCGTTATTTACGGATTTCTTTTTAAAAAAACTCGCTACAACATTCTCTATATCTTACTATCCGGCACTGTCCTAGGTACACTGTTCTCGAGTATTTCAAATACCATGATTCGTGTGCTGGATCCAAACGAGTACGATACTCTCTTAACAGAGTTGGTGGCCGGTTTTGACCATGTTAATACTGATCTGATTATGATTTCAATTCTGCTCATAGTTTTGGTTTTCGTAATCTTCTTTAGAGATTTAAAAATTTTAGATGTACTCTCTCTAGGTCGTACTCAGACCATTAATCTCGGCGTAGATTATGATAAATCTATCCTTAAATTACTTCTCTGCGTTTCTTTTTTAATCACTATAGCTACTGCTTTAGTTGGACCTATATCCTTTTTAGGATTGATAGCCGCAAATTTAACGAGAGAAATATTTAAGACTTATAAGCACGTATATTTAATGCTCGGCTCTTTCCTTGTTGGCCTAATTGTTTTACTAGGAGGTCAAATCCTAATAGAACATATTTTCGGATTTAGCACTCAAATTTCAGCTTTGGTCAACTTATTCGGTGGAGCTTATTTTCTATATTTAATACTCAAAAATAAAGGAGTTTAATTATTATTTTAAAGGAAAAATAAAAGTTGGAAGTAGCACTCAAATTTCAGCTTTAGTTAACTTATTCGGCGGAGCTTATTTTTTATATTTAATACTCAAAAATAAAGGTGTTTAATTATTTTAAGGAGAGTGAATAGAAATTGGAAGTTAAAAATTTAAATAAGTTTTACGGTAGCAAGCAAGTTGTAGAAAACGTATCTTTCGAATTACCTAAAAATAAGGTTATCTCTTTTATAGGGCCAAACGGAGCCGGAAAATCCACAGTATTAAACATCATGACGAGACTGATTTCTTCAGATTCTGGTCAAGTACTTTTGGAAAATAAAGATTTGAAAAAGTGGAACAGTAAAGAGTTAGCCAAAAAGATTGCCATCTTAACTCAGACTAACCATATAACGGCCAAATTAACCGTAGCTGAGTTGGTAGCATTTGGGCGATTCCCATACTCTGGAAGCAATTTAAATAAAGAAGATCGAAAACACATAAACATGGCCATAGAATATATGGAACTACAAGATTTTAAAAATCGATTCATAGACGAATTATCCGGTGGCCAAAGGCAACGAGTTTTTATCGCCATGGTTTTAGCACAAGACACAGAATATATATTCCTTGATGAGCCAACCAATAACTTGGATATATATCATTCCTCAAACATGATGAAATTAGTAAGAAGATTGTGCGATGATTTAAATAAAACAGTAACACTAGTTCTACATGAAATAAATTTTGCTTCGGCTTACTCAGATTATATCGGCGCATTTAAAAATGGAAAGCTATACAAATTCGATACGGTACATGAAGTGATGACAAAAGATAATCTAAAAAGCTTATACAATGTAAATTTTGACATAACTGATTTCAATGGCAAGCCAATTTCTATATATTATTAAACAATCAGAGGGGGTAGGGGGCATACATGGGAACTTAAGAAAAAAAACATAAAATAAGAGAAGCTAACGAATAGAATTTGAAAAAATCTAAGGTCAAATACAAAGGTCAAGTGCAGCAGCTGCGCTGCAACTCTATCCGTCCGCTTCGCGGCCACCTTCCTCAAGAGGAAGGCTTAAGTGCACGCTACCTTGTAATGTTGTGAAGACTGAGAGGTTAGGAGCGATGAACTAAGGGGAGCAGGTTGCCCGCACTCTTAGTTAGCTTCGTAAAAAAATTCTTAAGTTCTCGCCTATGCCTTTCGGGGGACGAAAGGCTAAGATCAAGTGCAAAGACTATTAATCACTTTGCAAATCTGAGAAGTTGAATTTGTGAAAACTAACTAAACTTTAATAAATTTCAATTTTCCTATTGCAATTTAAGTTAGCGTGTGCTAACATATGCTTAGACAACAATAACTCACAGAAAGCATTCAACTTATCCGATAAAATCGATCACAGTACATACATTTGAAGTCATGAAATTAAAAATAATTGTTTAACCATTAAAAAGGAGATATGTCTATATGAAACTTTCAAAAATTTTACCATTAGCTATTGCTAGCGTTTTTGCACTCACTCTTGCTTCTACTAGCAACAATATATATGCATGCGAAAAATGCAAAGTATCTCAGGAAATAGGTCAATTTGAGGAACAATTTATAACATTCAAAGTATCTAATGAATCTGGTCAATTGGAGAAGCAATTTGTAACATACAAAGTATCAAATGCTACCGACCAATTAGAGGAGCAATTTGTAACATTAAAAGTAGCCAACGAGGCCGGAGAATTAATAGAAGTAGAATTTCCGAAAGATCCTGAGAGAGTAGTCGTTCTGAATTTACAGACATTAGATTTTTTGGATGCGATGGGGCTAGGTGACAAAATTGTAGGCGTAATAAAAGACGGCGTATTTCCGGATCATTTACAAAAATATATTGATAATGAAGACATAGTAAATGTTGGTGGCATGAAAAGTTTAAATATGGAAGCTATTGAGTCTTTAGAGCCGGACGTAATTTTTTCAAGCGATAGAACAAAATCCAAATATCAAGACTTAAGTGCTATAGCACCGACCATGGCTGCGTTTATAGATTATGAAGCAGGGTTTATGAATAGTTTCAGAACTTTAGCTAAAAATCACACTGCGATTTTTAATACAGGTGATAAAGCAAAACAAATTATTGCTGATTATCAAGCACGAATTCAAAAAATAGCGGAGTTTGCCGAAGGCAAGACAGCCTTACTAGGAATTTTTACAAGTAAGCTCAACACTCTTGGAGACACAAGCCGTTGTTCGATTATTGTAAATGAAATGAATTTTAATAATTTAGCAGCAGACGAAAATCCTGATCACGCCAATCTTTCTGCTTATGAATCATGGCTAAAATATGATCCTGAGTACATGTTTATTTTAGACAAAAATGCTGCTGTAGGGGCCGAAGCGGTTTCAGCACAAGAACAAATAGAAACCAATAATCCATTAATAGAACAAACGCAGGCGTATAAAAATAATAAGATTATATATTTAACACCTGGTAACATTTGGTATATGGCCGACGGCGGAATAACTGGCATGGACTCAATGATCTCTTGTATTGAAGAAGCTTTAGGCCTGAAGTAGGCTCTCCGCCCAGCCTCTCCTTCTAGGAAGAGGTGTCAGCTTTAGCTGACGGGGGAGAGGTTAAAGAGCTGTCAACTTTAGTTGACGGAAAGGTCGAAGAGCTATCACGAAGTGACGGTGAGATCAGGGGCTGGGAGCTGTCACGCAGTGACTAAGGGGTCGAGGAACTGACGAAGGGATCGATATGTTGGATTTGTGAAAACTAACTAAAGTTTGATAAATTTTAATTTTTCTATTGCAATCTAAGTTAGTGTATGCTAAAATTATAGTTAGTAAACGAGAACTAACAAAATGGATTAAAGCTATCCGATAAAAATCTAGCAACGTACATACATCCTAAGTAAAGAAATTAAAAATAATCGTTTAACCATCAAAAAGGAGATGTCTATATGAAACTTTCAAAAATTTTACCCGTAGCCATAATTGGTATTGCAAGCATTTTTGCGTTAACTCTTGTCTTTAATAATGACTCCGTATCTGCAGAAAATTATTCGGCAACAAGTCAAGAGGATAAATACGTAACCATAGAAGTAGCGAATGAATCCGGAGAATTAATAGAAGTAGAATTTCCACAAGATCCTGAGCGAATTGTGGTTCTTAACTTACAAACCTTGGATTTTTTAGATGCTATGGGACTCGGTGATAAAATTGTGGGAGTTATCAAAGAAGGAGTATTTCCTGATTATTTACAAAAATACGTTGATGATCCAGACATTGCCAATGTTGGCGGAATGAAAGATTTAGATATGGAAGCTATTATGTCTTTACAACCGGATGTAATTTTTTCAAGCGATAGAACAAAATCCAAATATAAAGAATTAAGCATGATAGCACCAACCATGGCTTCATATATAGATTATACAGTAGGCTTTATGGATAGCTATAAAACTTTGGCGCAAAATCACAGTTTAATTTTTGATGTAGGAAATGAATTAGAAAGCATTATTGCTGATTATGATTCAAGGATTCAAAAAATAGCGGAGTTTGCCGACGGCAAAACAGCCTTATTAGGAATATTCGCAGGTGGACTCAACACTTTAGGAAATTCAGGACGATGCTCGATTATAGTAAATGAAATGAATTTTCATAATTTAGCAGCAGACGAAAACGTAAACCATGGCAACATATCTTCGTATGAATCATGGCTAAAATATGATCCAGAATACATGTTCATCATAGATAAAGACAATGCTGTAGGCACCGAAGCAGTTGCAGCAAAAGAGCAAATGGAAACCAACAATCCATTAATAGAACAAACGCAGGCGTACAAAAATAATAAGATAATATATTTAACCCCGAGCGACGTTTGGTACATGGCCGATGGCGGAATAACTGGCATGGACTTAATGATATCTTGTATTGAAGAAGGTTTAGGTCTGAAGTAGTAATAGAAAAATTAACGTAGTATCCTATCCTATATAATGAAGATATGCATATCAAAAAGGCTACGGACCTCCACTAAAATGGAGGTTTTTTTATATTGAGAATCTTTTTTTTGCCTATTAATCACTTTACAAATTTGCAAGAATTGAGTATAATAATAATCAAATTAATTTATAACACTAAATTAATTAAACTAGGAGGCGATTCTCTTATGACAAAGCGAATAGTAATTTTACCTGGAGACGGTATCGGTCCAGAAATAATTATGCAGGCCGTTATGGTCTTACATGAAATTGGTGATAAGTTCGATCATGGCTTCATTATTGACGAACAAATGATTGGTGAAGTAGCCCTAGAAACTGAGAACTGCTCTTTGCCAGATAAAACAATAGAAAAATGTAAACAAGCTGACGCTGTCTTACTCGGCGCGGTCGGCGGCGATCCGAACATCAACCGTTGGGCTGATCATCCCACTGGGGATAGACCAGAAAAAGGACTACTAAAAATTCGTAAAGAATTAAATTTATTTTCTAACCTGCGTCCAGCTATTCTGTATCCCGAATTAAGTCAGGCTTGCCCATTAAAGGAAAGTATCGTAGGCGATAGCATGGATATAATGATAGTCCGTGAACTAACCAGTGGAATTTATTTCGGTAAAAAATCCAGATTTACCGACGAAGAAAATGATGAATACAGCTATGCTACGGATGAAATGTTTTACAGCAAACAAGAAATCCGCAGAATCCTAAAGACCGGATTTGAGATTGCAATGAAGCGTAACAAAAACGTTGTTGTTGTCGACAAAGCCAACGTCTTAGAAACATCAAAACTTTGGCGAGAAATAACAACTGAAGTAGCCAAAGATTTTCCAAATATAAAATATAGTCATATGTACGTGGACAATGCTGCAATGCAACTAGTAGTTAATCCAAAACAATTTGACGTAATTATAACAACAAACATGTTCGGAGACATTTTATCGGATGAAGCGAGCATGATAACAGGATCTATAGGAATGCTACCATCAGCTAGTTTGGGCGAAACAAAACTAGGCTTATATGAGCCTAGCCACGGCAGTGCTCCGGACATCGCTGGGGAGGATATAGCAAACCCAATAGCCACAATACTATCTGTAGCAATGATGTGCAGATATTCATTTGACATGGAAAAAGAGGCCCAAGCCATAGAAACAGCTGTGAAAAATGTTCTGGCTGAAGGATATCGCACCAAGGATATTTTTACCGAAGGATGTAAATTAGTTGGTACAACAGAAATGGGCGAAGCAATTT
>MDSO01000083.1_pt1 | contig 15894 bp, 9 predicted proteins | sample 1005691 | NCBI WGS metagenome assembly MDSO01 (sample SAMN05526595, study PRJNA338239) | gut metagenome | isolation source: stomach gut content | host: Acanthurus sohal | place: Saudi Arabia: Red Sea | collected 2011-04 | reverse complement strand
GAGCCTTTTGAGCATCTGTTGCAAAGGATTTCCATAAGTAATCTAGTGGATCAAACTTAACTTTATTGGCTCCAAGATATCCTATAAAGTCTCCTTCAGGTGTAAACTGCAAGAAACCTTCGTTGTAACCATCAACCAATAAAATTATTCTTCCTGTATTATCTACTAGAACCTTATTTGGGAAGAACTCCGCATTTGCTGCTATGGTTTCGTCTTCCGGCTTAGTTAATTCTAAAATAACGTTGTTATCCTTATCAGTATGAAGTAATCTTTGATTTTGCTTATCTACTATATATTTGTCGCCATTGTCAGTTACGAATATATCTGTAACACCGGCCAAAGTAGTAAGCTCTACACCTTTAACTTCCTTGATTTCTTCTTTAACTTCAAAGTCACCATTTTCTAATTTTGTTAAAACTACAATTCTATTGTTTCCTGTGTCACATACATATAAATCATTTCCTTTGGCAAAAAGACCATCAGCATTTTTAAAATCACCAATACCAAATTGTCCGCCTGTAGTTAATGATACAGCATTGTATGCGTCCGGAGACTCACGTTCAACCTTAAAATAGTCATAAGTGTAAGTGTAACTTCTTTGATCCGCCATAGTTAGTACAGGCATTGTCGCAGAAAGGGTCATACTTACGGATAGTAGCATAAATATTTTTTTAAACTTTTTCACGATTATATACCCCCTTTCTTAGTCCTTAATACCAGAACTAGCCATAGTTTCTAGAACGTTACTTTGTGAAACTATAAATACTGTTATCGGTACGATCATCATTACTAATGAAACCGCCGAACCTACACCTGCACGAGCAACTCCGCCGGCCAAGATTTGTTGTAACGCATAAGGAAGTGTTTTTAATTCTTCCGAATAAATTACTACTGAAGCCGGGTTGTTCCATAAACTTTGTACAGAGAAGATCATAAGTGTTAGCCATGCTGGCTTAACGATTGGCATTACGATTTCCATAAAGATAGTCCATTCTTTAGCTCCGTCTATTTTGGCAGCTTCTAGAAGAACATCTGGTACACCTTCCATAAATTGTTTCATTAAGAATAATCCAAGAGGTGCAGCAAACGCTGGAACAACGATTGCTAAATAAGTATCTATCCAGCCAAGTTCGGCTAAGATTAAGTAGTTAGGTATAGAGGTAACGTAACCGTTAAACATTAGGGCTGTGATAACCAATTTGAAAAATCCTCTACTACCAGGGAAACGATACTTCGCTAAAACGAAGGCTGCTAACGAAGCTAAAATGATGTGGCCAACTGTACCAACCACAGTAATGAATAATGTGTTGAAGAAATATCTTGAAAACGGAACCCAAGATTTCGCCATAATAACAAATAAGTCTTGGAAGTTATCAAGTGTTGGATTCTGTACCCAAAGTCTAGGCGGGAATAAGAAAATCTCATCCAACGGTTTGAACGCTGCATTGATAGCGTATACTAATGGAAATGCCATAAATAGTGCGAAGAATAATAATATGGTATAAATTCCAAAGTTACCGCCAGCCGATCTATTTAAGCGTTTCGTTCTCTTTTTTAATTTCGGCTCTTTCACTTTCTTTGTCTTTGCCATTACACGTACTCCTTTCTATTTTTAAATTTAATTAACTACCTACTCTATTTAACATTTTCTGGATAGCACCCTTACATAAGATCATAGTACCAAATAGTAATGTAGCTATGGCAGAAGCATAACCCATTTCAAATCTAGTAGAACCGTAATCGATAAGGTGAGATACAACTGTTCGTGCTGCGTAATCTGTACTTGGGAATCCGGCTAAAGCCATAGTAACATCAGCTACGTTGAAGGCTTGAGTGATGGACATGATAGCACCGAAAAGTAACATTGGTTTCATACTAGGAAGAGTGATGTACCAAAGTTCTTGCCAACGATTGCTAATACCATCCACACAACCAGCTTCGATTAAGCTTCTGTCTATACCTTGAAGGCCCGCAATGAATGAAAGGAATCCAGTTCCTAAACTCATCCATAAGATAACGCCGATGATAACAGGCATCATATATGTCGGATTAGATAACCACAAGATAGGTTCTGTTATTATACCTAGCTTTAATAAAAATGCGTTTACGTATCCGTAAGGGTCACCAGAGAACATAATAGACCAGATAAGATAAACTTGACCTGAAATAGTAGGAGCGTAAAAGACAACTACTGCGATTGTTCTGATTCTTGGTGGTAATTCATTTATAAACCAAGCAAACAAGAATGCTGCTATATATCCTATCGGACCAGTGATAGCCGCAATAATAAATGTATTCTTAACACCGATTAAGAAGATGTCGTCTGCTAATAGCAAGTTAATGTAGTTTTGTAGGCCGATCCACTCAGGTGGCTCTAGAACGTTAAAGTACGTGAAACTTAATATGATAGATACAATAACTGGTGCAATGAAGAACACTGTAAAAAGAAGAGCATACGGTAATAAGAATAAGTAATAAACTTTACTCTTTCTCATTTGAAGCCAAGTATATGCAGACTTCTTTTTAAGTTGTTTGAAAAATTGTCCCATTTTATTCCTCCCCTTCTTCATATATTTCTAAGCCAAATTCAAGGCGTTTTTTCTCGATTTCCTCATTAATGAGTTTAGTATAATCTAATAGAGTCTCACGAGGATCGTTATTATTATTTACAACGTTACGAACAGCGTTTGTTATGTGTCTGAACGTATAGTATCCGCCGGCAATCTGAGGAGTACCTTCAACCCATTGCCATTGCTCTAATAATATTTTCTGTTGCTCGTTGGTCCATGGTAATTGTTTGAATCCTTCAATGTTTGCTGTAGCATAACGAGCGGATGAGCCTAAGATACTCTCCATCTCACGGCCGAATCTAACTTGTGTAGGTGCGTCTGTCCACCATTTTAAGAATTCCCAGCCTTGCTCTTTTAATACTTCATTATCTTGTTTTAACATCATAGATCCAGTCGAACCGCCGTAAGCTGTTCTGTCGATTGAACCATCTGGCGTTTCGGTTCCTGGCATTAACGCAAAGTCCCAAAGTCCACGAATCTCTGGTGCGAATACTGCGAGGGAGTTGAACATTCCGTAGCTTTGAACACCGATTGGCATTTCACCCGAACGGAAACGATTTAAGAAGTTATATTCAGATGGTAACTTGTAATGTGTAAAGAACTTTGTATAAGTCTCAAATGCATGAACACTTTCTGGTGAATCTAATAAAATTCTGTCTCTTTCGTCGCTGTATAAATTAGCATCTTGTTGATATAGCATACCTAAGAATAAAGATGGATCCGTTCCAGTTGTACCCATTAACGAAGGAATAGCTACGCCCATGTTATTCTGCTGAATTACTGGTAGCATATCGATTAGGTCTTGCCAAGTGTCTGGTACGTCTAATCCTAACTCACTCATAATGTCTGTTCTAAAGAACAATACATCGTAGCTTTGTGTGTCCGGAATAGCGTAAACACCACCTTCGAATTTGAATGGTTCATATGCACTTTCATAGAATCGAGAGAATATTTCGTCAAAATCTTCGAATTGTTTTAAATCCTCTACTGCATTACGTAGCGCATAGTTTACTGGCTCACCTTGACCAATAGTAAGAACTATGTCAGGACCGGCGCCAGAGATTACGGCCTTCATTAATGTTCCGCCCTCTACTAGTTTAACGTTTATTTTAATACCAGTTTGAGGAGTAAATGTGTCATCGATCATATTCTTGATTACTGTACTTTGGTCACGTCCGGTTAACAACCATACATCTAAAACTTCTTGGTTGGCGTAAACGTTACCTACTGAGTTGTAATCTGTGAAGAATGACATTATAAAGGATGAAACCTCATGGTAAGTTTTAGAAAAAATTCCAGAGCTAACTTTTTCCGGCTTAACGTCCGTAGATCTAACTATTAATTCGTCAATATCTAGCGGAGATTCGCTTAATGTTAATATCGTGGTTCCAAGGGCACTTACGTTACTGTTAAAGTTACTTAATGAACCAGGTATTTCGTCTGGACTTTCTACAAATTCTTCTAACTGTCTAGCTAAGGTTTCGATAATAGCTGATTGATTGGATTTTTCACCTGCATAAGCTGTCAAATCGTCTACAATCTTATATAACCTTTTACTTTCTATTTCCATGGCTTCCATTACGTCTGGATAAACTTCATCTATCTTGTAATCACGATATGAATCAGGAACGCTACCAGTTAATATAAGGATTTTACGATAAACGGCATTTAGTCTATAAACACTGTCTTCTAAACGCTTTAAGATAGGACCAAGATCACCAAGAGTTACCTGTAGTTTTATGGAATGACTACCAGCCTCCAAATATATTGGTACGGCTTCGCCATCATGAGCTAAGGTTGTTAGTTCCCAATCGTTGGCGTATTGGAATGGAATAGCTGCTAAATCTTCAAACGGCGTTTCATTATCAATCATTACAGCTCTGTTTGATACGAAACCACGTTGATAGTTTTGACGGCCTTTTATATCGATAAAATAATATCCATCTTCTGGAACTTCAAAGTCCCACTCTATCCATTGGCCTGCTATACGGTTAGCATAACCGCCACCAATATTTAATTTGATCTTAGATACGCTGTACGGATTTGTACCCGGAGACGATCTGTCATAAGTAGCATACAATGACGGGGAAGTAGTTAAGATTGAATCCTCACCTGGTATAACTAATTCAAATTCCGTAACTGTACTCGGAAGTTTATTTGCGCTGTATTCTTCATAAGTAGGCATTTCTTCGATAGCTTTTAAGGTAATGGATTTTATCGCTAAAGGTTCTCCAACACCTTCTAAGGCGATGGTATTTTTACCTTCTTTAAAATAAAATTCATAAGGATTAACTTCATATCCCATATAATCCTTTAATGATACGGTATTCCATCCCGGAAGCTCAATTTGACTTGGTCGGATTTCATTGCCTTGGTTATCCACTTTAACTGGACCAGCATTACCCCAAAGTCTAGTAAATAATATTTTGTCCGAATCATTAAACGGAAGTTCTCCATTTATATAAAAAGCTCTTTCAATGTCTGTACCTTTTCCAGGTGCCGGATAATACTCAATCTCTACATAGTACAGACCTTCTTCTTTTACATCGACGTTCCACTCTACAAATGATTCAGGCTCAGTTAATAGTACATCATTCTGGCCTTCATAGGTATCATGAAATTTAGCATCACCCTGCATTTTAGTAGTATTATGCAAGTCCACTTCTATGCTTTTAGATGCATGAACCACATTTGAATGTGCTGTTTGATAATCCGAATAAGTGCCTTCTCGATCGATGTCAGAAACCTCAGCAGTTAAGTCAACGCCTTCATATTTAAAAGAAAAATTGTCAACTTCTTGTGCAGCATTGTATCCAAAATAACATCCAAATGCTACTACAATGCCAGCAAACCAAAGCCAATTTTTGTGTTTTGCTTTCATACTTTACCTCCTTTGGTGATTGGTAGTAAACAGAATTTCATAAAATGCGCACCTCCCTTTGTTTTTCTAAATTAATTTTAGCAAACTTTAAACATATAATATACACAAATTATTAATAGAAATGTTTAAAAAATTAATATCTTATTCACTTTGACTAAATATCGTTTTCTTATTTTATCTTTTTATAGTAATTAAAAAATCTTTCTTTTCTACTTTAAAACTTATCCTTAAAATTTTTAACAGCATAGTGTAGAAAAATTAAGTCGAAAATAGACGCTAATTTATCCCTTTAAAATCTATAAGAATAAAAATTAAACAATTTTTTGGTATAATTTAGCAGAATAGTTTGTATAATAATCGAAGATACAATATTTCAATTAGAGATTGTATATATTATAATTAATAATAGCCAAAGAAAATTTATTAGATATCAAGGAGTAAAATAAGTATGGAAAACGACAAAGAAATAGACTATGAAGATTTGATGTATGCTTGTTATGCTACATCACAATTTCAGGCTGCCCTAAATTATAGTTACAAATATTTAGAAAATAATCCAGTTACCATGGATATTCTATTACTACAAGCTAGGTGCTCGACGCAGTTAGAAAACATACTAGAGAGTTTAGTGAAATATCAAGAGATAATAAGAAAGTATAAGGATCATCCGAATGTAAAAGAGGCCTTTTTGGAATTAAGTGTAATCTTTTATAAATTGGGTAATTACAAAGTAGTAATACCTTTGCTACAGCAGGCTATATCTCTTGGATACGAAGAAAGTCTGTGTCTTGAGTTAATGGCTGATTGCTATCTGAACATGGAGCAATTTGACGCAGCAGCCAATACATTTATAAAAGCTGTCAATTTTTCTGAACATAAAAAGTTAGTTTATAGAAATATAGCCGAATGCTATCTACATCTGAATCAAATTGATTTGGCGGACGAATATTTGGATTTGGCCGAAGCATGAGAAATAGAATTAGTTTATAGAAATGTGGCCCAATGATATTTATATCTGAATAAAGTTGATTCGGTGGACGAATATTTGGATTTGGCTGAAGCCAACTTCTCAGTCACTTCGACTGAGAGGTTAGAGGCTGACGGAGGGAGAAAGCGTGCATACAAGTTTTTGTTACTTCTAAGTAGTTAATTTTCTTAAGTTCCCATGTATGCCTTTAGTTAGTTACTGACTAAAAGGAAAAAATTGTTGCTTGCATTTTGTCAAAAAATATTGTACTTTAAGAGTAATAAATATAACAAAATATAAACTATAAGTTTTTAATATTAATGTTGAATGGAGATTAAAATATGAAATTAAACTTAAAATATACATATCTTTTAGCAAGTGTGTTGTTATTGCCGAATTTATTTTCAAATCAAGTTAAAGCGCAGGATTTAATTGCGTTACCAAGTCATAATCCGGAATCAATAATTCATTTTGATCTTGTGTCTAATAGTGGATCCGATGAATCGTCATTAGAAAAATTTATTCATGTAGACGGCATTATGGGCGGAGGAATACGTTTTGATGCAACCAACGGATCGATATTAGAAGTTGAGAAAAGCGTGAAATTGGCATACATACCGGATAAAATAAATGGGGTGAAAGTAACCGAAATAGGGTCATCAGCATTTGAAGGGTGTAAGGACTTGACCGAAGTCACTTTGCCAGAAGATGTGATCTCGATCGGTTCAGCGGCTTTTAGGAATACTGGATTAAAGAAGATTTTTATTCCTAAGAGTGTGACGAGAGTTTATAGCAATACTTTTTCAAATTGTAAGGATTTGAAATTCGTTTTTTATGGAGGTTCTAGTTTAAATATTGGTTTGTTGACAGCCGAATATGATTACCGTCGAGTGGCGCTTACTGAAAATTACATACCGCCATCTAATGTTACGCCGATTCCATTGGTAACACCGAGTAAAGTTCGAGTTATAACTAATACTCATTTAGTAGATATGGATGGGGTTGAAGGTGGAAAAATAATTTACGGCAATGCTACAACTTTTTATGCTAACAGGCGTATGGTTGTTTTAGTCGACAGGATGGAAATTTTTGATGTCCAAAATACAGTAACGAGCGTAAAATTACCAGAGTTTATTAATGATAGGCCGGTTATACAAATACTAACTCCAGCGTTTGAAGATGCGGAAAACTTAACTACTGTATCCTTTCCAAACACGTTAGAACACATAGATGTAGATATATTTAAAGGGGCCAAAGCGCTAAAGACTATAGATATTCCGGTAATGCCTTGTAGATTATCTAAAAACTTTATGCTAGGTGCCGAAAACTTGGACAAGGTGTATTTCAATTCGGACGAATATATTTGGGATGATTTCGGAATCCAAATGCCAAATAATACAGCTAAGCTGATAGCCGGAGAGTTAAGTCCAGAATGGCATAGCTTCTCTGATATAGAAGGCGGACAGATTAAGTTCGATGAAAAGTCGGGCACTGTAGAGGCTTCTACAGAATTTATAGGTTTTAATGTGGATATACCAAAAGAAATAGACAATACTGAAGTGAAAATAATAGGTAACAGTGCATTTAGGGAACGAATAAATATGAGGTCCGTAACAATCCCAAATTCTGTCGAAAGAATAAAGGCTGATGCGTTTAGAGAGTCTGGGTTAGAAAGTGTAACGTTGCCAAGTAGTTTGAAATATGTATCCGAGACAGCTTTTGTAGATTGCGATAGGATGCACACTGTTTATTATGCTGGGACAAAGGCACAGTGGGACGAGCTAAATGTTCAGTTAGAAAATGAAGATGAAGTGAGAATTTTTTATTCAACAGAAGGGCCGGTATGGTTGAATGTAGAAGGGATAGAAGGTGGACGAATAAAATTTGATTCAGTATTGGGAAAAATAACAGATGCTGATAAAAGTATAACGTTTGCGAATATACCAGAAAAGATAAACGGAGTGCCGGTTAAAATTATAGGGACAGGAGCATTTGAAGGGATTCCATTTGCTGAGCAAACAGCGATGGGAGTTTTATTGCCGAATACGATAACGTCGTTAGAAGAGAATGCATTTAGATATTCTGGATTAACATATATATCTATTCCGAAATCGGTAGAAAATATAGAGACATCACAGATTAGAGAATTAAGTGAACCGGGATTATTTGGGGAATGCTTTTTATTAAAAGACATTTATTTTGAAGGTTCGAAAAAAAGTTGGGAGGATTTAGGGATTTTTCTATTACCAACCGTAAATGTACACTATAGTATTTAGCACTTAGACTTCCACCAACTCCCTCCGTCACTTTCACTTCGTGATACCTCCCTCGGAGAGAGAGGCAATGGCGGGGAAGCGGTGCCTCCCTCCGGGAGGGAGGTGTCAGCGTTAGCTGACGGAGGGAGAAAGCGTGCCTGCTAGTTGTAGTTGCTTATGTGATCTGTATATAAAATTTATAAATGACATAGTTAATTTTCTTAAGTTCCCATGTATGGGGCGATGAATTAAGGGGAAATTTGCGACAGTCTCTATCTCGAAGCGACAGGTGAAAAAATTTTTTAAACTTTTTTTCAAAAAGGGCTTGATTTTTATTTTGGGCTATGTTATAGTATCAGCATACACACCTTAAGAGCCGACATGGCGGAATGGCAGACGCAGTGGATTCAAAATCCACCACCCTTAAAAGTGTGTGGGTTCGAGTCCCACTGTCGGTATATGTTCGAATATCCTTTTTATAAGGATATTTTTTTTGCGTATTTTTATCTTGCTAAGTGCGTAATGAATAGCACCAAAAGAACCTCTCAGTCACTTCGTGACAGCTCTCCTAAAAGGAGAGCCAGGTCGCAGAGCCTAAGTGCGTCGCCTAATTAAATTCTTTATCATTAATAGAAGACAAATAATTGTCTATTTCGCCAATTATATTTTCTACGCAGCCATTATCAAAAGGGGATAACAATTGACCAAGTTGGACAATACCGAGGAAAGATTTTAGGCCACCAATTTTGCAGATATTGAGATAATCTTGCCAAGCTGAAGTTCGGTCGTGGTTCATTTTTTTCCAAAATTGGAGAGCACATATTTGAGCTAAAGTGTAATCTATATAATAGAAAGGGAGTTGGAAAATATGACCTTGCCTAAACCAGAAGCAACCGTCTTCTAACAATGGAGCATCGGCGTATATTCTATGCGGTAGATATTTTTTTTCTAATTCTCTGAAGAAGGTGTTTCTTTCTTGGGCCGAAGCGTTCGGGTTAGCATAGATTAGATGTTGAAATTCATCTACGATAATTCCGTATGGGATAAATTTTAAAGCGTCGCTCATGTGGATAAATTTATATTTATCGGCTTCTTCTTTGAAAAATAAGTTCATCCAAGGAAAAGTGATAAACTCCATGGACATGGAATGGATTTCGCAACTTTCGCATGTTGGGAACATTAAGTCTGGTATCTCGATGTACCTGGACTGATAGACTTGGAAGGCATGGCCGACTTCATGAGTTAATACGTCCACGTCACCGGCGGTACCGTTAAAGTTTGAGAAAATAAATGGGGCTTTATAGTTGTTTATATAAGTGCAGTATCCACCGGGTTGTTTAGCAGGAGCGGTTTCTAGATCTAAGAGTTGAGAGTTGACCATAAATTCGAAAAATTCTTTTGTTTCGGGAGAAAGTTCATTGTACATTTTTTGGGCGTTTTGAACTATAAAGTGAGCGTCGCCATGAGGTTTGGCGTTACCGGAATTGAATTCGAATTTTTCATCGTAGTAATAAAGTTCGGATAGACCGAGTCGTTCTTTTTGTCGTTGATATAATTTAGTGGCTGTTGGGACCAAGTATTCAAGGATTTGTTTTCGGAAGTTAGCAACCATATTCTGATCATAATCTGTACGGTTCATGTTAACGTAGCCAAATTCTATATAATTTTCAAAGCCTAATTTTTTAGCTTTTTTGTCTCGTAGTTTGACGAGTTTATCAAAAATATCTTCGAATTTATTTTTATTTGTTGCGAAGAAGTCGTTAGCTAGTTCACTAGATTCTTTTCGGACGGATCTATCGGTAGAGATTTTAAAAGGGCCGAGACCAGCTAAGTTATAAGTTGTGCCGTTATATTCGATTTTAGCAGAAGCCATGAGTTTGTTATATTCAGTGATTAGTTTGTTTTCTTCTTGGCATTCTTCGATGACATCGGGAGAAAAAACTTTTAGGCCATTTTCGAGTAGATTGAAGTAATGAGTTCCAAATTCTTTTTCGAGATCTTTTCTAAATTTAGATTTTACTAAAGCCTTTTTAAAATCCAATTCTATTTCTTGATATAGGGGGCCAAATTCATCCCAGTACTCACTTTCTTTTTCGTAAAATTTATCCTCAGTGTTTATGCTATAGCGAATGGCTGCTAATTCAGCCTGAGTTGCTAAGTCTGATTGCTTGGCCCATACTTGTTTTATAGATTCTATTTGAGCCGAAGGTTGATTGCTAGATTCTATTTGATTGACTAAGGATGAAATTTCTTTTTTATATTGGTCAAAATCTGGTCTTTCATATTTAAATTCATTAAAAGTCATGTGAACCTCCAAATTAATTATTTTTATTATTTTGCGCACAAATTGTATTTCTTATCCGAATATACATATTAATAGAAGATAAGCAGTCAACCATGGTTTGGGATAAGTCATCCTAAAATACATATTAATAGAAGATAAGCAGTCAACCATGGTTTGGGATAAGTCATCCTAAAATACATATTAATAGAAGATAAGCAGTCAACTATGGTTTGGTATGTATTATTCTAAAATATATAATAAATAATAGAAGATATTCAGTCCATTATGGCGTAAAGAGACTGAATTGCATGTTATTATCTTGAACTTAATGTAATTTTTATAAATTTGTTACACATTTTTAAAAAAAGTAACATAAGGGTGAGTTAATGTCAATAACTATAGCATTACGATTAAATGACAAATGGCTAACAAAGTTCTATTTTATCTGAACAGACTTGTTATTTGTAATGTTATTTTAATGCTATAGATATAGACTATGATTCATTATTGTGTTACGATGAGTCTAAAAAAATAGAGTTTAGTATATAAAAAAAATTTTAACATACAGGCACCAAATTTAAATTTTTACATATTATATTCAGAAATATTCTTTTTTGTGTTTTCAATCAAAAATATATTGCTTATTTGTTTGTGTGTATTGAAAGGGGATTTTAAACTATGGCAGAGCAAAAATTTACATTTGCGGTGTTAGAAAATAAAGCAACAGCGGTAAAGAATGGATTAGGATTAAGTGAAACTATTATAAACGACGACTTTATAGTTAACGGGCCGAATCCGATCGCGATCAAAAAAGTATCGTATATTTATGATGATGGAGTTTGGCAACCGAACCAAACTAAGCGAGCATTATCGATAGGGGATCAAGTATGCTATCTGATTTTCTTAAAGAATTACAGTCCATCTGATATAAAAGAGTTTCAAATTATTGAAGAGATGCCAGTGGGATTTAGGGTAGACGATATAAAAGTTCTAAATGTTTCTATTTTTGTAGAGGAAGTGGCTGAAATAGATTTCTTCGATGAGGTACCGGCCCACTTTATGGAAATCATTCATGAGTATACTGTTACGGATGAACCTATCCCGATTCTTAGCACTGTCGAAGATATTAATATTTTAGAAAAACCACTCAATATTCCTGTTCCTCAGATTAAAGCAGCTAAAACTAGGCCGTATAGTAACCATACTTCTCCAACCGAATGTATAGCTGTTAAAATTTTAGCTACGTTTCATCCTATAGCCACTACTTTACTTTCCGAATAAGATTGTTTATTGAACCATTTTATTTGCCGAATAGACTTGTCTTTTTGACCGATATTTTACTTACATAATGTTCGCCAAACAAGCCGTAAAGCCCCTAGCTTTCATAGCCGGGAACTTAAGAAGTCACAAAATGGCGGGGCAGTGGTGCATCCCTCCGGTGAGCATCTCCCAAAAACCAGAAAACGAGCGCCAAAAAAGTGTAGCTCGTTTTTTTGTTTTACTCTGACTGAGAGGTTAGGGGTCGATAAACTGAGGGATTCTACAAGTTGTACTTACTTCGTTTTAGTTTTTTGCCTCTTTTTTGTAACTCTTCTTAAATTTCTTTTTCGTATGCTAGTCTCTCACTACCATCAGCTAAGTGGATTATCCCACAGTATTCGAATAGATTCTTTTCGATCAGTTTTTGCATGGGGATATTATCTTTATGGGTATCAATTCGTAAATTAGAATTTTTTTGTCTAGCCTGTTCTATGGCATAGTGGAATATTTTTTCTGCTATACCTTCTCTTCTATATTTCATCCCTACAACAATTCTGTGAATTACACCATATTGTTTCGGAGTTTTCCATTTTCCTTGATATATTTGTTTATAAGTAGGATCTTCATCAAACACTAAAAAAAAGTAAGCTTTAACTATACCGTCTTGTTCATAGATATAGCCATTACCTACTTTAGAATCTTCTATAACACTTTCTTGGTTGGGATATATGCCCTGCCATTGGTTTACAGCACATTTTCGAAAATACTCTCTTGCTTCTTGAAAGTAAATATTTACTTGTTCTGCATCTGATACTTTGGATTGCCTGATCATAAAATTCCTCCGACTAAAATATAAATTGTTTAGCGTTTATCATAACAATCTTTTATAGTTTAGGCAAGTATTTTTGAAGATAGATTGCTAATATTTTTAGATATAATCGTATCCGTAGCATTTAGGATAGAGTGCATGATTGTTTAACATTTTTAATTATGGAACTATCCGTAGCATTTAGGATAGGGTGCATGATTGTTTAACATTTTTAGATATAAGCGTATCCGGGTTAGCATTGTTAGATATAACTTGATCCGTAGTATAGAAAAAGTTCAACGAATATTTAGATTCTACATGACCCTGAGAGGCCGATTGTTCAAATAATTTTAAAGCTTTGTTAAGATTTATATCAACGCCATAGCCGTTTTCATAGCATATAGCTAATTTATGGCAAGCGGATAAGTTGCCTTGTTTGGCCGCTTTAGAAAACCACTTAAAGGCTTCTACAAAATTTTGAGAGACAAGCCTACCTTCAAAGTATAGATCACCGAGTTTTAGTTGGGCCAAATCGAAATTGCCTTTAGCAGACTTTAAGTACCATTCTAAAGCTTTGGAATAGTTAGTGGATATACCGATAGCGTTTTCATAGCATAGGGCGAGATTAAACTGCGCTTCGTAATTAGATTGTTTGGCGGCCTTCATATACCAAAAAAAGGCTTGTTCATAATTTTGGGATACACCCAAACCATGTTGGTAAGCATGAGCAATATTTTTTTGAGCGAACATATAGCCTTGTTCGGCAGCTAATTTGGACCATTTAAAAGCTTCTAAGAGATTTTTTTCTACGCCGGTACCGGTAAAGTAAGCTAAGCTGATTTTATGGGCTGATTCTTTGTGTCGTCTTAGTGCAGCTTTCATTAGCCATTCAAAAGATAGCCGATCATTTTTGGGGACGCCTTTACCGTACATGTAAGCAATGCCGACTTTGTATTGAGCTTCTTTATTATTTTGATTGGCCAACATTAAATAAAATTGGAATGCTTTTTCATAATCTTGTTCTACGATTATCCCATCGGTATATATTCGAGCTAGTTTATATATGGATTTAGCATGGCCTTGCAAGGCGGATTTTTCTAGCCAAGTCCAGGCTTTATGCTCATCCTTTTCCACGGCATCACCAGTTATATAGCGTAGAGCCATGTGATATTGTGCATATACGTAGCCGTTTTTGGCGGATAAGTTTAGCCATTTTATACCCTGTTCGACATCCTTTTTTATGTCTACACCTTTTATGTATTTCCAAGCTAAGTCGTATTGACTTTTTGCATCGACTGGTTTCAGGAAATTTAAGGGTAATTCTAGTTCTTCTTCTTTGTTATCATAAAATAATAAATCATAATTCTCTTTCTTTAAGTCTAATATGTTTTTATATATGCTAAATATATCAAACATTGACCGAGTGTTCCATTTATTCTTTATTATAATATTCTTTATAAAAGGTCTTTTGTCTATTCGTTTTTTGGCTGAATTAGATAATAAATGATATTCTTCAAATGTTTTTAACATCATGTCGCATAAAAATTCATCTTGTAAAGTCTGTAACTCTAAATAGATAATACCTATATCTGATTCACTTATTTTTAATATATGCATTAATATATCTATTAAGTCAAATTCCAATGTTGTTATAGATTTGTCCTTAAACATTAAGTCGTTTATCAACTCCATTTTTTCATAATTGTTTAATATGTCTTCTTGAAATAATGCTGTTAACTTTAATAGATCAGCCATAATGTTATTGGTAGCATATTTTCCTTGATTGAGCAAATTGGTAAATGTATCTGTCTGGCTCAGTTTATTATTTAACTTGTTAATCAAATTATTTAAAAATTCATCCTCCGTATAATTATTCCAAACACCAAGAATCATTCTTAAATTTATGATTATGGATAGATCCAAGCAATCTTTTGCAGAAAGAATATCTATAAGCTCCAAAAAGGATTTAGAATATTGATCTGGTTGCAAATTCATGGTTTGAAACCAATCAGTATTTTTAAATAGAGAAGCTTTATTTTCGTTTATAAATAAAGCAGTCATTTGAGAAATTATTTTATTTATTTTAGATCTGGGTTGTTTAAGTAAGTATTCTATATCTATCACAAATATACCTCCAAATTATTTTAAGTGATTTACAAGTTATTTTATTGTTCTAAATTTTTCTAAAAGTAAATGCTAAAATAATTCTTTAGTATATTAGCATTGTTTTTGAGTCGAGTATATATTTTGCGCTGTATTGTTGGTTTCTAGATAGCATTGTTTTTGAGCCGAGTATATATTTTTCGCTGTATCGTTGATTTATGGATAGCATTATTTTTCAGCCGTTTATAGCTTTACGCTATATCGTTGATTTATGGATAGCATTATTTTTCAGCCGTTTATAGCTTTACGCTATATCGTTGATTTATGGATAGCATTGTTTTTGAGTCGAGTATATATTTTGCGCTGTATTGTTGGTTTCTAGATAGCATTGTTTTTGAGCCGAGTATATATTTTGCGCTGTATCGTTGATTTATGGATAGCATTATTTTTCAGCCGTTTATAGCTTTACGCTATATCGTTGATTTATGGATAGCATTGTTTTTGAGTCGAGTATATATTTTGCGCTGTATTGTTGGTTTCTAGATAGCATTGTTTTTGAGCCGAGTATATATTTTGCGCTGTATCGTTGATTTATGGATAGCATTATTTTTCAGCCGTTTATAGCTTTACGCTATATCGTTGATTTATGGATAGCATTGTTTTTGAGTCGAGTATATATTTTGCGCTGTATTGTTGGTTTCTAGATAGCATTGTTTTTGAGCCGAGTATATATTTTGCGCTGTATCGTTGATTTATGGATAGCATT
>MDSO01000082.1_pt1 | contig 16113 bp, 8 predicted proteins | sample 1005691 | NCBI WGS metagenome assembly MDSO01 (sample SAMN05526595, study PRJNA338239) | gut metagenome | isolation source: stomach gut content | host: Acanthurus sohal | place: Saudi Arabia: Red Sea | collected 2011-04 | reverse complement strand
CCGTTTTCAAAACATTGCAGGGAAGCGGTACCCCCTCCGTTTTCAAAACATTGCGGGGAAGTGGTCCTGCTCCACTTCCAGGGGAGCTGTCAGCGAAGCTGACTGAGGGGTTCTACAAGTTGTGCTGACTTCGTTTTAATTCTTTGTCTCCTTTTTCGAAGGCATTTAACTGCGTTGCTTCGCTCTTTGGATCTATCTGTCAACCAATGTTCATATTAATTCTTATATTTTCTGTCATAAGCAGTTTGTCTAACTTCTAAGAATTGACTTAGCCCGAGAACTTCAGCTTGCTTAAGATAATCATCCCAATTTTCATCAATATCTTTTTTGCCGGTAATAAAAGCTAATGCTGATTCATCTAAATAGGTATTCAAAGCAAGTTGTAAATCCGTAATTATTCTAGATTCATCTTCGCTAAAGGATAACGGCGGAATTATTGTGGCCACGTCTTGAGCGACTGGAGCATAATCGTTAACGGATGATAAATACAGGATTTGATCGACATCTGGATATGCGCCACCGGTTCTAACGCCGAATAGCATTTCGAAATCGTTGCCTTGTCCGTCAGGCCCGATTCGGTTCCATGCCGCATCGGTGCTTTGGTCCACATCTAAGCGCACGTAATCTGCTGGTTCTCCAAGATAATTTACGGTTCCTTCAGGTGCTGTGCCTAATCGTCCGTCGCCAACAGCGCCAAAACTCATGCGAGTTACACCTTCGTCTGTGTACATATAATCGAATACTCGCAAAACAACTTCAGGATTTTCGCATTTATTTGTTATAACAAGTCCCGTAGTTCCAAAATCAAACGATCTCGATGCTGACACTAACCCATCTGGCCCCATTAAAGGAGCGATCTGAGTGTATTGGCCCCAAGTGTCATAGTCCGAAGTGATTGCAAAACTTGTTACAGAACCGCCGGGTAATGCGCCAACTTTTCCGACTCCGTCGGTGGCAGCGACCAATTTGTAAAACTCTTGCTTGCCTTGAGTGAATACTAATGGATCGAGTAATTCTTCTTCATAAAGCCTATTCATAAATTTTAAATACTCTTTATATTCATTAGTTGTTTTGACATGATAAATTTGCTTGTCTTCACTTAAATTTAAAAATCCAGTTCCGGCCGATGTTGGAATAAACGCATTCAATAAATAAATAGTTGGATCAGCAGCCCATAAGCTTGGTGATCCAGATAACGGTATCTCATCATTCGGATCACCGTTTTTATTTGCATCTTGTTCCTTGAACGCTTTTAATACTTGGTAAAATTCTTCTGTCGTAGTCGGAACCTCTAAATCTAAATTTTCTAGCCATTCATGATTGATCCACATTTTATAGCAGTATTCTGTTCCTTTGGTTTTGCCTATTCTCGGTAGGCCGTACATGTTTCCGTCCGTAGAGGTGAAAGCATCCTTTATTAATGGGTTTTCATCTAACGCCTTTTTGATGTTCGGAGCATTCTCTTCTATTAAATCGTTTAACGGGATAAATATTCCTTGTTGTCCGTATAAAAGTAATTCAGAAGCGCCGTATGGTGGCGACAAAATCGCATCCACGTACTCTCCACTGATCATCATGACATTTAATTTTTGTGCAAAATCTGCACTAACCGAACTAGTAAATTCCAACTTAACTCCTGTTAAATCTTCTAAGTATTTCGTAAATATATTTATATCAGAATTATATGATGTTACCGACGGCCTCAAATATGTAAAAAGCGTAAACGAATCACTTTCACCTTCCTTGACTATCGGATATGTACCTACTTCTGTGTATATGTCGGCCTTCTTGGTTTGTTCAGAATTTTCTGTGCCGACGCACCCTACTAGTAAACCACTTGCTAATAAAAATATCGCTAGATTTTTTAGTTTCATAAATTGAAATCCTTTCTAAATGGTATTTGCTGATTAATATAAATTTAATATAGATTTAATATAGATTTATAGACAATTCTATTGCAGTATACTTACTTTGGTAGTATACTGTATTCATATGTAAAAGTACGAAATCCATAAAACGTTATTACATAACTTTTTTGCTAAGATTCTATAGTTCAGTATAACATAACATGGACAAAAAAGGAACAAAATAATGCAAAAAAAAGATTGCCATATTTTGCCTAAGTTCCTCTTCGTTAATTTGTTAAGAGGAACTAAAGGTCGACAGGAATGATTCGTCGAAAAAACCAAAGTTGAGAGAGTATCTTCTATTATATGGCTATTTCGGATGAAATGCCAATTTCGTTATTAATTGTTAAGAGGAACTAAAGGTCGGAATGATTCGCCGAAAAAATCCAAAGTTGAGTGAGTAGCTTCTATATACATGGCTATTCCAGATGAAATGCCAATTTCGTTATTAATTGTTAAGAGGAACTAAAGATCGATAGAAATGATTCGCCGAAAAAATCCAAAGTGGAGTGAGTAGCTTCTATTATATGGCTATTCCGGATGAAATGTCAATTTCGTTATTAATTGTTAAGAGGAACTAAAGGTCGATAGAAATGATTCGCCGAAAAAATCCAAAGTTGAGTGAGTAGCTTCTATTACATGGCTATTCCAGATGAAACGTCAATATCGTTATTTAACTAGCCAGGACAAATGCATTATGTATTTCTTACTAAAAATTACACCTTTCGCTGATCCCATTATTTAGCTAAGTTCAAGTGCAAAGGATAAGTGTGTAACTTCTTTTATTTTAAAAATTAAATGATTATGCTCTGCTTCCGTCATTTAACAACAGCTCCCATAGGAAATAAAATTGTGGGGAAGCGGTGCCTCCCTCCGGGAGGGAGGTGTCAGCGAAGCTGACGGAGGGAGAAAGCGTGCATACAAGGTTTTAGTGATTTCAAGTAACTTGCAAATTTTGCAAGTTTGTATTGTTTTTCTATCATTCAAAATTTAATACAAAGTGATGGCTCAGTCAAATTGCGGGATAACGAGAGCAAAATTATGAGATAGGGATAGAGAATGCATGCATATACTAAAAATTACACTTTTCGCTGATCCCATTATTTAGCTAAGTTCAAGTGCAAAGGATAAGTGTGTAACTTCTTTTATTTTAAAAATTAAATGATTATGCTCTGCTTCCGTCATTTAACAACAGCTCCCATATGAAATAAAATTGTGGGGAAGCGGTGCCTCCCTCCGGGAGGGAGGTGTCAGCGAAGCTGACGGAGGGAGAAAGCGTGCATACAAGGTTTTAGTGCTTTCAAGTAAATTGCAAATTTTGCAAGTTTGTATTGTTTTTCTATCATTCAAAATTTAATACAAAGTGATGGCTCAGTCAAATTGCGGGAGAACGAGAGCAAAATTATGAGATAGGGATAGAGAATGCATGCATATACTAAAAATTACACTTTTCGCTGATCCCATTATTTAGCTAAGTTCAAGTGCAAAGGATAAGTGTGTAACTTCTTTTATTTTAAAAATTAAATGATTATGCTCTGCTTCCGTCATTTAACAACAGCTCCCATATGAAATAAAATTGTGGGGAAGCGGTGCCTCCCTCCGGGAGGGAGGTGTCAGCGAAGCTGACGGAGGGAGAAAGCGTGCATACAAGGTTTTAGTGCTTTCAAGTAAATTGCAAATTTTGCAAGTTTGTATTGTTTTTCTATCATTCAAAATTTAATACAAAGTGATGGCTCAGTCAAATTGCGGGAGAACGAGAGCAAAATTATGAGATAGGGATAGAGAATGCATGCATAAAAATCTCAATTTAGTCTTTTTGTATACTCATGCGTTTGTCCTGTTAACCAGCCTATTTATTATGGGTTTTTATTAAATTCCGTATAACTTCAATATCTAAGCCTGTTGTTAATGCAATGACTTCATCTTCCAATAGGTCTAAGAAAGCGATTACTGTTTTTATTTCACCTTGTTAGATACCTTGTTGGATGCCTTCTTGGATACTCCTGTCTCTCGCTGTATCTAATGCATTGATTTCTTCAAGCATTATCCTATGCCTTTCAAAATATGTTTTTCTGACTTCTTCGTCTCCACTTAGTTCTGTTAATATATCCATGGCTTTATCGATTGCTCCTCATAATTTTTATATATAGCTATTCCAGATGAAACGCTAATCTCGTGATTTAATCAGCCTATTTATTATGGGTTTTTCTTAAATTCCGTATAACTTCAATATCTAAGCCTGTTTTTAATGCAATGACATCATCGTCCAATAGGTCTAAGAAAGCGATTACTGTTTTTATTTCACCTTGTTGGATGCCTTCTTGGATACCCCTGTCTCTCGCTGTATCTAATGCATTGATTTCTTCAAGCATTATCCTATGCCTTTCAAAATATGTTTTTCTGACTTCTTCGTCTCCACTTAGTTCTGTTAATATATCCATGGCTTTATCGATTGCTCCTCCTAATTTTTTTTTCTTAGCTAAATTTGGATCTTTGATAAACGTCAACCAATTTATCAAATTTTTGAACTCATTTGTTTTATTGATCCTCTTTTTTAAATCTAATTTGCTTAGTTCCATAAAATGTAGCTCCAATAAATCTTCATCATATGGTATTTTTAATCTATCATCATATAAAATAAATCTATGATACAGATATATATCTTCAAAGTGGGGCTTAGTAATTCCATTTGATGTCACCTTTCTATTTTGTAGTTGAAAAAGTATTTTCTATATAGTTATTCCGAATGAAACGTCAATCTTCTTCCTATCTAAAATATAGCATATTTAAAAGGTCGTCTATCCGATACATCTAGGCCAGAGGAGTAAGAGTAGTTCGGGATCATATCGTATAAATTGGATATATCATCATGAGTTTGGCCATAGAAAACGTTATTTAATTCACCCAAAATTTCTGAGATAGATGCATAGGCTAAGTCCAAAATTTCGAAAAAGTTTAAATAATATTTGTAACCCGTTACAGGATGTAACCAAAGTGATTTGGACAAATTCAAGTAATCAAAGTTAGGATCCGCACATTTATAGTAAGAACAGGAATCGACGAATCCGGTTATGCCCTTTGGTAAAATAGGAGCTATAACCTTAGCTATAAGTTTTTTAAGGCCGAAAGAATCGAACGTAAGGATAAAGTAATTTCTAAACTGAGAATAAGAATCACTAAATATTTTTCCGCCATGCTTTATATGATAAGTATTATAAAGACTGTACTCGTACAATTTTAGGATGCTATTAGCAACCGTTTTGCTTTGCAATATATTTTTGTGAATTTTAAACTTATTTGCTTTTAGCCCAAAATATTCTTCTAACAATAAGTAATCTATCCCGGATTCTATTTTTCGATGAAAACTTTTATATTTATAAGTGCTAGGCTGAGTTTTTATATATTTACCCCCAATATAAAATACATAAGGATGCGCTGCTGTATCTAATATATAGTGGCACAAAAATCCCGCAATATATGCTAAGCATTGCTCTGTTTCTGCTGTTATATTTTGATTCTTATTCGAATTTACAACTGTAGATTTAGTTTGAAATTGCTTATGATATACATAGTCTAACGCTGACTTGATAAAATCCTTAGTGTTCTCTCTATGCATAAGATTCGCTACCGGAACAAAATTTCGCTTCTTATGATTGTTATGGTAAAACATCGGATCCGGGCCTTGACAGCCTAAATAGAATAATTCTCGATATTTGGATATATCTTGATATATTTTTTTGCTCTTTTTTATTTGCTGTGTTGCTTCTAATCCAAAAATATAATGCGTTATAATATCTGGAATATTAATCACCTATCTTTCGTTTTTTTTAATATATCCATTCTTTGGGCTAAGTATACAATGACTGACGGGTCCTCTGGGAGTGATTGAGAGGTTAAGGATCGAATAAATTTAGGAATTTTATACAAAAGAGGCTTGTCGAAAAAAAATAATAATGATATAATCTTCCATGTAGAATATTATTAATCATTTTAGGAGGCTGAAATTTTATGAATTTTTTTATTGATACTGCAAATATTGAGCACATTAAGAAAGCTAACGACATGGGCGTTATTTGTGGTGTAACAACAAATCCATCTTTAATCGCAAAAGAAGGTAGAGATTTTAATCAGGTTATATCCGAAATAGCAAGTATCGTAGATGGTCCAATTAGCGGCGAAGTAAAAGCCACTACTGTGGATGCCGAAGGAATGATTAAAGAAGGTCGTGAAATTGCAGCTATAAACAAAAACATGGTTGTAAAAATTCCTATGACCGCTGAAGGTTTAAAAGCTTGTAAAGCACTTACGGCCGAAGGAGTAAAAACTAATCTTACCTTAATCTTTAGCGCTAACCAAGCACTTTTGGCTGCTAGAGCCGGAGCAACATATGTATCACCGTTTTTAGGAAGAATCGACGATATTAGCGGAAGAGGAACAGATCTGATCCGAGAAATCGCAGATATCTTTGAAGTTCATAATATAAAAAGTAAGATAATAGCGGCTAGCATCCGAAATCCGGTTCATGTAACAGACTGTGCACTTTTAGGTGCAGACATAGCAACTGTGCCATTTAATGTTATAGAGCAGATGATTAATCACCCGCTTACTGACGCTGGAATAGAAAAGTTCCAAGCAGATCATCAAGCAGTTTTTGGATGTTAATTAACTAACTGAACACGCTTACTAACGCTGGAATAGAAAAGTTCCAAGCAGATCATCAAGCAGTTTTTGACTGTTAATTAACTAACCTGAACACGCTTACTGACGCTGGAATAGAAAAGTTCCAAGCAGATCATCAAGTTTTTGACCATTAATTAACGAAGTGAACATTAGTAGTTTTTGGCCATTAATTAATTGAACACGCTTACTAAAGCTGAAATAGAAAAGTTCCAAGCAGATCATCAAGTTTTTGGCCATTAATTAACGAAGTGAACATTAGTAATTTTGGATGTTAATTAACCAACTGAACATTAGGAGGTATTGATTTTGAACGCAAATGAAATAAGAAAGTTAATTATAGAAGGTGTTTACAATGCGAAGAGTGGCCATCCCGGCGGATCGCTATCTATAGCAGACATAATGGCCGTATTATTTTTTGAAGAGATGAATATAGATCCGGCTAATCCAAAAGATCCGGATAGAGATAGGTTCGTATTATCTAAAGGGCATGCGGCACCGGCCCTTTATGCTAGCTTAGCATTGAAAGGATATTTCAATGCAGAAGATATAAAAACTCTAAGAAAAGTAGATTCTTATTTACAAGGACATCCATGTATAAACAAAGTACCGGGTGTAGATATGAGCACGGGATCTTTAGGTCAAGGCTTATCAGCAGGTAACGGAATGGCCATGTGCGCCAAATATGACAAAAAAGATTATCGAGTTTACGTAATTTGTGGTGAAGGCGAGATTCAAGAAGGTCAAATATGGGAAGCTGCCATGACTTCGGCCCACTATAAATTAGATAATGTAACTTTATTTGTAGACTCAAATGGATTGCAAATAGATGGCCCAACAGCCGAGGTAATGAATGTAGCAAATATAGCGGATAAGTTTAGAGCTTTTGGCTGGAACGCCCTAGAAATTGATGGACATAATCCGGCAGCTATAAAACATGCTATAGAACAAGCTAAGGCATGCAAAGGCCAACCAACTGCTATTGTTTGCAAAACAGTAAAAGGTAAGGGTGTTTCTTTTATGGAAGGTAATATTAATTTCCATGGCGTAGCACCAAACAAAGAAGAATATGAAAAAGCAATGAAAGAGCTTGGAGGTAATTAAATTATGGCAACAGCTACTAGAGAAGCTTACGGTAAAGCATTGGCTAAATTCGGCCATGAAAAAGATTTTTTTGTTTTAGATGCGGATCTCGCACAAGCAACGCACACGGTACACTTTAAAAAAGAACATCCTCACAGATTTTTTGACATGGGTATTGCTGAAGCTGACATGATGACAACAGCAGCAGGGATGGCCACATGCGGTAAAAAAGTTTTTGCGAGCACGTTTGCTATTTTCGCCGCAGGTAGAGCTTACGAACAAATAAGAAATTCTATCGCATATCCAAACTTGCCTGTTGTTATCGCCGCTACTCATGGCGGGGTCATGGTCGGTGAAGATGGAGCCTCTCATCAGGCGATAGAAGATATTTCCTTAATGAGAACTATTCCAAACATGACTGTCGTAGTCCCAGCAGATGGTGCTAGCATGACCAAAGTTATCGAACAAGCCATTGACTTTAAATCACCGTTATATATTAGGGCCGGCCGTGGTGCAACCCCAGATATATATAATGAAAACGACGAAATAACAATAGGGAAAGGTAACGTCCTAAAGGATGGTAACGATCTTACTATAATAGCTATGGGTGAATTAGTATACGAAGCCCTTCAAGCAGCAAAACAATTGAGTCAAAGAGGTATCAGTACAGCCGTAATAGACATGCATACTGTGAAACCGATAGATAAAGAGTTAGTATGTAAGTATGCAAAGAAAACCAGAAAGATTATTACAGCAGAAGATCACAGCATAATTGGTGGCCTCGGCTCTGCGGTAGCAGAAATTTTGGCCGAAACTGGCGACGCTACATTAAAGAGATTAGGCATAAATGATGTGTTCGGTAAATCTGGATCCAGAGCAGAATTGCAAGAATATTTTAAATTGACCGCTAAAGGTATTTTAGAATTAGTATAGTTCCACACAATAGGATCTCGTATTAAGTGAATGAGAAGTTAAGGAAGTGTCAAGAGATTGGAGAGTTGAGTATTTTGTCTCCAATCTCTTTTTGTTTGACCTATTTATTATTGGCTTTTCTCAAATTCCGTACATGTTCAATATCTAGTCCTAGTTTTAATGCAATCACGTCATCGTCTAATAAGTCTAATAAATTGATTGCTACTTTTTCGATCAAATTTACTATTGGTGTTTTATATTCTAATACTGCATTTAAAAAATCGATTAATAAATCTTTATTTTGTTCATCTCCAAATATTTTTTTGAATATAAAATCCATTGTGGGGCTTAGAAGTTCCATATTATGTCACCTTTCTAGTTTTTAGTTTAAGCGTAACATAAATAATTCTTGTATTCAATGGGGGAATATCAAAAAAAAATTGAATGGAAGCAACCTATTTTGTATGCATAAATTTCAATCAAAGGAGGACTGAGTGATTCCTCCTTTTTCTCTATAGAGTGGAATTGTTAATCATTTATTCTGATATTACACCTTTATAGAATCCGCTAGTCTGCGATGCGCACCACACAACATTCGGATCAATTGGATCGAACATTACCTCTAAGATTTTATCCGGATTTCCAAGCCCCTGATTAATTTTCTCCCAGGTTTTACCTTCATCTGAAGTGTAATATAATCCGCAGTTTATACTATCTATGGCGCTATTTTTGTCTACATTCACAATCATTCTTTCTGGATTATTTGGATTCAAAAAAGTTTCTATTACAGTTGGCATTTTAAATATTTGTTCCCAGGTCGTGCCCTCATCATCGCTTATCCAAACCCCATCGATAGCCGATAATCTACTACCTTCACCGGTGGATATTACTATTCTTCCACTAGACGAAATCGTTACATCGTTGACCGCTGTTATTCCGTATGGTAATAATATTTTACTCCATGACTCGGCTCCATCTTTTGACATAAATAATCCACCAGTATTTTTACCTTGCTTCATTGCTGCAGCATAAATTATCGTGTTATCCGGGTTAAATGCTACAGCATTGATATTTGGACTAAACGGTAAACCGTTGTTTGCTAAACTCCAGGTTTTTCCTGCATCCGTTGATTTAAAGACACCTCGCTTATATTCTGCTACAGGATTTTCACCGGATTCGGCCGTATCATTGATTATAGAAATAGGCATTGCAAAATACATATTGTTCGTATTATTTTTATCAATAATCAATGTGTAAGCTTTTATAGAAGTGCTAGCATCGGCGGTGACTCCCGCTACTTGTTCTAAAAAATTGCTTACGGATTGCCAGCTTTTTCCCCCATCCTCTGACTTAACAAATTCACCAGCATGCCCAAGTCTTTCTACTAAAGCATAAAGTTTATTACCATCTATCGGATCGTAAGCTATAGCAGAGGTTGGACACGGTACAGAATTTGTAGGATCTAGTTTGGCCACAGGCATGTTTGTTGTATTTAAATGTGAGTAATCTATATCTTTGACTATTTCCCAAATTCCAGTTTCTCCAACTATAAATCGCATATCCTGTGTAATAGGATCTGCTAATAAAAACTTTCCGGGTATATTGCTATTACCTCGACCGACCCAATATCCGCTACCAGGCTCGCCGATTTCTACAGCGTCGACTTGTGTCCAGGTTCGACCATAATCAAAAGAGGCTACCCTGGATTTAAATACATGCGTAATCAGTGTCTTTCCATCTGGACTTACATCCAAAAACTGTATCGCTAATTGTGGATAAGATAATGCATACATATGCGACCAGGCCGATTCACCGCCAACCGATACGTTCGCTTCGGTAAGGTTTACATCCGGCGGAGCATACAAAGATTGCAAATATTCCACGTCTTCTTCGGGACCATAAGTTCCTGGCCCAGTTTTTCCGTACTGACCTACTCTAGTTGAGATGAACCAGTTTTGGCCACCATCTTCAGTCATCCAAACCCCTTCTGGTCCAACAGAATATTCTTTTCTGCTACATGATAATAAATATATTCTATCTGGATTTGTAGGGTCCACCTCTATTTCTCGGAAATTTGGTAATATCTTTTCTGGTAAATTTATTTTGGCCTGTAATTTCGTTGTAGATTCATTGAACCATTTCTCCATGTTTTTGAAAAATCCATACGCACCTGTTAATGTGCTCTGATCTCCAAACTGTGAAAAATCTACGTATAATGAATCGCTTGTTATAGATTGCCAACTGAATCCGCCATCCTTACTTATGTACGCACCACCTTTCGATTCTATATCCATTTTTCCGGCTTCTTCGGCTGCGACTTGGCTCCATATTGTTAGCTCCGTAGCATAAAGGGTAAGTTGATCCGTTTCTTTGTCGTAATGCATATCCATGTCTCGCAATATTCCAGTTTCAAATCCTTCATTTCTAGATTCGTAACTGTGGCCTCCATCTTCGCTTACGTATACACCATGACTAGTGGCTACGTACACCACATTACTATTTCTTGGATCCACAAATATTTGCCCAATCTCACTTTCCCTTGGTAAACCTGTCGTATATGCTTTCCATGTTTGGCCTTGATCTATGGATTTGAATATGGTTCCGGTCACTTTTAATTTACTGGTATTTTTTTGCTGCTTCTTTAGTGTTCTCGGATCTATATTATCCCAAAACTCGCCAACACCAACGTAAATAATATTATCGTCATTTGGATCAAATTCTATTGCGGATAATGCTGTCCTGGACGGTTCTTGAAATATATCCAAACTAGTTCTTGTCCAAGATAATCCTTTATCAGTAGATTTCCAAAGACCGAAAGCACTGACCGCAAAACCTAAATTTTCATCTTGTCTAGAAAAATCCATCTGATAAACTTGGCCAATATTGTAAGGTCGGCCGTTTATATCGTCGTCCGTTATAGGAGACCAGGTATCATGAGAGGACATATTATCGGTTGACACATATGTATTTTGCATGTTTTGTGAAATATACACCCAATTTGGATCCGTAGGGTGAAATATAGACGAGTCTGCTCCACCTTGGCTGCCCGGCCCAATTTGTGTCCACATCACAGTATCTGTAGAAATAACTTTTTCAGTTATTAAATCCTTGAAAAAATTATCTTGAGCTAATAACACTGTAGAGGATGAAAAGATGGATAAAGCAATAAAAATATTTCTAAACGATTTTTTCATATAAAAATGTACCTCCTAAAATAATTAATAAACTTATCACATATTATGCAAATAAAATATATTTTAGAATAATTAATGAATTGATTACAGGATATGCAAATAAATATAGTTGATTTGTAAAATAGACTTAGATGATTTTACATTTTTGTTTAGAAATATTATCTAAAATTAAATTTGAGCCGTCAACTTACTATACTGCATTTTCCCTTGTACTACCCCTTCCCTTGTACTACCCCTTCCGTTGACTTATACTTACAGCATTCCCTGAAAATGAATACATTTAGTAAAATTTGACATTGAACTAAATTATGTTATAATATACAAAAATACTATTTTAATAAATTAGGAGTGATGTATTTGAGTAAAAAATTTATTAGCACACTAGCAATTTTCGGCCTACTGGCCAATGTATCCAATATTTCAGCTACCGAGAGATTTTCGGATTACGATCCAGAAATATTAAGCATAATTGATACACTACCTGATTTTGAACCGCCTTTTGAATTAGATGATCCTTTTTTGGATTTTGAGCCAGAGTTCGACGACCTACCAGATTTCGGAAATATCATCATTCCAGATTTAACACCAGGAGAAATGCCATTAATCGAGGATACTTTTGAATATCCGGTTCTGGATATTTCGAATCTATTAGTAGATTTAGATCCGAGTTTTGACTTGGGTGAAGAAGGTGAATTGTTTAAGTCTTTAAAATATGCATGGGGAGACGGAGTGTCTACATATGAAGTTATACCAATGGACGGAAATAACGCATTAGTAATTACAAATACTGGTCCATCAAAATCTTTGACTTTTTCAATACACAATTTGCAGCCGAGCACTCATTATAAATTTACCTGTAAAGCTCAAAAAAATATAGAAAATCATTCAGCGGCTGTAGTTTTTAACAAGGGTAATATAGAAGGTGCGACCGCAAATATTGCTAAAGGAATTAACAGTATAGGTTCTTGGGGAGATATCATACTTGATTTTACAACCACGGATACAGGAACTTCGATAACCGTCGGTTTAAATTTTAATTCAAGTACAGCAGAATATGTTGATGCTAAAATTTACATCGATGATATATCCGTGATTGAAACCGACGGTGTCATTATACCTGACGAATACCCGGATCACAATGATCAGTTCAATCCACATTCGGAAATTTTGGTTAGCAATCCAACCGTACTACCATTGTCCGATCAAGATAATACGAGAAAGTGGTCCTTGAGCCAAAGTTACACCGACGAATTTGAAACGGGATCGTTAGATACAACTAAATGGTTGAGCAATAATACCAACTGGTCCGGTAGATTTCCTTCTTATTATGTAGCCGATAACGTTCGAGTAGAAAATGGTAAGATGGTTTTAACTTCTAACTGGGGCGACATGGTTTTAGATAAAAATGGAGAAGTCGTTGATGTTGGCCAAATGACCCAAGGCTACGAAGCTGCTGTAGCCTTAAATCCGGTCAAAACTGGATATGGATATTACGAAGTAATGACTAGGACAGCTCCAATAAGCATGACCAGTTCTTTTTGGATGAGAGGGGCCACCAAAGAGATAGATGTATACGAGCAAATAGGTTCACCGAAAAAAGGAAGTGGCAAAACGACGTTCCCAATAAATACTCATGACTTTGCTGATAAAAACAACCAAATAGCCGATCCTTTTAACTATGATACCGGAGAAGACTTAACAGCAGATTTTCATGCCTTCGGATTAGAATGGGGTGAAGAGTGGATTAAGTTTTTCTTCGATGGGCAACTAGTACATATTAAGGAAAATAAGGGCTTCCATGAACCGTTAGAAATGAAGTTCGATACTGAAACATTTATATGGAAAGGATTTCCTGATGAAACAGACTTTCAATATTTTACCGATCCAGTAACTTTCGAACAAAGATATACCGGTGATTTTCATGTAGAATATATTCGAGTTTGGAGATCTGAAGAACCGGAGATATACGAAGAAGCGGTTGATCCGCCACCAAAAGCACCTAAAGAATATAGCCTGGGTTACGGATCCCCACAAGCCATTGTAAATGGAGTAGCGGATGAATTGTGGTACGGCCTAGATGGCATCGACGATTTAGAAGTGCTTTATGGAGGAATCGAAAGATTTAACGCTAACATGCTACTTAAAGGCATGTGGGATGAAGATAATCTTTACTTTTTACTAGAAGTTACCGACAAAGATATATTTATAAATTCGACCAATAAATCTAATGGCGATAGTGTAGAAATATTTATAGATGGCGGAAACGAAAAAGCTACAACTTACGATGCGAACGATTTTTCACTTTTATTAGTTCCTGATGGAACAGTCCAGAGTGACGGCCTAAATTCTATAACCAGTAGTTACGGAAAAGTTGGTGACACCTACAAAATTCAGCTCCAAATTCCATGGACAGATTTAAAAGTAAATCCATCAGAAAACAAGATAATAGGACTAGATGTGCAACTAAACGAAGGGCATGCATCCAGCAAAGTAAGAGATGCTTTCGCTGTGTGGAACGGCGGTAAATTTTTAGCCGATAGCTTAGAAACAAGCGGAAACATGAAGCTAGTATTAGAAGCGGATAAAAAGTTTGAATATTTAAATGCATATTTTAGAGAATTAAACGAAGCTGACATCGAATCTACGGGCGAAGTTGAATGGAGACAATTCGCACCTGGAAACGCCGGCGATTCCGACGGAACATTTATCCATCCAACGAATGATAGCATCATGTTTAGCTTTCCGGATATGGGTAATGCTTATAGATCAGAAGATGGCGGAAAAACATGGACCACAATATTAAACCATGATCAAACAACAACAAGGCCCCTTACAAAAGTTTATGCTATGGATTTTTCAAGGCAAAATCCAGACTTTGGCATGGCCGCAAACGGTTCAGGAATACAAATCACGGAAAATGGCGGAATAAGTTTCAGCGATTATGTTTTTGAGGGAAACATAGAAGCTTTGGCCGTAGACCCGAATGACGATCAAACATGGTTTGCGGGCAGTGGAGACTTTTGGAACACAAAGAAAAACTATAGAACGGACGTAAAGCCACATGGATTATCACCAGCTGGAAATGCCGGAAAATTATACAAATCAACTAATGCCGGCCAATCATGGAATGAACTAACAAATACCGGCATTCATTCTGAAGCAGAGTTCGGGGAAATATATATAGATCCGGATGACACGAGACTGATGTTCGCAACAACAACCTACGGATTGTACAAAAGTACTGACGGTGGAAATAGTTGGGCCAAGATTGAGAGCTTAGAATCAGAAGATGGGGAAGACAAAGATTTAGTCATGGATTTAGATATATACAAAGATCCATCAACAGGCGACCTAACTTTATACGTGATAAATCAAGTAAAATATTCAGTAGAAAATTCAACTTTTGTAAGCCATGGCGGTATATTGAAATCCACGGACCTAGGCGATTCTTGGACAAATATAACGGGCGACCTAGGAATTAATATAGAAGCGTTATACAATGAAAATTACAAATTAGTAACTGAAATTTTAGAGCCAAATGGAATAGCCTATGGAGGAAGCGATTCATTTCCGAGAACATGGCTAAATGTAGCAATGGATAAATATTTTAAAAATTCTCCAGTCTTAGGCGGTGCAGGATCTGGTAGTGTAGGCTCCAATCTGCCAACAAATATTTTGCACAACTACGATCACATAGAAGTAGACCCAACAAATCCGAATAAAATTTATATATCCCATGATGGAAAATGGTCCGCTTCACCATTTATCGGAGACGTTTTGACTACGGATGACGGTGGAAATCATTGGTACGTCGCAACTAGAAGCGGATTATCCTGGGAATACGAATCAGAATATTGGAATAGCAAAAATCAGCCGATGGGTAAGAATGTAGAACCGGATCACTATAATTACGAATTTGGCATCGATCTATATGCTTTACAAGGCGTTAGGGATTTGGACATGAATAGCCAAGGCGATATATTTGCCCTATATAGAACATTATACAAGAGTGAAGACGGCGGCGAATATTGGCAAAACCTAGATTCTGTTCAACTACCTAATGGCGGTTGGATAGGCACAGGTGCGAGTAATTTACCTGGAAAACAAATTATAACAGACGTAAGAGATCCAAACTTAATGTACATGGTAGCAGGAGAAAATAGATTATTTCAAAAAGTAGATGGCGATCAACAATATTATTACGAAGACACAACGGCCATGGTAAACTATCCAAATTCTCCAGAAAACATTTCAGTGATAGCCATTCATCCAAACAACCTCGATATCATGTACGCTTTAATGTTAAGGCAGCATGGCCAAGGCGAATTATATTTATCCAG
>MDSO01000081.1_pt1 | contig 16184 bp, 11 predicted proteins | sample 1005691 | NCBI WGS metagenome assembly MDSO01 (sample SAMN05526595, study PRJNA338239) | gut metagenome | isolation source: stomach gut content | host: Acanthurus sohal | place: Saudi Arabia: Red Sea | collected 2011-04 | reverse complement strand
ATTCTTGAATAAATAATTAATTAATTATTTGTTCCCACCTTTATAGGTGGGATTTCCCATAAAGTTATAACCACTCAGGTTAACTTTTTAAAATTCTATTCTTATACAAAAAGCACATTGTGTTTTTACCTCTCATATATAGGCAAGCTATTTTTGCCTTCTGCAACGGAGCACCAACTGCTCCTCTACATATTTCTTTTAAAAGTGGCAAGCGCAGCTTGCCTTTTTTAATTTAAAGTATTTAGCAAATTAAAATCATCCACTCATATTCCTGTCCAGTCTAAAAAATACAACTTTATTTTTATATACATGAATATATTTAATTCTGTCTTATACATTTCCATATTTATTTATGCAAGTCTATTATTAATATGTAGATATATTTTTATTGATTTAAAAATTATATTCAGTTATAATTGAATATGGATATAAAAATAAAAATATAAATTCAAAGGAGTTTGATGATTAAGATGAAAATAATTAAGAGTATACTTCTCTTGATTTGTCTAGGTACAAATGTTTTAGCTACTGAATATATAACTAGTAGCTGGAAATTGTCCGACATACAATCAGCACAAGAAAATATAAACCCTATTATAGTTACTTCAAAATTAACACAAGAAAATATAAATCCCATTATAAAATCAAAAGGAGACACATCAGAAATAAAAAAAACTTTTTCTGACGTAAATAATGTATTATCAAAAACTAAAAGTGTTGATTTGCCTTTTGAATATAGTGCTATGCCATACGACTATGACCCTCAAGAAGAAAGAATATTGAGAGAAAAATTATCAAATTTAGAAAGATATTCTCAAGGTGCTTTCGGTACCGATGTATATAGAACTATTAATGTTCCATACTTTCCTCAAGAAAACGGATATTATTGTGGCCCTGCTACGATTAAGCAAGTAATGCATTATTTTAATGGAACATCATATGAACAATCAGATATTGCAAACAGTTTATACACTAACACTAGCGGAACAGATATGACATACCTACATAAATATTTAAATATAGTAACAGATGAACAATATATATATTATGAAAAAGCTACAGCTGACTTTTATGAATGGCTAGATATTATTATCTATAATATTATGAATAATAAACCAGTGATTTTAGATGTCACAATTAGAGAAAGAGGAGCTTTTCCTTATACAACTGCAGGACACTTCTTAAACATAAGTGGAGTTGATACAAAAAATAGAAGGCTTAGACTTACAGATCCCAGTTCTATCCATGGTGGCAATGTTTGGTATGACTGGAATGATGTGTATGATGCAAATCATGCACATTTTAGACAAGCAATTATTTGGTAACTATGCTTTTTACACTCACTACGCCTAAAGGCGGGGAATTCTAAAGTAATTAAATGACAAATTCATTTCTGCTACTCCATTCAGATTAATACCATTGCCCATCCTAGGGCAGAACACTTATGCAGGGAGCACTTTGTGCTCCTTTCTAAGATATACTTAGTCTATAATTCTTTATCAGATTATCTACTAAGCCAGAAGTTATATATACATCATGGTTTTTATCAATAATAATCGCATCAATATTATTCAAGTCTTCAACAAAATTAAGTCCATCATCAATACCCATCGAAAAAACGGCAGTCGAAAGAATGTCCCCATCTGTTGAATAATCACTAACAATAGTTACACTAACAATATCATTATCAAAAGGATACCCTGTTTTAGGATTTAAAAGATGATGATATTTTTTATCTCCAATTTCAATATATCTTTCATATATACCAGATGTAACAATAGATTTGTTTGAAAGATTTAGCTTGCAAACAACATCCCCTCGTTCTTCAAAAGGATTCTGAATCCCCACTTGCCATGGTAATCCATCTGTTTTAGTTCCCATAACAAAAACATTTCCGCCCAAATTTATTAGTGCACTTTTTACTCTATGTTTTTTTAGTACTTTTACAATCTCATCTGTAGCAAATCCTTTTGCAATACTTCCAAGATCAAGAGACATATCTTCATTAGCAAAACAAACTGTAGATTTCGTTTTGTCAATAATAATATTTTTATAATTTATTAAAGGCAACACATTTTCAATTTCATCTTCTGTAGGCAATTTTGCATTATCAAACCCTATCCTCCACAAGTCAACAAGAGGAGCTATTGATATATCAAAACTTCCTTTTGTAATATCACTATAGTAAATCCCTTTCGAAATAAGCTCAAGCACATCTTTAGGCACTTTTGTAGGAATGCTTCCTAAAGATGATATTAAAGTATTCTCTATGTTCATACTTAAAGTATTCTCTAAATCAGCTAATCGATTAAATGCATCTTCCAAAATCTCTGTGTTTTTTTTATCATATACTGTTATTGTAACAAAAGTTCCCATTAAAAACCTAGTTTGGGAAATTTGACCAAAACAATTTAAAGGGAATAAAACGAATATTAAAACAATAAGTAATCTATGGGCCACAAAATCACACTCCAATTTAATAATATTTCACTTTACAAAGTCTTTAAGCTATGTTACTATTTTTTTATCATTTTTTTAGAAATGTATATAAGTAATAGTTTGTCCTGTCAAACTAAATAGTATTCGCTAATATTCTTTACCATTGTCTCCCATAGGCAACTATGGCAATTATAATATAGGAAAGGAAATACCTCATGTACAAGTTAATAAAAGATAATTTTTCTCCACAAGAAATTCTAGCAGGTGAGTTTGGATTAGAAAGAGAAAGCTTAAGAGTAAACAAAGATGGCCACTTAGCTTTGACCAATCACCCCGCAGCTCTTGGTGATAAATCAAAAAATCCCTATATAACAACTGATTTTTCAGAAAGTCAAGTTGAAATGATAACCCCTGTTATGAATACCGTTGAGGAATGTCATAATTTTATGGAAAATTTATATAATATTGTTGCATTAGAAATAGGAGATGAATTATTATGGCCACAATCGATGCCTTGTGTTGTTGAAGATGAAAACAAAATCCCTGTGGCAGATTTTCCAGATAAATCCCATGAAAATACAAGATATAGAACATATCTATTAAATAAATATGGCGGTCGCAAACAAATAATTTCTGGTATTCACTACAATTTTTCTTTCAACTCAAACTTTACAAAAAAACTTTACGCTTTAAGCGAAAGTGAATTAAAATATAATAGATTTAAAGATCAATTATATTTAAAAGTTTCAAGAAATTTTTTAAGATATAGATGGTTTTTAATATATCTTATGGGGGCAAGCCCTATAGTAGATAAAACATATAATCAAAGTTGTGGTGAAAACATAAAATTGTGCAATCCCAACTTAACAGATAACAATGTTATTTCATTTAGAAATAGTGTATGTGGATATGAAAATAAAGAAACTTTATATGGAAATTATACTACTGTTACAGAGTATGTACAAAGTATATGTGAATTTATAAGAGAAGGCAGCATTGAAAGTCACAAAGAATTTTACAGCTCTATAAGATTAAAGCCACATAATGTACATCATTTTATAAGCTCCTTACTAACTGATGGTATAAAATATCTAGAAATTAGAAGCATAGATGTAAATCCTTTTGAAAAAGTTGGAATAAGCATATTAGACTTAAAATTTATTCATTTATTTATGATTTTTTGTTTAATTGAACCTGAAAATAATTTTACAGAGTGGCAAGAAGAAGCTTTAAGCAATCAACATTTAGTTTCAATAAAAGGTGCTATGGATATTATGATGAAAAAAAATGCAACTTTTATAAGCTTAAAAGACTGGGCACAAGAAATATATATTAAATTAAATCAACTTAATAACGAACTAAACTTAGATCTATCTGATGTAATTGATAATATAAAAATAAAATTGGAAGACAAAAATAATTTACCAAGTATTAAACTTAAAAACCTAGTTGAAAAAGAAGGTTATGTTAAAGCACATATTGTCCTAGCAAATAAATATTTTAAAGATGCATTTAGAAACAGATTTAGACTAAAGGGATATGAAGATTTAGAACTTTCCACCCAAATTTTAATGCGTGAAGCCTATAAAAGAGGTATAAAATGCACCATTACTGATAGAACAGAAAATTTCATTAGACTAGAAAAAGATAACCATGTTGAATATGTTAAACAAGCAACTAAAACAGGGCTAGACAGCTATATCACTTATTTAATTATGGAAAACAAATCTGTTACAAAACATGTTTTAAATAAACACAACGTTCCCACTCCATGGGGTATTGAGTTAAACGAGTTTGACCCTTATAAAATTGAACCTTTCTTGCAAATGGCATGTGTAATTAAGCCAAAATCAACCAACTTCGGAATAGGTATTAGTATATTTACTAAACCACCTACTAAAGAAGACTTGAAAAAAGCAGTTGAATTAGCTTTGACATTTGACAATACTGTAATTATAGAGGAATTTTTAAAAGGAAAAGAATATAGATTTTTAGTCATTGGAAATGAGGTCGCTGGAATTTTACACAGAAAGCCTGCAAATGTAATTGGTGATGGAATTCATACTATAAGCCAACTTGCTGAAATTAAAAACCAAGACCCATTAAGAGGCAAAGGCTACAAAACACCTCTTGAAAAAATACCTCTGGATATTCCTGTTGAATTGTTCTTAAAGCAATCAAATTTAACTCTTAATTCTATTCCAAATCCTCAAGAAATAGTATATTTGCGTGAAAATTCAAATATTTCTACAGGTGGAGATAGCATTGACTATACCGATAAGATTAATACTAAATTAAAAAAAATTGCTATAAAAGCAGCTCAATCTGTAGGTGCAAAAATTTGCGGAGTTGATATGATTATAGAAGATTTGGAAAATCCAATGTCTAAATTTGGCATTATAGAATTAAATTTTAATCCAGCAATTCATATCCATTGTTTTCCATATAAAGGAACAGAAAGAAATATTGCTGAAAAGATTTTAACTCTTTTAGGTTTATAATATTAACCTCTTGTACTAGTTAAATGTTTAGTACATTTAACTACGGAAACTCCCACCCCTAAAGGAGTGGGCTTTATACCCATTGATGTAAATTTTAAAAAAATAACTATACATCCATCATTAGTGCATTATTCACAATACCATAAGAAGATACATGCAAAAACCTTACTTTTTACATTATTTTTCATAGGTATTACCTATAGTATAATGAATATTTATGCAATTAAAGTTATAAAATCTTTGGATTTTTATATTTAGTTAATCTGAATAAATTTATTTAGCTATAATTTGCACAAATAAATATTTTTAATTCATAAATTGTTAGTTATAATTCATGATAAGAAAAAAAATACCAAAGAGCTTTTTCTCTTATTTTAGATTATTGGATAATTGATACATGTAACTAATAATGTTCCCTTTTTTTGAATAAGTTAAAGAATACTTTAGATTGTACTCGGAGCAAATCTCAATTCCTTTAAAAGTTGAGTTATTTTTTATCTAATCAACAGCTTATAATTTAATAAACCTATAAATGATACTACTAAAAATTTAGTATATCACTTCTGCATTAACCCGCTGCTTATTTATTCAACCTTTTATTTATTAATGGAAACCCTGATTTTATTTAATATATCACTTCTGCATTGCAACTCTGCTTGTTTATTCAACCTATCAATTCTGAATGAAAACCCCTATTTTATTTAAGATATGATTTCTAGATTGAACCGCTGCTTGTTTCTTCAACCTATCAATTCTGAATGGAAACCCTGATTATATTTAAGATATGATTTCTAGATTGAATCGTTGCTTGTTTATTCAACCTTTTATTTCTGAATGGAACCGTTGCTTGTTTGTTCAAACCATTAATGCTGAGTAGAAACCCTGATTATATTTAAGATATGACTTCTACATTAAACCGCTGCTTGTTTGTTCAAATCGTTAATGCTGAGTAGAAACCCTGATTATATTTAAGATATGATTTCTAGATTAAAACCCCTATTAGTTCGGGATATAACTTCTGACTTAAAAGTCTTTTGTTAACTTATAATCCATCTCAAAATATTTTTTATACTAGAAATAGGCTTAAAATTTCTTTATGCCTAGTAGTTGTACTGATTGCCACTCATCGTGAACAATATACTTATAATTTAATTGTTTTACCAACTTTTACATAATCTGTTTATAATCTCAAATGTACGATTATTAATAACACTATGTTTAGGATAATAATACTTTTTGTTTATTATCCTAGATTTAAATTTTTTGGAGAGATTATAAACAGTATTATATTCATATTAAACTAAGGTCCATGGCCATGGTTTTCCCTTGTTGATGTTTTAAGCATATCTTGTTATATCTTGCTTTCTTTTAAATTTATTGAACGAATTTTTATTTCTGAATCACGGAATAACGTGACTAAATCTCTTGTTACATGTCTTGCTTTTAAATCATTACTACTTTTTACTTTTAGTTTTGGTTATTAACCAGTTACTACTTATTCTTTCACGTCTGCACTACTACTTATTTTTTCGCCTAATTGCTACTTATTTTTTCGCGACTACTCTGCTAATTGTTTTTTTCACACGGGTTAACTATTAAAGTATATACCTATATTCAAAAAAACACAACTGACAAAATACCCTAATATGTTTCTTCCCACTAGCACATGTTGTCCAATATAATTGAAATCACTCAAAAATGTATATTTATGCAATTTTGTGCAATTTGTACATACTATTGTGTGGTGTATCCTAATGTCTACCCGTACATTGCCATTTATAGTGAATACCCTTCAGTTCTCAACACTATAATTTAAAGTGAAAATAGCGTTTCAATCACACTAAAGGATAGCTCCCTACTTTTTATAACATGATTTAGAAGTTGAGACACTGCCCCCAACACTTTAAAAATTGTACTTTTAGAACTTAAATTTTAGCTGCATCATAAATTGTTTTCCAATCTGTCAGATACCTATTATACAAGTTTGAGCAGCTTAAGTACCTTTACTATATATGTATAAATTTTAAAAATACATTTTTGTAATAGCAATTATAAAAGTTAATTCTTACAAATACATAAGTTTAAGTAGATTTTAGCATATTTTTTTAATATTATAGCGAAATATATTTTTTCTGAAACTAAAATTTTATTCTAAAAATACTTGTATAAAAATATCATATAGTATATAATAAAACATATTACATACAAGTATACCTAGGCAAAAATATAACCTAGTAAAATAGTCTATAAATAAACAGGAGAGATATATGAAATTAACAACTAAGTTACTATTAGGACTGTTGTCTATATCAACAATTAATATATATGCAACTGAACCTATTAAAATAAAAGAATCACCAAGTGTAATTAACAGAGAAGTAAAGCTTGGTTGGCAAACAATTGACGATAAAAAATACTATATAACCCCATACGGTCCACTTTCAAATGGAATACATATGATCGATTTAGTACAATATGGTTTTAAAGAAGACGGATCGTTAATAATAAATGGGCAAGTGGGTGCATATAGAACAAATGAGTTTGGCATTGTAAATTACGAACAACCTAATACAAGTACATCTGCTCTGAACGGAATTCATACAATAAACAATGTAAAACATGGCTTTAAAGATGGCCGATTAGTAAAAAATGGATATGTAGGTACATATAAAACAAATGAAAAGGGAGAAATCTCAGGTAAAGCACTAGCAAATAGAGAAAATTTTGATGCTTTTATTATAGAAAAGCTTGATACTTTTGGCTGGAACGAAAAAGGTGTTTATGACGCTGTTCGGCATAAGTATAAATATAAATTCCTGGATTCCCAAGGAGATACTATAGACGATGCAATTTATCTTTTAAACAATGGAAAAGCTTCATGTTATGGATATGCATCATTAGCATATCATATGTGGCTTGAAATGGGCTATGATGCAAAGTATATAATAGGAATAGGTCGCCTTGGAACAGAACATGCTTGGATATCAGTAAAATTCCCTGAGGGCTGGCTATATTATGACCCCATGTACGAACAATCCCCATATACTGAAGCTCAATTAATTGAAATGGAATATGAGTGGGAATTGTAGGTCAATCCAATGTTTGTTAAGATTATAGGGAAAGGAAGTAATAAAAGTGATATTTAGCTCAATAAGCTTTTTATTTTTGTTTCTCCCAGTAGTATTTGGAGCATATTTAATGTTACCCAATATCAAGTTAAAAAATACTTGGTTATTATTAGCAAGTTTATTTTTTTATGCCTGGGGAGAACCAATTTACATAATGTTAATGTTACTTTCAACATTTATAAACTGGAGATTTGGATTGTTGATAGAAAAAAAACCTACTTTACTTAAATATGTAGTAATTATTAATTTAGGGATATTATTTATTTTTAAATACTTAAATTTTGTTATTTCTTCATTGAACAGATTAGGTTTAGAGCTTCAACCAACAAATATAAGTCTACCAATAGGTATTTCATTTTTTACATTTCAGGCTATGTCATATGTAATTGATGTTAAACAAGGAATATCTCCATCACAAAAAAGTTATTGGAACTTGTTGCTTTATATTTGTTTGTTTCCACAGTTAATAGCAGGACCAATTATAAAGTATCATGATATTGCAACACAAATAATGGAACGAACAATCACTACTGATAAAATTTACTCAGGTATAAGCAGATTTATTATTGGTCTATCAAAAAAGATGATAGTTTCTAATACATTGGCTATTTATGTAGATACTATATTTTCAACAGATATAGCTTCACTAAATATAGTTTCAACTTGGATTGGAGCGTTTGCATATGTGTTTCAAATTTACTTTGACTTTAGCGGATATAGTGATATGGCAATTGGGCTAGGGAAAATGTTTGGATTTGAATTTAAAGAAAACTTTAACTATCCTCTTGTATCAACTAGTATAAAAGATTTTTGGAGTAGATGGCATATATCTCTTTCAACTTGGTTTAAAGAATACTTATATATTCCTTTAGGTGGAAATAGAACTGGAAAAACATATAGAAACTTGATAATTGTATTTTTAGCAACTGGAATATGGCATGGTGCAAACTGGACTTTTGTTTTATGGGGAATTTTTAATGGGATATTCTTAATCCTTGAAAGGAAGAAATTTATCCACATTAAGTCAAGGCCTCTACAACATGTTTACACTTTTTTGGTTGTAACTTTACTTTTTGTAATATTTAGAGCAGATAACATAACGTATGCAATGGGATATTTTAAAACAATGCTTCTTGGGTTTGATATGAGCCGTACAACAGGACTTGAATTAATTACTCCATTTACTATGTTTATTTTCGTAGTAGCAATTATAGGCTCCACTCCTATTTTAAAGTTTATTCAAAACAAATTAAGTACAACTATTGTTAATATTGGAGGCTATCTAAATACTATGTTTTTGCTATTAATAAATGTATTGTTTCTTGCCTCAGATGTATATAGTCCATTTATTTACTTTAGATTTTAATTTACATACAAGAGAGGAGTAAATACATGAAAACGACTATAAAAAGATGTTATATTGGCATATTTTTTGTAATTATTTGTGTGCCCGTAATAATCATGCCTTTTATAAAAAGCCAAAGTACTTTAAGAAAAGCACCAGCGATAATAACTCAAGGAAAACTTAACTTTAATTATTTTAATCAAGTTGATGAATATTTAAAGGAAAACTTTAATTTTAAAGAAAACTTGATTAGCATACACTCTGGAATAATGGAGCACATTTTCAACACAAGTTCACAGCAAAAAGTTATTGTTGGGGACAATCATTGGTTATATTATACTGAAACAGTCGATGACTATTTAAGAAAAGATTTGTTGACTGATGATGAGATTAGCCAGATAGCTGCAAATATATATTCAATCGCAGAATACGTTGAGAAACAAGGGGCAAAATTTATATTTACAATCGCACCAAATAAAAATTCAATTTATCCAAGCTATATGCCTTCAAATTATTTTCAACCATCAATTGAAAGTAATGCTCAAAAATTAACCAAGTTGTTAAATGAAGATATTTATACTGATTTATTTAATAAACTTAATAATACAACATGCGTTTCATATCTTAAAAGAGATTCTCATTGGAATAACTATGGAGCATACCTTGGATTTAAGGAGATTATAAAAGACCTGGGAATTAAAGTTGAAAACTTTGAAATAACTGAAATTAATAAAAAAAGAGAGTTTAATGGTGATTTAGACAATATGTTATATCCAGATGGATCCAAATATGATGAACAAATTTATTATACATTTGATAATTCATTCGAATTTGTATCTAGATTTAAAAGTGTTGACGATATTATAATTCAAACCACAAGTTCACACGGAGAAGATAGTGCTCTAGTTTTTAGAGACTCTTTTGGAAATGCACTGTTAGATTTTTTTGCAAGACAATTTGAAACTGTAGAATTTAGCAGAGCAGTTCCATATCAATTGGAAAAAGCAAAAGATTTTGATTATGTGGTCTTAGAAATTGTAGAAAGAAATTTGCCAAATTTACTTTCACCGCCCATACTAAAATAAAGTAATTGGCAGATATAAATGTGCTTATATTTCAATGTTAAGCAAAGAGTAATTAACTTTCATATAGTACCATTTAAATATTTATTATAGTTAATTATCAGGGGTCAACAAATAGGTTGATCCCTTCATCATAAAATTTTTAATATCAACTGACTAGTTTTAAATTTTATTGCTTATCCCATGACTTTTAAGTACTAAGTATAAAAATACCTATAAGGAGTTAATTAATATGAAAAAATTTATTGCAGCATTAACATTAGGAGCAATTCTAGCTACAAATACTACCCAAGTTGAAGCATTTAATTTATTTGATTTGTTTAGTAAAGAGAAAGCTACTCCTGAGACACAGATTACAGTAAACACAACTTTGAACGAAGAATTAATTTCTACAAATCTTAATATTGGAGATGTTATTAACGAAACTACTTTAACAAATTTAGGTGAGCCTATTTCTATAATGAATGCCCCTAGTTGTCATTTTGAAGGAAATGACACAATATATAATTATTCAGACTATACTTTATATACCTACAAAGAAGGAAATGATAATAAATTATATTTAATCGAACTTTCAACACCCAATATAAAAACTCAAAAGGGTGCCCAAGTTGGGATGAATGTTGACGAAATTATTAATATGTATGGAGAAGGAACCATGTATGGAGCTTTAATATCTTATGAAATTGATGGAGTAACAATAGATTTTACACTTGACCCAGAAACAAACATTGTTACATTGATAGAGGTTTTATAATTACAGGTGAACATTGTTCACCTATCATATATCAATATAGTAGATATTATTCATACATCAATCCCTTACAGATTTTTAAAATATAATAAGGGGAATTTAGCATGAAAATAATACGATTTTTAATGGCCGGAATTATACTGACAATTATTACCCCTCATACATTTGCACAAGAAATAACAAACTTTATATCAGTTACAATTCCAGAAGAAAATTTAAAATGTATAGCTAATGTAATTAATTACTATGGGTTTTGGAGAGAAGATTTTACGGGTTATAATGTTTTAACAGGATTTAGTTATGATAAATTAGGAGTTTTAGGATATTATGTAGGAGCTGGATACGAGCGTCAAGGAGACTCTTTTGTCCAAAAATATAATCTTGAAACAAAAAATGGCAAAGATTTTACAATGAGTACAGATGATTTTAGTTATTTATTTAGAGATATATTTGGTGTAACACCAAATTTAAAACCAGGCTTTACTCTTAAATCTTTTGAGGATAAAAATAATCCTTATCCAGACACATATTTTTTTGACTCTATAGAAGTAAAAGAAAATGAAGTAAGAATTCGTTCCTCATTTGGCGGAGGAGATGGTGGATATGCAACTTTTAGGGCAGACGAAACAGTACAACTTGGAGATGATATCTATGAACTGCAGGTAAATCAATATCCACTACCAGCACTAGCTAATGGAATGGATTTAAACACACCAATGGATGAATTTGTGGTACTAGCCAAAAAAGAAGGAGCAAATTATATTCCTTTAGCTGTAAATAACAAAGGCTTAACCTATAAAGACACTAACTTGTCACCTTATTATAATTTTTTAAACTTAATCTCAAATCCAAATATAACCCCACTTACTCAACAAGCAAAAAATGCTGTTGCAGAAGTTATAAAACGTGTAAATTTTGAACGTGCAAATATTGGAATTGGGCCACTGCTAATGGACGAAGAATTAACAAGGGTGGCCCAAATAAAAGCAACTGAAATAAGCAATATGGCAACACTAACTCATGTGACTCCGCTATATGGAAATCCTGCTGAATTATTAAATTTTTTTAATATTAAGTATGTAAATATGGCTGAAAATATTGCTAAAGGACATGAAACTCCTGAAATGGTAGTTAACTCTTGGATGAGTGTCTTTACACATTCTGAAAATATACTCAACTCCGCTTTTACACATACGGGTGTTGGATATGTTGAAGGCACAAATTATTGGGTTCAGTTGTTTATTAAAAAATAATTTTTAACATTACAGACAAGGTTAGTCTGTACAAAAAAATAAGGAAAAATAACTTTAATTTTTCCTTTATTCATAAATCAAGGAGGACTTTTTAATGAAATTTAAACGGTTTTTAATAATTGGTTTAGCAACGATGATACTGATACCAACTGCAAACGTACAAGCTAATTTGTTAACACCAGTTGAAGCTATCCAAAATGAGGTAATTATAGCACAAATGCTTGATTATATTAATGTAGAACGTGCAAGAGTTGGAGCAGGCCCATTACAATTAGATGTACAACTAATACAAGTTGCACAAGCAAAATCAGAAGATATGCATGCTCATAAAATTTTATCTCATACCTCACCTACATACGGAAGTGTCGCTAATTTATTACGATATTTTGATGTAAATTATACAAAAATGGGAGAGAACATTGCACAAGGCCAACCAGCAGTTCACACAGTAATGAGAGCTTGGATGAATAGTCCTGGACATAAAGCTAACATTTTAAATCCACGCTTTACACATATTGGCATTGGATATGTTGAAGATTCGCATTACTGGACTCAATTATTTATTAAAAAATAAATAGTTGTAAAAATCAACTTTAAAATTCCTTTAAATAGTAAACTAAAATATTTCATGATAATGGGTTTAGAAACAACGTGACTAAATCTGTTATCATGATAAGATAAAAAATGTAAGTACAATTTTAAACTACTCGTTACTAAAGTGGCAATATACTAATCCAACTGGAAGTAATTCTTTTTCCTATGGCACTATCAGTGCTTATTATTCTTGCCTCATTACAACTTTCCTATATTTCCAATTCCTATCCAATGGACCCAACACCCCAAATTTACCCAGAACCTCATATAATACCAAAATTATTTTATGCTTATCTTTTATATTTAATATATTATTATCACATTATTAATTACTTATGCAATATAAGATTCAAAAATTTTACAAGCAATTCATACCATGACTAAAGTTATAGCTGTTCTTGCATAATTTTACTAAACACATCTGTTATGTAGATATAAAATTTTTTTATACATAGGAGTACTATCGTTTATATACAGTAAATTAAATCCCTAACTATTTAGGATAAATATGGAAGCTTTATGGCATCGCCCCTGTACATCTTAAATGTTTACTCATTATATTCTTTCAGTTTTAATTATGCTTACTATATAAAACCTTATTATATTCAAAATATCTAATTCCATATTTTATATAATCAAATTTATGCATAAAATTTTATTTTCAGCCCAATAATAACCATTGGAATTATGTGTAAATAAATAATATAGACAAGAACCTTGACTAAAAAAACATACACTACTATCATTATATTATTAATAACCTAAAATAAATATAATGGGTCAATATTTAAATTAGTGATTAATATGTAGTGTATAATGAGAGAAAAATATTTATTGTATATTAAAATACGTACTAATCACTACTTAATGGTTACTTAAATAATCAGCAAGAAATTACTTTTTTATACATTTACGATATTGATAGAATCTAGGCCCTTATAAAAGTCTCAGATTTATACTAAGGAGGATTTAAAATGATAGTAAATACTAATATACTTTCTTTAAACGCACATAGAAACATGGGCTCAAATACAATGCAACTGAGTAAAGCTTCTGAAAAATTATCTTCAGGGTTAAGAGTTAATCGTGCTGCTGATGATGCGGCTGGACTAGCAGTTTCTGAAACAATGAGATCTCAAATCAAAGGGTTAAACCAAGCAAATAGAAACGTTCAAGATGGTATTTCGTTTGCACAAACCGCTGAGGGTGCACTTGATGAAGTAAGTAATATGCTTACACGTACCAAAGAATTATTAATTCAAGCTGCAACAGGTACTTATGGTTCAGGTGATAGAGCAAATATTAATGCAGAATTACAAGCATTAGGTTTAGAAATAAATAATATTATTTCTTCTACAAAATTTAATGGAATTGGTATAACATTGGGAGCAACTGTTGCAACTGGGCATGACGGTGCTTTAGCAATTACTATTCCAGCAATAACTACAGGACAGCTAAATGAATTAGGTTTGACTGGAATAACTGTAGGCGATAACCTGGGTTCAGCAGCTAAAGCTAAAGTTTCAGTACTTGAAAAAACAATTGCAGACATAAGTACACAACGTGCTAAAGTTGGGGCTGTTCAAAATAGACTTGAACATACTTTGGAAAATCAAAAAATTACATCCGAAAACATAACTTCATCTGAATCTCGTATTCGTGATACAGATATGGCACAGGAAATGATGAACTTTACAAAATTCAATGTATTAAATCAAGCAGCACAAAGTATGATGGCTCAAGCAAACCAAATTCCAAATCAAGCTCTTGGATTACTTGGATAAATTTAGACTTTATATACATTAAATTCACAATGTTATAGTATATGTATGCAGGGGCAACGCGCCTGTTGTAACTTCCAACCCCACAAAAAATGATACTTTAATTTATAAGTACGTCTGCTATGTATTGAAAATAGAAAAAACTATGTATTAATTGGTTATAATCAATTAATACATAGTAAGATATTTAAAGTAAATATCTTACTTATATATTATGGAAACATGACAAAAATTATATTTATTTTTGGAGTGACGGATGTTTTGCTTGTAATATAATAAACGTATCAAAAATTAAAATAATTTAAGGATAATTATAATTAACTTCTATTACAGGATGTTAGATTTATATACTAAGGAGGATTTTAAAATGATAATAAATACTAATTCACTTTCTTTAAATGCACATAGAAACATGGGTTCAAACACAACTCAGTTAGGTAAAGCTTCAGAAAAACTTTCTTCAGGGTTAAGAATTAACCGTGCAGCGGATGATGCGGCTGGGTTAGCAGTTTCTGAAAAAATGAGATCACAAATCAAAGGGTTAAACCAAGCAAACAGAAACGTTCAAGATGGTATTTCTTTTGCACAAACCTCTGAGGGTGCACTTGATGAAGTAAGTAATATGCTTACACGTGCTAAAGAATTAGCAGTTCAAGGTTCAACGGGTACTTATACTTCGGTTGAAAGATCAAATATGACAGCAGAATTAACAGCATTAAAAAATGAAATTGATAATATTGTTAAAAACACAAAATTTAATAATATTGGTATAACTACGAATGTAACTGTTGCATCTGGACATGATGGAACTGTAGCTATAACAATTCCAAAAATAGAGACTGGTTTTATAAGCGCTTTCACTGCGGTTATGAGTATTACAGATACTACCGGTGTCTTAGCTAAAAAGCTAGCTACTGAAATAGGTAAAATAATCAACACGGTAAGTAGTCAACGTGGTAAAATTGGGGCAGCACAAAATAGACTTGAATATAGCTTAGAAAGCCAAAAAGTTACCACTGAAAATATAACTACATCTGAGTCTCGTATTCGTGATACAGATATGGCATCTGAAATGATGAACTTTACAAAATACAATGTATTAAATCAAGCGGCACAAAGTATGATGGCACAGGCAAACCAAATTCCAAACCAAGCACTTGGATTACTTGGATAGTATGCACTTAAGATTTAACAAAATACCTGCATTGTGTTTTGTTAAAGATATACTAAATTTAAAACAATGGTAAACAAATTTATTAAAGGTGCACGGGCAATGCCCATCCTAGTTATAAGTATGTCTACTATAA
>MDSO01000080.1_pt1 | contig 16266 bp, 10 predicted proteins | sample 1005691 | NCBI WGS metagenome assembly MDSO01 (sample SAMN05526595, study PRJNA338239) | gut metagenome | isolation source: stomach gut content | host: Acanthurus sohal | place: Saudi Arabia: Red Sea | collected 2011-04 | reverse complement strand
AGCAAGTCGAATCTCAACCAAAATAAAGTCTTAAGATTCTGTCATTGGTGCAGCGGTCAATGTTAATTTATTCGTTAACCGAATCTATATGAATAAGCAGACTCCAATCGAAGCGGTCGAGTCTGTCAGCGCTATGCGGCAAGCCGAATTAGGTAAAGTCAATAAGGGTATCTTTGCTCAACAAAAATAAAGCCTTAAATTAACTCAAAAAAATAAATTTCAAAAAAATACTAAATAGTCCTTTCTACTTTTGTTATTTTTAGATAATATACTATTAAGTAATTTATAATTTACTAGGGAGCTGGCAATCTTTAAGTACGCTTGCTCCCCCCTACCCCATTTCCGAGAAATGGGCATTATATAAAGAAGGAGAATGAAACATGGCAAAGAAGTTTGAATTCACAAGTTTGAATCACACCAAATTAACTGATGGATTTTGGGGTCGTAGAACAGAAAACTACCAAGAAATTATAGATAGCATGTTAGAAGCGTTATTAAATCCGACTAATTCAGCTAGATTACTAAATTTTGAAATTGCTGCGGGCGAACTAAACGCCGAATTTTTCGGTGCACATTGGTCCGACGGCGATTGCTATAAATTCCTAGAAGGCTGTTGTTATATTTACCAAAATACAGGTGACGAAAAAGTTAAAGAGATGGTCCAAAAGTATGCTAAGTTAATAGCAAAATCGCAAGAAGAAGACGGTTATATCTGTACACAGATTACATTAACGGACAAAAAAAGATGGGAACGTTACGATTTTCATGAGTTATATAACATGGGTCATCTATTCACATTGGCCGTAGCATATTTTGATGCATTTCAAGATAAGTTGTTAATTAAAGTTGCGAATAAACTAGCCGACTATTTATACAACATATTTAGTTCTTATCCAAAAGATTTGTTAAATTTCGGATTCAATCCAAGTAACATAATGGGCCTATGTGATTTATACAGAATAACAGGGATAGAAAAACAATATAAATTAGCAGAGATTTTTGTCAATATGCGAGGTATGAGTCAAGAAAAAGACAAAGACGGTATTCGTGCTGACCCCACTGGTAAGGCCAGAAAAACCGGAAATTTTGCGACTGATCAGAATCAAACCTTAGTTCCTTTAAGAGAAGAAACGATGGCCACCGGCCATGCAGTAACATCTAGCTATCTCTATAGTGGCGCAACCGATGTTTATTCTATAACTGGAGAAAAAGCTTTACTTGATGCTTTAGAAAGAATTTACACAGACTTAACAACCAAAAGAATTTATATTACAGGTGGAACTAACGCAACTTTTGTTGGCCATTCTGAAAGAGGTAGCTTAACTCATGAATCGCATGGTACAGAATACGAGTTACCAAATAAAATAGCTTATAATGAAACTTGTGCTAATATCGGGGCCGCTATGTGGTGTTTACGAATGCTGCAAGTTACTGAAGATACAAAATACGGTGACATGGCTGAGAGAATAATGTATAACGCTGGTATATCAGGAACGAATTTAGAATTAACTAGATATTTTTATTCTAATCCATTATCCTATAAAAAAGATACTCCAATTCCAGGAGAATGGGCGCAATACAAACATAAATCATCCCGAAGATGGCACACTTATACTTGTTGGTGTTGCCCACCTCAACTTCTAAGAACAATAGCAGGTATCGGTCGTTGGGTTTACGGCATAAGTAAAGATACGTTATATATCAATATGTTTACGTCTAGCGATTACAAGGACGGAAATTTAGACGTTAGCATGAAAACCAATTATCCGTTTGAAGAGAAGGTAGAATTAAAAATTAATCATGCAACTAACCAACGGTTAAAGATTAGAATCCCGGTCTGGTGCGACAACCCTTCTATAAACGATACTCCGGTAAAATCCGGATACTACGAGTTAGAAGTGAATTCTGGCGACGAGTTTACTATAGATTTACCGATGAAAGCTAAATTCATGCAGGCTAATCCTCATGTAGAAAGCGATCGTGGTATGACTTGTGTTATGCGGGGGCCAGTGGTTTACGCTGCCGAAGGCATAGACAATAAGTACAGTCTCGATGAACTATTTCTATATACAGACAGAGAAGTTTTGGCGACCTATGAAAAAGATTTATTAGCCGGTGTTGTTACTTTAGAAGTTCCGGCTAAGCATATTCCTCAAAAATCTGACTTATATTATGAAATCCAAACCGACGGCGAAGACACTACCGTGAAGATGATACCTTATTATGCATGGGCTAACCGAGAACTCTGCGATATGAATGTTTGGTTCGCTAAGGCTTAGATTCTCCGTCATGATTCTCCGACTAGCCTTTCCGCCATGGCTCTCCTTCTATGAGAGCTATCAACGAAGTTGACTGAGAGGTTAAATTATATAGTAAAGAGGTTTTAATTATGAAAAAAATAAAGTCTGTAGATATAGCTGAGGAACACATTAAAAATTTAATTGTAAAAGGTATTTACAAAGAAAATGATTTTTTACCTAGTGAAGGCCAACTAGCTCAGGATCTTCAATTTTCCAGATCAACAATTAGAGAAGCTGTAAGAAGCTTAGAAATGCGAGGTTTTTTAGATCGCATTCATGGTAAAGGGATAAAAATCGTAGATAACAGCGTGAGTGTTATATCTCAGTCAATCGAGGATATGCTAACGCAACAAGGAAATTTACTAGATGATTTGTTCGAAATGAGAATGCTACTCGAGCCATACAGCGCAGAACGTGCAGCAACTCTTAGGTCGGACAATGATTTAAAAATTCTAAGCAACTACCTTAATATTATGGAATCTTCCACCTCAATGGACGATTCTTACTATACTGCGGATTTAAATTTTCATATACAATTAGCTAAAATTTCCGGTAATAACATCTTATCCGGTTTTGTTCAAGCATATTCGAATGTATTGCAAGACTTAATTATCCTGCATTCCCAAGATAGCTCGCCTATCGAACAGCGATTTCATTACCATAGAAAGGTTTTCGAAGCCCTTAAAGCTCAAAATCCTAAAAATGCCAAAGATTCTATGGTAGAACATTTAATTGCTGCACAAAATAATAAATTTTACAAAGCTTCTAACAATTGATTCCATTAATCTTAATACCACGATTCAAATAAACTAAATACAAATGAGGTACATTTTATGAATTCTGTTAAACCGAAAGCTACAAGTGAAAATATGACTAAAGATACAATTATAAGTGAAGATATGACTAAAGATACGACCAAAGTTAAATCTAAAAATACGACTAAAGACAAAACAACAGTTCAACCTAAAGTTGCAACTAAAAGAAAAAACTCTCAAACTAATGAAACTGTAAATCTGCAGGAGCAAGCTATTTCAAACGTTCAAGACCAAGCTATTACGGATTCTCAATCTATTCCAGATATTCAGGATCAAGCTATTACGGATTCTCTATCTATTCCAGACATTCAGGACCAAACTACTACGGAGTCTCAATCTATTTCTGACATTCAGGACCAAACTATTACGGATTCTCAACCTATTCCAGACATTCTGGATCAAGTTATTACGGCGTCTCAGTCTAATGCTCAGGATCAAGCTCTAGCAGACATTCAGACACAAGCCATTAAGGCTATTCAGAATCAAGCTATATCGGACATTGAAAATCCAGATATTCCGGATGTTTTAGATCTGAATATTCAAGATAATAGAAATGGTAAGTCAGTTTTTAAATCCATTCAGGATCAAATAAAGAGCTTAAACCTTTTAGGAGAAATAGATTCACTTTAATTCAGTGAAGCTGATTAAGAGGTTGGGGGACAATGAACAGAGGGGTGCACTTTGCCTCCCTCCGGGAGGGATGTGTCACGGAGGGACGGAGGGAGAAAGCGTGCCTGCAAGTTGTAATTGCTCCTGTGAATTGATTGACCTTGAAGTCACAAAAATCTTTTGTTCGCTCTCTAACTATTACGGATTCAATCTTAGTTAAAATATATCCACCAAGAAATGAAAGGGTGTATTAAAAATGTATTGCTTATCAATTAATGGCCAAAATGTCGAAGGCCAAGGAATTACAGAGCAAGTTTATAATCCTGCTACCGGTGAAGTGTTTGCAGAATTTAAAAGCGTGTCCGAACAACAATGTTTAGATGCGTTAAATTCAGCGGATAGAGCATTTAAAACGATATATGGATAAAGTGAAATTGGATGCCAAAGGTTTCAAAAGACTTAATGCTTTGAGATTGCAAGTTGGAAATTCGAAAATTTAAATATAATTAACATTTGTTGGAACGCCGTGTGAGTTCGAAAGTCTCACGCATGGTGTGGAGTGGGGAAAAATCCAGAGATAACTTCAAAGGATTACCTATCACTATACTTTGGCATGGTAGAAAAGTTACAATGTTTAACGGATAGTTTAATGAGAGTACCACTATTTATCAAGCCAGCTATAGCGAACTATGAGGGTCTAAAAATTAATGATAAAGTATTAAATATAGATATAGCAGCTACATGTTTAAGAGCGGCGGGGTTACCGATACCTAAAAATATATCTGATTTTGACTACACGCAATATTATTCTGGCGAAGAAATTCACGCTAGACCTTATATATTTATGGAAGCTGGGGATATTAAAGGTGTAGTTAATAATAATTTTAAGACTGTAGTTTATATAAACCGAGATTACGGAGAACTGTACGATATGACAAGTGACCCTTTAGAAATCAATAATTTATGGGATGATAAAAAATATTCTACTGAGAAGATGAAGGGCCTTAAAATAATTATTAATGAAATGTATAAATCGATACCATACAATGATGTGATATGGAATGATGGAACGCCATTAATTTAAATAATACACTGAAATGAGGACCCGGTTATGAAACTAGAAAAATACTATGAAAATCTTGAAATTTTACACGTAAACACACAGCCATATAGATCTTATTATATTCCGAGGAATAAGAATTTAGATTATAGATGCAAGTATTTAAATTCTTCGGATTGGTATTTCCAATTTTATAATAGTGTATACGAGGTTCCGGAAAATTTTACAGAAGAAATTATAGATAACGGAGATATTATCAATGTTCCAAGCTGTTTAAACATGTTTGGATATGACAAGCATTTATATGCTAACGTAAAAGGACCGATACCGTTTATTCCACCATATGTACCGGATCAAAATCCAACAGGGGCATATGTAAAAACTTTTGAGATGAGTAAAGACGATAAAACGTTTAAAAACTTCTTAGTTTTTGATGGAGTAGACAGTGCCTTTTTCGTTTGGTTAAATGGCGAGTTTGTCGGATACAGTCAAGTGGCACATGCAACCAGTGAGTTCGACATCAGCAGTTTTACAAAAATCGGCCTAAATATACTGTCTGTTATTGTCCTTAAATATTCGGACGGAACTTTTTTGGAAGACCAGGATAAGTTTAGGATGTTCGGCATTTTTAGGGATGTTTATATTATTAATCGCCCTAAGAATTTCATCCGAGATTTTAAGGTAGAATATCAGGTATCTGATGATTTTAAATCCGTTGATGTTCATTTAGACTTCATGTGGTTAAATAAGCCTGAAGATGTTACTATAGAACTTTTGTATAAAAATAAATCTATCTACAAAGGTCAGGATGCTGATTTTAAACTAGGTAATGCACATCTTTGGAATGCTGAACAGCCTAATTTATATACTCTGAACCTTATTACGAATACTGAAATTATTCAAACTGAAATCGGCTTTAAACGTGTAGAAATAATCAATTCTATACTATATATTAACGGCCAGAAAATAAAAATTAAAGGTACTAATAGGCATGATAGCAATGCTTACACCGGCGCAACTATTTCTAGAGAGCAATTAATGGACGACCTTCGCCTTATGAAAGAAAATAATATCAACGCTATCAGAACAAGTCATTATCCTAGCTCACCATGGGCTTATGAACTGTATTCTAGATATGGTTTTTATGTTATGACCGAAGCCGACTTAGAATCACATAACACATGCGAAATCTATGGCGGTGGCCATCTATATAATAGCACCGAAACTTTAGTCGATGATTATACTTTCGGCATGCTCTGTCATGATCCGAAATTCTACGAAGCTATGCTAGATAGAATACAAGCGTCTGTTATTAGAGAGAAAAACTCGCCTTGCGTCTTTATGTATTCTTTAGGTAATGAATCCGGATACGGCCCTAATTTAGAGAAGTGTGCAAAATGGATCAAGGAATATGATAAAACAGCCTTGATACACTACGAAAGCAGCGTATATCAAAAAGTAGGTTATAATAATAATTTATCCAATATTGATGTGTACAGTAGAATGTATATTTCGCCAGATGATGTAATCGATTATTGCTCTAATAACACACTTCATAAGCCTATAATCTTATGTGAGTATAGCCATGCTATGGGCAACAGCAATGGCGATTTGGAAAAATATTATCAGACTATGCTCAAATACGACAACTTTATTGGCGGATTTATTTGGGAGTGGAATGATCACGCCATTTATATGGGAAAAGATATCAACGGTAAAGATAAATATTATTATGGCGGAGATTTTAACGATTTCCCTAACGCTGGCAACTTCTGTTTGGATGGCCTGCTACACCCGAGTAGAAAGCCGAAGACAAATCTGCTAGAATTCAAAAATGTTCACAGACCGATACGGGCATATTTAAGAGACGGCAAAATTTATGTATCTAATCAGCAAAATTTCTTAAATATTCTCGATAGCCATGTAATTATCGTTACTCAGTATATTGATAATGAGGAAGTTAAGGCCGAAAAATTCGATTATCTGGATGTAGAACCAGGTGGTGTTCAAGAATTAGAATTTACTTTTACTGAGCATAAATCGGTAGATAATTATTTAATAATAGAATATTTTACTAAAAAAGCATCTGAGCTATTACCAAAATATTATGAAGCCGGTTTCGACCAAATAATGCTTAACAAAGTAGAAGTTAAGGTATCTAAATCTTTGGGCGGTAAAAAAGTGACTATATCTGAAACTGAAACTAAGCTTAAAATATCCAACGATACGTTTACCGCTGTATTTGATAAATTAGGCTGTACTTTAGAGAAATTCGTAAAGGAAAATATATCTTATTTAGAAAAACCAGTAGACTACAATATTTTCCGAGCGCCGACAGATAACGATCGTAAAGTAATAACTCAGTGGAAACAAGCCGGATATAACCGCACCCAAATAAAGATGCTTAACACTACTTGTTTGGAAGAGAAAAACCGTACCGTAGTAGAATTTGATTTTTATATTACTGCCGTATTTTTACAAGCTATCATGAAAGTTAAGGCCATATATACGTTCACAAACAAAGGCGATTTAACCGTAACTCTTCACGCTGCTAAAGATCCAGTATTCCCGGAACTGCCTAGATTTGGAGTTCGGTTCTATTTGGATAAATCCTTCCAAAATATAAACTACAAAGCTTTTGGTCCGTATGAAACCTATGCCGATAAACATCATTATTGTTATTATAGCGAATTTGAGGATATGGTAAAAAATATGTACGAAGATTATATCGTCCCTCAAGAACATGGTAGCAGATATGGGGCTAGATATTTAAAAATGATGAATCAAGAACAACGAGTAGAAATAACAGCAAAAGATTTCTCGTTTAATGTTTCTAATTATACGCAAGAACAACTATTTAAAACAACGCACAACTTTAAGCTAAAAGAAGAAGATTTCGTTACCGTATGCATTGACTACAAAAATGCCGGCATCGGTTCTAGTAGCTGTGGTCAGGCTAAATTAAATAGAGAATATGCAATAATAGAAAATCAAATAGACTTTGAGTTTGAAGTTTATTTTAATACTCAAGAGTAAGTACGTGCACTTAGGCTCTCCTTCTAGGAGAGCTATCACGCAGTGACTGAGAAGTTAAGAAGGTATCAACTTTGAATTTAGGGAATTATCACGAAATTAATTTTCGCTTCGATTATAGCATATTTCAATCAAAAATGTTAAAAACACTAAATTGTAGGAATAAAGAAATGCGCCTGAAATATTTCTGCAGAAGTAAAAAGAAAGGACGGAAAATGTTGATGGAAAATATTTTATTCATACTAACAGATCAATGGCGAGCCGACTGCACTGGTTATAGAAATCATCCGATAGTTAAGACACCGAATTTAGATAAATTAGCAAAAAAATCGGTAGATTTTGAAAACTCGTTTACAGTTATTTATGCACACCGGCCCGAGGTAGCTTATTAACTGGATTATATCCACACCAAAGTGGAATAATAGACAATTGCGATGTAGACGGAAGTTTTCAAGAATATTTACCAAAAAATGCATACATCTGGCTAAATGCTATGGAGCAAAGCGGGCGCAAAACCGGATATTTTGGTAAGTGGCACTTAGGTTTAGACTGGGACGCTTCGGACACATCCATAGATTTTGACATATGCAGACAAGAAGGCAATCGACTAAAGCATCTAAGCAGTGAAGCGAAAGCATTTGTCACAGAAAGAGGCCAATTAATAAAAGGTCTAGGCAACAGATTGGAGCCAGAGAAAAATGGAAACCAGTTACCTTTTTACGGAAAAATAGAAAGTAAAACAAAAAGATATGAACATAAAGTTACACAAAAAGCTTTAAATTTCTTAGAAGAGAACAAAGAAAATCCATGGTCACTGATAGTATCATTCGTTGGACCACATTTTCCGAGTGTTTTACCAGAGCCATATTTCAGCATGTATCCATACAACGAAATGGTTCTCCCTGAAAACATAACGGATACATTCTTCAACAAACCATGGTTTCACTCTCGAAATTGGTGGCCAAGTGTAGCAACAGATGATTTCACCAAAGAAAACTGGCAAAAAACCATCTCCGCTTATTACGGGTGCATAACAATGATGGACGATTTTATCGGCGAAATTTTGGAAAAAGCTAGCCTATGCTCCGGAGATCGACCAACCAAAGTAATCTTTACTTCTGATCATGGCGAAATGCTAGGCGCTCACGCCAGATTCGATAAGGACGCTTATTTCTATGAAGAGGTCCTTCGTACGCCGTTACTTTACTGCTCCGATTTAAACTCTAATCAGGCCGGCTTTGTTCGTTCTGATTATGTTGGTACTTTGGATATAGCTCAAACTTTGTTTGACTTGGCAGGCTCCAAATCCGAAAACGGTATTTCTCTATCCCCTTTGCTTTTGATCGATTATTCTAATGAAGAAGAAAAGGTTATATACGGACAGTATTATAAATATAATGGTCATAGCTTCGAAATTAGATTTATTCGAACTCCAAAATTTAAATATAGTTTTATTCCACAAGATATTGACGAATTATATGACATTGAAAATGATTCTTTAGAGCTTGTTAATCTTTCTGATAATGATCAATATGACGAAATTAAATCTCAACTAAAAGCTCTTGTTATTCAACACATGAAGGATACGGATGACTATTTACTAGATTTGCTAGATGAAAAATTACCGGAAGCAGGAACTCTGAATAGCATACCGTATCCGCCACTAAAAAAATGGTAATAGATACGGATGACTATTTACTAGATTTGCTAGATGAAAAATTGCTGGAAGCAGGAACTCTGAATAGCATACCGTATCCGTCATTAAAAAAATGGTGATTTTAAAATTTAGGAGGATACCATGATTATTAGCAATTACTATGAAGATCCAGATACTCTACATTTGGGCACCGAAAAAGTTAGGGCATATTACGTACCATTATCCGTAAATAATGGATCTAGATTAATAGATCTAAACGGAGATGATTGGATGGTTCAATGGTTTAAAAATATTTTTGAAGTAGACGACAGCATAAAAAATGGTATATTATCGAATCCGGATACGATTCAGGTACCTAGCTGTCTAAACATTTTAGGATATGACAATCATCATTATTCTAATTTGATTTTGCCGATACCATTTGATCCACCATATGTACCGACCGATAACTCTTGTGCAACATACGTAAAAAAAGTTCACATACAAAAAGATTCGGACGAATTATACTACTTAAATTTTGATGGCGTAGATTCATGTTTCTATTTATGGATCAATGGCCACTTCGTAGGATATAGCCAAGTATCACATGCTACGAGTGAATTTAACGTCAGCTCATTTATCCAAAATGGCGAAAACACCATAAGTGTGTTAGTTCTTAAATGGTGTGATGGGACATATTTTGAGGACCAAGACAAATTTAGAATGACCGGAATTTTTAGAGATGTATATATTTTAAAACGGGCCAAAAATCACATCAAAGATTTTTATATCAAAACAATTATGCCTGGCGCAGAAAATTATTTAGCTCAAAAAAAGAATTCTTTCTTCTCTAGACGGGTCTTATTTGGCCAAGACAATGAGTATTCGAATAAACCAGCCATAGCAATTAATATTCAAGACATTCATGGTAAGATCGATTCGGTTGAGATAGAAGTTTTTTCTCCTCAAAATGAGCTACTAACCACTCAAAAGATTGTTGTTGATCCGTTAGACTATTATCAGTTTACGTACTACGTTGATGAGCCGTTACTCTGGTCGGCCGAAACTCCTTATCTATATTTAGTTCGATTAAAAACCAACGATGAAATCATAGAACAAAAAGTCGGCTTAAGATATATTCAAATAAAAGATGCTATCCTTTTTGTAAATGGTCGCAGCATAAAGTTAAAAGGCGTTAATCGCCATGATAGTGACCCTTACACTGGATTTAGCATTACTAAAGATCAATTAATAATGGATTTAAAATTAATGAAAAAGCATAATATCAACGCTATAAGAACTAGTCATTATCCAAATTCACCTTGGGCCTATGATCTCTATGATGAATATGGTTTTTACATTATTGCCGAAGCAGATATAGAAACTCACAATACTGATCACCTATACGGTGGTGGTCGAGTCAATTATAATTATGATGACCAAATTATACAGGACAGTACATTTGGTCTCTTATGCAGTGATCCAATTTACAAAAAAACAATTTTAGACCGAGTAGAACGATGTGTAATCAGAGAAAAAAATCATCCGTCAATCATCATGTGGTCTCTCGGAAATGAATCTGGATATGGTCCAAACATGGAGGAAGCAGCAAAGTATATACATGAAATTGACAAAGATTTTTTAGTACATTACGAAAGTAGCATTTATGAAATGCCTGATCACCAAAATGATTTAAGCAATCTAGACGTATATAGTCGAATGTATATGCCAGTAGACAAATGTGAAAAATATTGCTTAAGTGATACAGCAAAGCCGTTAGTCCTATGTGAATATAGCTGTGCCATGGGTAATGGCCCGGGCGACTTAGAAGATTATTTCGCAATAATTTATGATTACGACTCATTTGCTGGGGCCTTTGTTTGGGAATGGTGCGATCATGCCATATATGGCGGAATAGCAGAAAACGGCAAGAAAAAGTTTTTATTTGGAGGAGATTCCGGTGAATTACTACATGATGGTAGCTTTTGCGTAGACGGATTAGTATACCCAGATCGTCGTCCGCATACCGGTCTATTCGAATATAAGAATGTATGGCGACCAATTCGAATGACTGAAAGTCAGGATGAAAAGGGCGAATCCGTGCTTAGCTTCACAAACACAATGGACTTTTTATCCTCTAACGATATTTTGGAAATTAGATGGTCACTATTTTTAGATCATAAAAAAATTAATGAAGGTGTTCTACATCAAAATATTCAACCTCGCCAAACCGTAGATATTAATCTTTCAGATTTTCCGATAAATAATAAAGTAAGAGAGGATATGTATTTAATCTTCAGATATGTCAAAACTAAATCTATACGCAACATTTCGGATTTAGTTCCTATCGGTTCCGAGCTTGGAATAGATCAGTATATCCTACAAAAGGTTTATAGAAGATTTAATGGTAGTGGGCCAAAAAGTCAAATATTGCAAAATGATGATCAAAAATTAATCATTCGATGCAAAGGATCCTATAAGTATACATTCGATAAGTTAAGGGGCACACTAATGGATGTCCAAGTAGATAACGAAAGCTTATTTAAAAAGCCCATGGAATATAACATTTGGCGTGCTCCTACAGATAACGACAAAAGATTTTTGCGTTTTTGGAAAACAGTAGGGTATGATAGAATGAAAACAAAGGTATACGAAAGTTCTGTCTCTGAGTCAGAAACCTTCACAAAAATAACATTTAGGATAGGAATAGGCGCAGTTGGCATCCAAAACTTTATGGCACTGAACGTAAAATTTTTAGTACATTACAATGGTTCGCTAAGCATAATCATGGATGCCCAAAAAAACGAAATATTCCCGGTATTGCCACGGTTTGGTATAAGAATGTTTTTAGCCAACAATTTTGCCACAGCGGATTATATCGGACTCGGCCCTTATGAAAGTTATACAGACAAATGCCGAGCTAGCTATTATGGAAGGTTTAAAACAACTATAAGTGAAATGCATGAAGATTATATCGTACCACAAGAAAACGGTAGTCACTGCGATTGCAATTATTTATCTATTAGTAGTCCAAATTATACTATGGCCACGGTAGGGGATGGATTTAGTTTCAACGTTTCATACTTTACTCAGGAAGAACTAGAGAGGGCTAAGCACAATTTTGAATTAGAAGAAAGCTCATATGCTGTAGTATGCATTGATAATAAACAAAACGGAATCGGATCAGCTAGTTGTGGACCAATGCTTATAGATAAATATAAGCTAAGCGAAACTAACTTAAATTTTCATCAACAATTCATGTTTTCAAAAAATTAATAAATAAATTAAAAGAGTATGAGAGAGGAAGTTTTTAAGATGAAATACGGATGGAAATTTATTAGAGAAGATGTAAAAAATGCTCATTTAGAAAATTTTGATGATTCTCATTGGCGAGAGGTTAGAGTACCTCATGATTATGCAATAGAAGGACCGTTTCATCCGGATCATGGTAAACAGATTACTGAAGTAATTGCGGATGGTATATTGAAGCCTCGAGTTCATGTCGACCGTACTGGTGCATTACCGATTACGGAAAAAGCATGGTACCGAAAAAAGTTTTTTGTTCAGCCCAACACTAAAAAAGTATTTTTGGAATTCGATGGCGTAATGAGCAATAGTAAAGTCTACGTAAATGGACATAAATACGATGGTCGAGTTTATGGCTATTCCTCTTTTAGTGTCGACGTATCCGATTCTGTAAAAAGAGGTCAGGAAAATACCTTAGCCGTTTCCGTCTCGCCCGAAGATACATCTTCTAGATGGTACACCGGCGCTGGCATATACAGAGAAGTTAGACTAATAGAAAAAGCGGATCACTACTTTCCTTACTGTCCTCTTAGAGTTACTACCGAAATAAAAAATAATAAAGCTTTCATAGATGTCGAAGCCAACCTAGTTAACCCAACACAGAACGTCGAAATAGAATTTGTAATTATGGATCGAGAAGGTAAAATAGTCGGGTCCAGTAGAAAACATTGCTATATTAATAGCGTATACGAAGTATTTAAGCTAAATAGCTATCGATATTGGGGAATTTGGAACTCTTATTTATATACCATAACTGCCAGAATATTAATAGATAATAAAGAAGTAGACAGCTATCAAACTAGATTTGGAATAAGAACAATAGAATTTGATAGCAACAAAGGATTTATGATAAATGGAACAGTAACCAAAATAAAAGGTGTCTGCATGCATCATGATCTTGGCGCACTCGGTGCCGCTTTCAACAAATCGGCCGCAGAAAGACAGATAGAAAAGTTAATCCAATTAGGAGTTAACGGATATAGATGTGCCCACAATCCGCCCGCTCCTGAAGTGTTAGACTTATGCGATGAATATGGATTAGTAGTGATGGACGAAGCTTATGATGAGTGGCAAATCAAAAAAGTGAAAAATGGATATGGTAAACACTTCGATAAATGGGCCAAAAAAGATCTAACAGATATGATAAGGCGAGACAGAAATCACCCAAGTGTAATAATGTGGTCTATAGGCAATGAAATACTAGAACAAAGAGAAGAAGACGGCTATAAAATAGCTAGATATCTTCACAGAATTTGTAAGCAGGAGGATCCAACAAGGCCAACAACAGCCGGACTTAGCATGACAGAAGATGCGTTTAGAACGGGCGTTGCTTTCGAAGTCGACTTAGCAGGAGTAAATTATAAGCCACATTTATATGAACAACTTCACATGAAATATCCAAATGTAATTTTATACGGTAGCGAAACCGGTTCTACTGTTAGCAGCAGAGGATATTGCGACCAAACAGCTTCTATCGAGCATCCTATAAAGCCCAAATCAAATTTGAAAGAATCATCATTTGATTTAGGTTCTCCAAACTGGGCCTATCCATACGAAAGAGAATTTTTAGCACAAGATCAATATCCTTTCGTTTTTGGCGAATTCGTTTGGACCGGTTTCGATTATATCGGCGAACCTACCCCGTATAGAAACCATTTTCCTGCTAGAAGTTCTTATTTTGGCATCTACGATTCGGCTGGTATGGAAAAGGATCGAGTGTATTCTTTTAAAAGTAAATGGACCGACGAAAAATTTATTCATTTAATGCCTCATTGGAACTGGGAAGACGGCGACATTGTTGACGTGCATGCTTACTCCTCTTGCGATAAAGTAGAACTATTTTTAAATGATAAATCTTTAGGTATAGCCAAAAAAGACTCCAAAGACGAAACCAAAAGCCACAGATTTATTTGGTCTGCTATTCCTTATGAAAAAGGCGTATTACGTGCCGTCTCTGTAGATAATCCGAGCATAACCGCAACTATGCAAACAGCTAGAGAGCCGTACACAGTCTTAGTAGAACCAGAAAAGGTCGTGATCTCTGCCGATGGCGATGCTCTTTGCTACATTCGATGTACCATTGTCGATAAAGAAGGTACCGTTTGCCCATGCAGTGATATTCAGCTTAACTTTTCCGTAACTGGCCCGATAGAATATATTGCGGCCGACAGTGGTTACCAAGCTGACGAAAGAACTTTCGGCGAGCCTTATTGCAAAACTTTAAGCGGAAAATGCATGGTCATTATACGAAGCATTAAAGATAAGCCCGGCACCGGAATATTAACCGTTACTTCAGAACTCGGCACCCAAACAGCGGAAATAGATACTGTGGCCGGAAAAGTCCAAATGCAAGAAATACCACCAGCTTTTCGCAAATAAATGTGCGTGACTTTAGCTGTCTGTTGCACAGCTAAGGTCAAGTGCGTCGCTTCGATCTTTTACTTTATCCGTCAGCTTCGCTTACGAAGCTCAAGTGCATAGCTTCGATCTTTTACTTTATCCGTCAGCTTCGCTCTTTTACTCTATCCGTCAGCTTCGCTGCCACCTTCCGGGGGACGGAAGGCTTAAGTGCGCACTACCTTACAATGTCGTGAAGACTGAGAGGGGCACTGTTTCTCCGAATTTTTTCGCTCGCACTTAGCTTTAGATGCGTAAATCCATTCGTCAGCTACGCAAAAAAAAAGAGTCCTTTAAAGGGACTCTTTTTTTAATTTATTACATCATTCCAGGCATTCCGCCCATTCCCATTCCGCCGCCACCCATTGCTGGCTCTTCAGATTTAATATCTGCTACGATACATTCTGTAGTTAAGAAAGTGGCTGCCACTGAAGTAGCATTTTGCAATGCGCTTCTAGCAACTTTAGTTGGGTCAATAATTCCGTCCTCAACCATGTCTATATATTTTTCAGTGAGAGCATTGAAACCTTTTCCATTCTCTAAAGATTTTACGTCGTTAACTATTACCGCCGGTTCTAAGCCAGCATTGGCTACGATTTGCGCTAGTGGCGCTTCTAACGCCTTTAGGATAATTCTAACACCTGTTTTTTCTTCAGCGTGAGTTGAGTCTAATAAAGCGGCCACATCCTTAATAACGTGAATATACGCAGCTCCACCGCCCGGAATTATTCCTTCTTCGACAGCCGCTCTAGTCGCCGCTAAAGCGTCTTCCATTCTAAGTTTTTTCTCTTTCATTTCCGTTTCTGTCGCTGCTCCAACTTTAATTACAGCTACACCGCCAGCTAATTTAGCAAGACGCTCTTGTAATTTTTCACGATCAAATTCAGAAGTTGTTTCTTCTAACTGACGGCGAATTAAATTTACTCGACTAGAAATGTCTGATTTATCGCCATAACCATCTACGATCACGGTATATTCTTTGCTAACTTTAATACTTTCGGCTCTACCCAACTGATCCATAGTAGCTTCTGCTAAGTTTAGTCCAACTTCTTCGGAAATTACGACACCGCCAGTTAACGTAGCTATATCTTGAAGCATTTCTTTTCTTCT
>MDSO01000079.1_pt1 | contig 16287 bp, 12 predicted proteins | sample 1005691 | NCBI WGS metagenome assembly MDSO01 (sample SAMN05526595, study PRJNA338239) | gut metagenome | isolation source: stomach gut content | host: Acanthurus sohal | place: Saudi Arabia: Red Sea | collected 2011-04 | reverse complement strand
TAAATATTTTATTAAATAATCATTGATTTAAAACATTTATTCCATTAAAAATTTCTATCCTTAAAGGTGTATTTAATTTTTGCTCATTGTTTCTTATATATTTACATTGGGATATATCTGCATTAAATATTTTACATAAATTGTATAACTTTTCATACATATTTAAGGCTATCCAATCATCACTATCTACAAATCCTAAATATTCCCCTGTTGACAAATCTATGCCAACGTTTCTTGCTGAAGAAAGTCCTCCATTTGGTTTATTTATAAGTCTTATTCGATGATCTTTTTTTGCGTATTCTTTACATATATTTAAGCTATTGTCTGTCGAACCATCATTTATTAAAATTATTTCTATATCTTTAAATGTTTGATTCACTATGCTATCTAAACATTTCTTTAAATAGTTCTCTACATTATAAACTGGGACTATTATACTAATTTTTGGCATATATATCACCTACTTATAATCTGTTTTATTAAACGCAAATATTTATTATATTTTAAATGTTGTTGCAGCTTTGTATATATATCAATTCCTAATATACATTTAAATTTTAATAACATAAATAATATTTTTTTATCTAAAGGTGCATTTTTTACATCCAAGTTTTTAATAGTTTTTTTAACTTTAGAATTAATTTTAATATTTTTGCTTATTTTATATTTATCAATAAACGAATATTCTTTATTATTTAATTTATTGTTCCAAACTGATAAGTAATACAGTAATTCTATAGTGTCTTCTCTATTATCGATCGTATTCAAATTATTTGAAATATAAAATGCTTGTATGATTTTATAATATTGCTTCATTACATTATTTGGATAATACTTATGAGTAGCTGAGTTCATACGTTTAAAATAATAATAGAGTTCTTTGCTTATATAAACTAAATTTTTCGCATTAATTATAGCATGTATATTAAAAATCTTGTCTTCTCCTCTTACTAAATTAGTATTAAATTTTATATTATTCTGTTTTAATAATTTGCTATTATATAATACAGTACATAATATTGGAGAAATTCTTTTATTATCATAAGGTATTGTATATCTCGGTGATATCATGGGAATTATAATTTTACTTATTAACTCATCTTGTTTGTAAATTTTTTTATATAAGCTGTTTTTAATTTTATATTTTCTAGTTCCATCAGTAATATAATAATCACATAAACATATATCGCAATTATGTTCTGTAATTTTTTCATACATAATTGAATACATATCTTTATCTATCCAATCATCTGGATCGACAAAACCTATATAATTTCCCGTTGATATATCTAGTCCTATGTTTCTTGCAGAAGATACTCCTCCATTAGATTTATTAATTAATCGTATTCGTTGATCTTTCTTTGCATATTTTTTACATATATCTAAGCTGTTATCTGTTGAACCATCATTTATTAAAATAATTTCTATATCTTTAAGGGATTGATTTAAGATACTCCTAATAGATTTATCTAAATATGGAGCTACATTATAAACTGGAACTATTATACTGACTTTGGGCATATATCTCACCTATTTTCTAAATTATATACTAAATATAGTTTAAAATTATTTGTTCATAAGTATAATTTGCAGAGTTCACAAAAATACGTTAAATCATTTGCATTAATAACAAAAGTTTATTTTAATAAATAAATTTTTTCGTATTGATTATTATTAAATATCATAGCCGTATAAGTTATATTGGAATGCCCTCCAATTAATAAACTACAATTTGAAAGCATTAGCATGTCAATTAATACTTCTAATCCTAATAAATATTTATGATTTTTTCTGTTAATCAAATTTTGATCATGATGTATTCCTGTCTGACTTCCATCAGTAGCTCTTACAGAGTCAGTATAAATAACTTTATCTCCATACTTTTTTATTAATAATTCTAACTTTTCCAGGTCATCTGTAGCTACAAAAATTCCTTCTATGTTATGAGTTTTAATTACATGATCTATTTTAGATATAATTTTATTTAAGTTTAGAGGAGTAGCATGTTTACCTCCTGCATTTTGTAAATCTGTACTTCGTATGTGAACACCTACGATTTTATTGTAAACTTTAAATTTTTCTAAATTTTGATTTAATACTTTTAATACATCTGGTTTAAGTTTAATATATTTTTTAATGTAAAAGTTAAGTTCAGTTATCTGCATTTTAGATAATTCTTTATTAGTAGATTTATAAAATAATCTACCACAATAAGGATATGCCGATTTACATATCATTATATTTTTGCTTTTATATATGTCATCTAAAGAATAACCACAAATTGGTTCAAAATAATATTCCCAAACATTTTTTGTTCCATTTATTCTATATTTTTCAGAATATAAAGTTTTAAAATTTTCCATATCTACTGTAGGAATAAAGTTATTTTTATATGCAATATCAATGTGAGCGATTATATATAAAAAGCTAGCGAAAAATCCTGATCCCCACTTAGGACTCATGCAAATAATATAAAACTTTTTATTTTTATTATAATTATTGTTTCTAAACATTCGTATTTTAGCAACTGTTAATTTACTGTAATTTTTTTTGTAAATATTTTTTAAATATTCTACATTTTTTTCAGATATAATTAATTTAAAAGTTTTTAAAAATTTCTCATTATTTTTCATTATATATTTTTCCTTCATTCAATATATGTCTTGTTACTTGCTTATACTTATTAATTAAATTTTGATTATGATAAGTATATTCTTTTTCCAAATTCATTGAAGATAAAATATTTTCTACTTGATTTATATTATCAACATATTTAATATAATCTAAATTTTTAATACATTCATATGTTCCTTTGACCTTATAATTATAATTATCAAGTGCAATGCATGGAGTTCCTGTAATAGCTGCAAATATCATTCCATGAATTCTATCAGTTATAATTAATTTAGCTGTTTGAAATTGCTTCCATTTGTAATTTAGTTCATCTTCTCTTATAGATTTATATATAATTTTATTAACTGCAGTATCAGTAATAATTACTTTATCAAAAAATTTTTTACATAGTTTTATTAATAATATTTTTTTTTCTTCATTTAAAATACTTTCTCTATCATTTCTTAAACACAGTAACACTCCAGATCTATTACATTTATCTTTAGATTTATCCAAAGTTAAAACTACATCTGGTATTAAAATTATTTCATTAAAAAAATGCTTCTTCATAGTTTTGTATGAGAATTTTTCTCTTGCTAATAAAATTAGATTTGTATGATGTTTATAAATCTGTACACTCTTTTTTAATTCTATTTTTCCTTTTTTAGTTTTTCCGAAGTCTATTGTTTGTGGAAATAAAATTATTAAATTATGTTTTAATTTAGTAATAACTTCTCTTCTAATCAATTCATAACTAAAATATTCTATGCCAAAATTTCCGCCTCCATGTAATATTATAATATCATTTCTATTTATATATTTTTTAAGACTTAAAAGGTTTTCTAAAATATCTTTATGTGATAATTCAATAATTTGATAATTAGGTAAAATTTTAGTTAATAATTTTATTTCAGCTTCGGCAATAGCCTGATCTCCTAAATTGCCATGAATAGGTGTATCTATCAAAAATATTTTTTTCTTTTTACTTAAATTACGCAAGTTTTTAATTTTTAAAAATCCTAATATATACATTTTTGTGTAATTTATACCTTTTAAAATAATCAAATTATTTTTAATATGTTGTATTAATAGCAATTGTATTTTATATGGTAGCAATTTTTTTAAAATATATCTCATTTTGTTTTACCCACTTTTTTATTGTCTTAAGAAAATTTTATAAAATAAAGCTCTTAGTGTATTTGGCATTAATATGACTATACCTCTTAAAGTTATAAATCTGTAAAACTCAAGGGTTGACATTAAGTTTTTCATTTTTAAGTATTTAGCTAGTGTAAGCATATCTTTAAAGTAGCTCACACCTCCACGACGTTTAAACATTTCTTCGGTGGTACGCATATAAATAAGAACTTTTTTTATATTAGCTACAACTAGCCCATTATTTATCATTTTAATCCACAAGTAATAGTCTTCAAATCCTCTAAAGTGTTTATATCCACCAATACTTAAAACTTTAGACTTTTTATACATAACAGAAGGATGATTAAAAGGATTTCTAGTTTTAATGAATTTTACAATTTCTAAATATGTTTGAGGAACAGTCTTAATATTTTCAATTTCTTCAATGCTTTTACTAAACTCTGCTGCATAGCTTCCAATCATATCAATGTTCGGATGTTCTTCTAAAAACTTAAGTTGTGTTTCACATCTTTCAGGTTTAGATATATCATCAGTATCCATTCTTGCCACTAGTTCATTTTTACAATGTTTTAAGCCAATATTTAAAGCTCTAGCCAATTCTATGTTTCTCTTTAATTTAATGATTTTTATATTTTTATATTTGTTTGTGTATGCTTGCAACACTATGTTTAAATCAGGAGTAAGTGGTCCATCTCGGACTAAAACAATTTCATCAGGAGATATTGTTTGATGCAGCATACTATCCAAACTTTCCTGCAAATATATTGGTTTTTCCTTGTAATATACAGACATTAAAACGCTATAGTTTTCCATAGTTTCTTCCTCCTTAATTTTAGCAAGTTGAAAGGTATAAATATTGTACTTTAACTTATTATTCTTTGATTGAATTATTTTGTAAAACCATCTTCATCCAATCTTTTCCCCAACTATGGATGATGAACACATGTTGGCAGGATGGAATAATCCATCTAAGTATAGTCAAACATATAGAAAAATCCATGGTGTTTTCCTTTGTTGTTGACTAGCCCAAGAAAGGCAATTATAAAATATGATTGAGGATAATATCCTTGTAAGGGATAACATTGTTCTCTATCAGTTCTTAGGACAACTGGTTGAACTTAATTCCTTTATTGAAAGTAGCTTCTCCTAGTATTATTTTAGTGGGCGAATGGCCCAAGTTATGTTCACTAGAATGAGGCTTTATAATAAAATGTTTTTGTTGTTTTTCAGAGGTCCATTTTAAAATACGTCTAAAAAGGCCGACTGGTTTTGTACTTGAATTATAGTCTGTAACTATAACTAAGTCATAATGTTTGTAAAGGTAAATTGATATTTGATATAAAATGCTTTTAAGTTGTTCTTGTTTTGTATTTTTTGCAATATTTACAGCATGATTAAGTTTGTTCCACCGTGAAGAATGAAGAACAAACTTGGTCCCACTGGTAGTATATTTTATATATTTTGTTTTACAGTTGTCTCTTTTAGATTTAATACTTTGGATTTGGTTGTCCCAATATTTAGTAAGGTCAAGTTGTTTAAAATATAAAGCTTCACCTTGATAATCTGCAGCTGAAAAAAAGTAGTGAGTTTCTAGGTTTATAAAAATCCATTTAGTCTGAGGATAGTTTACTGTGGGCAACTGTTTTTCTATGGTAAAAAGCCCATAGAATTTATTGTCTTTTTTCACTAGTGAAAATAACTTGTACTTTTCATCTGCTTCTAAAATCATAGGAACTTTAAGTTTGCCTAAAACACTAGGATTACGTTTGCCATCTTCCACTGGTAAATTTGGAATTTTTCCTAGTGAAACAGATATTACAGTTCCTTCTTCTTTTACTTCCCATCCTTTATAAGGTTCATCAAACACTAGACTAAACCATTTTCTTCTCCAACTTCTAAAGTTTGGCATACCTGCATTTGATGTAAAACTTTTTACATATGCCCGTTTTATTCTATATGCACACTCTTTTATTGGAGCAGAATACACTGTTTTTAAAAATGGATATTCTTTTTTTAATGCTGTTGCATAATTTCGTAAATTTCTTCCTTCCAGAAGTTTTAGTGAATTATTGTTCTCTAAATAATCTTTAATACAAACTTCTAATAAGTGATTATACAACCAATTACATATTTTACTTTGATTATCAAGAATAACTATGTCGTTTTTTTTAAAAGCTATTTCAATTTTTTTGTTATAAATTATGCTCATCTTACCATTACTTTCTTAATTTTATTCATAAAGATTAATATGGCTTCTATTAATCTACATTTTTATTTTACTTCAAAAAAAAAAAAATACAAGGGTATAATCAAAATTTCTTGTAAAATTTTAATTATACCCTTGACATTTGCCAAATATTGGTTTTATCGTTACTAACAAGAACAAATTACTAAGGCAGAAAAATATAGTTATGGATTAAATCTGTAGCTTTATGTTTTCAAGAGTATCTAATCTTATGCGGTATATTTTACCGTCTTTCTTTGTGTGTATAAAAATAGTCTTATAATGAAATATTAATAAGAAAGATATTTAGATTTTTTCTTATCTTAAATAAATCAAAAATAAATTTTCTCACCTTATTAAATATATGATATAATATAATAAACAGTTTTAAGATAAGGGGGAAATCTTTATGAAGATTGATTTAAACGGGCCAATTTATAGAATAGGGAATGAACTTGCAGATTTAATGATGCTATCGATATATTGGTTTATTGGCTGCATTCCAATTATTACTATTGTTAATTCAACTTCAGCATTGTTTTATGTATATGGAAAAAAGATAAGGGGAGAAGATCCATATATTACACAAGAATTTATAAAAAGTTATAAGCAAAACTTTAAACAATCTATTTTATTGATGATAATTTTGTCTTTATTATGGATTAGTGGAAGCTTTTATTTTATTATGTTAATGAACAATTCTTCAATAATATTTTCTGGAATAGCAATGTTTTTAATTATGGAAGTAAGTTTAATAACAATTTACAGTATAGCTATACTTTCAAGATACTATGCAAGTACAAAAAATATTTTTATATCAAGTTTTGTGTTAGCACATAAACATATATTAAGTAGTGGACTAATTTTAGGGCTATTTATTATAGTAAGCTTTACAGTATTCTATATTCCTATGTTAATAATGGTATATCCTGCTATAATATCAGCAATAAACTCATATTTTATACAAAAGATCTTTACAAAAAATGAGAAACTTATAACACCTTAACGAGAAAGGAAAAAGAAGTGAATATAGTTAGCCAAGTAATTTTTGTTATAATGCTTTTATTTTTAATAAGCTGTTTAAGAGTTATACTTAAAATTAGAAAAACCATAAAACTAAATAAAGACAATCCAAATTTCAAAGGAATAATGGTTGTAAATGGAGAAATATCTATTATTGAAGATAATGAAAAATCTTCAGTAAGTGAAATACATTATGTAACAGATTTGTGCTGTGAAAAACAAATAGACATACGAAATGCATACAGAGTAGTAAAAGATGGTACCGAATACTATTTTTGCTCTTGGGAATGTAGGGAAAAATTCTTAGAAGGAGAACAAGAATGTTTAAATTAATTAATAGTGAAAAAATCAAAGAAATTGCTAGTGTCGTAAAAATATATGAGCATAAAAAAACAAAAGCTAGAGTTATGTATATTGAGAATGAGGATACAAATAAAACTTTTGGAATAGGATTTAAAACTCCACCATTTGATAGCACAGGCGTGCAACATATATTGGAACATTCAGTTTTATGTGGTTCAAGAAAGTTTCCGATAAAAGATCCATTTGTAGAGCTTGCCAAAGGTTCATTAAATACCTATTTAAATGCAATGACATATCCAGATAAAACTTTATATCCTGTATCAAGCCAAAATGATACAGATTTTAGAAATTTAATGGATGTATATTTAGACGCAGTGTTTTTTCCAAATATTTATAAAACACCATATTTGTTAATGCAGGAAGGCTGGAGATTTGATTTAGAAGATATAGATGCTCCTTTAGAATATAAGGGCGTGGTCTATAATGAAATGAAAGGTGCGTTTTCTTCTCCTGAACAATTTTTACTTAGAAAAATAGAGGAAGGATTATTTCCTAATTCACCTTATAAATATGAATCAGGAGGTATACCAGAAGATATAGTTGACTTGACTTATGAAAATTATATTGAATATCATAAAAAATATTATCATCCATCAAATTGTTATATTTGTCTATATGGAAATGTAGATATAGAAGAAACTTTAAGTTTTATAGATAAAGATTATTTATCCCATTTTGACTATCAAGAAATTAATTCTAAAATTCCTATGCAACCTAGTTTTAATAAAATGATTAAAGAAGAACATGCTTATTCAGTAAATGAAGAAAAAGGTAACCAATTATATCTATCTTATAATTTTGTAGTAGGTGAAAGTATAGATAGAAAATTGATAATTAGCTTTGATATTTTAGATTATATATTATTAACTACACCAGCATCTCCTCTAAAAAAAGCTATTATTAAGGAAGGAATAGGAGAAGATGTATTCGGAGTATTTCAAACACATTTAAAACAACCAATTTTCAGTATAGTTGCAAAGAATGTAGCTAAAGATAAAGAACAACGTTTTTACGAATTGGTAGAAAAAACTTTAAATATGTTGTACAAGGAAGGTATACCTAAAGATTTAATTGATGGAGCTATGCAAGTTAAAGAGTTTGATTTACGTGAGGGCGAATCTAAGGGATATTCTAAGGGGCTGATGTATTTTATAGGAAGCTTAAAAAGTTGGATATACGGCAAGGCTCCTACTGATCAATTGAAATACGAGCAAATCTTTGAAGAACTTAAGCAAAGTAAAGATCAAGGATATTTTGAAGAATTAATTAAAAAATATATTTTAGATAATAAACATTGTACAAAAGTTAAGCTATACCCTGAGAAAGATTTGGGTGCTAAGATTGAAAAAGCTACAAAAGATAAACTTGCAAAGATAAAAGCTAGTTTATCAAAAGAGCAATTAGAACAATATGTTCAGCAAACAAAGGACTTTAAAATCTTTCAAGAAACGCCTGATAGCGAAAAAGATAAATTAACTATTCCTATTTTAAAAAAGGAAGAATTAGAAATTGAACCTATGTATCCAAATTATAAAGTTATAAAAAAATATAATATGGACTATATAGTAACAAGCACATTTACAAATCAAATTTGTTACTTGAACTGGTATGTAAATTTAGATGATCTTGATGATGAACATTTAAGTTATATAGGAACACTAGTTGGAATGCTAGGTAAATTGGATACTAAAAATTATACCTATGAAAGTTTATCTTCTTATATAGATCAACATCTTGGAGGAATTGATTACTACATTAAAGGTATCGCTAATGTAAAACAACCAGGTAAAAATGAGCGTAATTTATTAATTAAAACCAAGGCTTTGACAAAATATTTAGATGAACAATTGGCTATAACAAAAGAAATTTTAACTACTACTAAATTTGATGATTTTGAGCGCTTATTAGAAATTCTAAAAGAAATGCGTTCACTTATGAGTATGGCACTGGCATACGATGGACACAAAGTTGCTATAAGTAGACTTTTATCCCATTTTACTTCTTTACAAGAATTTGAAGAAAAAGTTAAAGGTTTAGATTTTTATCATTTTATCGAAGATATTATTGATAATTGGGAAACTAAAAAAGAAGAGTTTAGTTTAAAATTAACTGAAACATATAAACTTTTATGTAATTTTGAGCGTTTAACAATAGGTTTAACCATTGATGAAACTGAAGTGGATAGTACTATAGAAAAAATAGCCAAAGACATAAAATTATTACCAAAAAGCAAAATTAAGTCTCATCAAAAACAGTTAAAAAAAACTACTATTCAAGAAGGCTTGATATTTAACGGAACAGTTAATTATGTTGCTCAAGGATATAACTTTAAACGACTAGGATTTGAATATACTGGTAGCATGCTTATGTTAAAAACAATTTTAAGTATGGATTATCTTTGGAATAATATTAGAGTTAAAAATGGAGCATATGGTTGTTTCTCAGATTTTAGAAAAAGTGGAAATATGTTTTTTGTTTCTTATCGTGACCCTAATATAGCTAAAACTTTAGACATCTATAAAAAAGTAGTAAATTATATTAAAAATATTAATTTGAATGAGCGACAAATTGTTCAATATTTAATTGGGACTATTAGTACTTTAGATTTTCCATACACACCAAGTACTGAAGGAGATATCGCACAATTATATTATTTATCAAGTACTAAAAAAGAAGAATTAGCAACAGTTCGTAAGGAATTGTTTAATACAACGAATGAAACTTTAAGAAGCTTTGCACCTATATTACAGGCAATTTTAGAACAAAATCAATATTGTGTATTTGGAAATAAAACTAGTATTGAGCAAAATAAACATCTGTTTGAAAAAATAGTAAATATATAGTAGGCTACAAAAAAATAAAAAGTATGCAAAAGGACATTCATATTTGATATAATAGTTGAGAGATTAAAAAAAATCAAATGAATGTCCAATAAGTGTGTCACTAAAAAATTATCTATAAGTTGTTGCTTTATAATGTTACAAATATAAAAAATAATTAAAATATAAAAGTATAAATTGTATATTATGTATAGAAAAAGTGTAACACTAAGAAATATATAACAAATTTAGTCAAATTGTTCTTCAGGAATAATAGGTTGTACATAAATCATTCGACAACCTATAATATTAACCAAGGAGATTTTTTATGAGTAAAAAATATACATTCAAAAGCGTTTTAGAACCTGATAGATTGAAACTATATAAAAAGGTTACAGGAAAAGACATGAATATGCAATTTCCACAAACGTTTAATGAAAAAATTCATTGGATTTCAGTATATGCAAGAGAACCTCAAAGTATTAAGTTAAGAGATAAATTTAAAGTAAAAACCTTTATAAAAAATAAGATAGGAGAAAAATATTTAATAGAATGTTTAGGAATTTACAATAATTTTGACGAAATAAATTTTGAAAAGTTACCTAATCAATTTGTAATGAAAGCTACTGTAGCTTGTGGTGAAAATATAATTGTAAGAAACAAAAAAGAATTAAATTTAAAAGAAGTAGAAAGAAAATTTAACTCTTGGATAAAAGATAATACGGTAGCTAAATCTAAAATACTAATTGAAAAATACTTAGAAAATGACAATCAAGACTTATATGATTATAAGTTTTTTTGCTTTAACGGAAAAGTTGAATATATAATGTTTATTGCTAATAGAAACAGAGAAACTAACAGAATATTTTTTGATACAAAATGGCAAAGGCAAGACTTTACTTATAATAGTGATGTAAAAAATATTAATATTGAAAAACCAGATAATTTAGATGAAATGATTGCTATAGCAGAAATTTTATCTGAAGACTTTATTCATGTGAGAGTAGATTTATATAGATTAAATAATGGAGATATAAAATTTGGAGAATTAACTTTTCATACTATGGGTGGTACTGCATTATGGAATCCTCCAATAATGGATTTTAAACTGGGTCAATTTTTTAATATAGAACCATTAAAAGAAAAACTAGTACATCAATTTGAGACCAGAAAAGTAATTTTTTTCTCTCAAGTATATAATATGGAACAAACTATAAAGCAAGCATATAATAGTTTGCAAAATCAAACAAGGGAAAATTGGATATGGCATGTAGTTGACAATGCTTCTTCTGACAACACATATAAAATTTTAAAAGAATTAGAGAAAACAGATAACAGAATTATAATCCATAAAAATAAGATTAATAATATTATAGATGATGGAAATAGCCTATTGGAAATAGCTTTGAATTATGATAAAAACGATTATTTTGCAATTTTAGAAGGAGATGGTGAATATGCACCAACTTTTATAGAGGAAAGTAAAACTGCAGCTATCTCTGATAATGTAGATATAGTAATAACGGGATTTAGTTTTACAAATTTAAATGAAAATGTTTCAGGTTCAGATATTATACTTTTAGGACATATGCATAAATTTTATTTTTTTATCCAATATTATAATTTCTTAAAAGTTAAGGGTGGTAAATTATTTTCGAATAAAGTATTAACACAAAATTCTATTAAAAATAATTTTTCGCAAGTAGATCAATTAAAAAATATTGACTTTTGTGTAGAGCTGTTAAAAAGAAGTAAAAATAGCGTTCGTATACAAAGTATTTTATATAAACAGAGTTTGCCAAAATTGAAATGGCGAACAAACATAGTAGATGAAGTTATTAGTTTTTATGAAATATTAATAAAACATCTTATCAATAACAATAAAAATGTGTCTCTTCAGATAGTAAACTTTATACAAACATTAACAATTAACTATATATATGATATATTAACATCTTTAATTGCTGCAGATATAGATTTATCTCAAAAACATAAAGAACTATTAAAAATAGGCCATTCTAAAATTATGAAAGATATATTAATGGATAAACAAGATGTATTCCAATTAAAAAAAGAAATATTATTTAAAGAAGTAATAACTTGGATGTTGAGTCAAACTGATATAGAGGATGATATAGTATTGGAATTTGCCCAAATTGGCCAAATATTTTGTGCAAGTATTCAATGGGAGGAAAGTTGGATTAAATTTAAAATTTTGCATGCTAACGCTTCGATAAAATTAGGTAACAATATGATTATTAAAGGTGAAAATGAATCAGGAGATTTAAATCAAATAATACATTAAAAATAGCTTTTAAATGATTAAACTCTAAGGAGCACCAACGTGTTTCTTAGAGTTTAATTATTAATTTATAAATTATTTATTCTTTCAATGATTTCATTCAGCATAGCTTTATATTTCTCTTTTTTAGCAATTTCTTCATCAATAACCTTTTTAGGGGCTTTAGAAACAAATCCTTGATTAGAAAGTTTTTTATCTACTCTTTCTACTTCTTTTTCAAACTTAGCTTTTTCTTTATTCAATCTTTCTTTTTCTTTTTCTATATCAACAAGTTCCGACATAGGTATATAAATTAAAGCATTCGGTATAACAATTGAAACCGCATTATTTGGAACAATAATATTATTATCTTGTATTAAAACCTCAGAGGCAAACCCCAATGTTGCAAAAAATACTTTCCCTTTTTCAAAGGTTGATAAAATATCATTATCTTCAGAAACTATATATACTTTAGCTTTTATAGATGGAGGAACATTCATTTGTGAACGAACATTACGAATATTTCTAACAGCAACTTTAATTAATTCGATTTCTTGTTCTTCTTTTATAAAGTTAAACTCATTTTTAAACATAGGCCAGTTTGAAATCATAATACTTTCTTCTGCTTGTTGTAAAGACATAAATATTTCTTCTGTTATAAAAGGAATATATGGGTGCAGTAGCTTCACAATATCAATCATAACTTTTTTCAGAGTCCAAAGTGCACAATATCTGGTAGCATCTTCTTTGTTATATAACCTAGGTTTTACCATTTCTATATACCAATCACAAAATTCTTCCCAAGCAAATTCATAAATTTTTTGTACTGCAATACCAAGTTCATATTTATCCATATTTTGAGTTACTTCTTTAGTTAGTGAATTTACTTTTGACAAAATCCATTTATCAACAGATGTTAAATCTGTTGGAGTTTTATCTAGATCAATTACTTCTTCTTCAAAATTCATAAGTATAAATCTTGTTGCATTCCACAGTTTGTTTCCAAAATTACGATTTGCTTCAACTCTTTCATAGTAAAAACGCATATCATTTCCTGGAGCATTTCCTGTTACAAGAGTTAATCTTAAAGCATCTGCACCATATTGGTTAATAATTTCAAGTGGATCAATACCATTCCCTAGTGATTTACTCATTTTTTGTCCTTCACTATCACGAACCAATCCATGAATAAATACATCTTTAAAAGGAATTTCTCCCATTTGTTCAATTCCTGAAAATGCCATTCTAACTACCCAGAAAAATATAATATCATAAGCTGTTACTAAAACACTTGTTGGATAGAAATATTCAAGTTCAGGAGTTTTATTTGGCCATCCTAAAGTTGAAAAAGGCCATAATGCTGAACTAAACCATGTATCTAAAACATCTTCATCTTGTATAAAGTCGGCTTTACCACAATTACAAATCTCAGGTTTTTTTAAATCAATCACAATTTCATTACAATTTTGACAATAATAAGCTGGTATTCTATGTCCCCACCAAAGTTGGCGTGATATACACCAGTCTCTAATATTTTCAAGCCATCGTAAATAAGTATTACCAAATCTTTCAGGAATAAATTTCATCTGTCCAGACTTTACTGCTTCAATTGCTGGTTTTGCCATAGCTTCCATTTTTACAAACCACTGATCTTTAACCATTGGTTCTATTATAGTTTTACATCTATCATGAGTTCCAACATTATGAATGTGAGGTTCTATTTTTATTAAAAATCCTTGTTCATCTAAATCTTTAACAATTTGTTTTCGTGCTTCTTCTCTTGAAAATCCTTTATACTTACCTTCTGTTATTATAGCTTCATCTGTCATTATACAAATTTGTTTTAAATTATGGCGTTTCCCAACCTCAAAATCGTTAGGGTCATGTGAAGGTGTAATTTTAACAACACCTGTTCCAAATTCCATATCCACATAATCATCCGATATTATAGGAATTTCACGTTCTGTAAGAGGAAGTTTAACCATTTTTCCAATTAAATTTGTATATCTATTATCTTTTGGGTTTACTGCAACAGCTGTATCTCCGAGTATAGTTTCTGGTCGAGTTGTTGCAATATTTATAAATTCGTTAGTTCCTACAATAGGATATCTTAAATGATAAAAATTTCCATCCAATTCTTTATATTCAACTTCAGCTTCCGAAATAGCAGTCTTACATTTTGGACACCAATTTACAATTCTTGCACCTCTATAGATGTAGCCTTTATTGTAAAGGTTAATAAATACCTTAGTTACCCCTTCTGATAATCCTTTATCCATTGTAAAACATATTTTATCCCAGTCACATGAAGCTCCAAGTTTTTTTAATTGTTCAACAATTATTCCACCTGATTCTTCTTTCCACTCCCAAACTCGTTCCAAAAACTTTTCTCTACCCAACTCAGCTTTAGAAATTCCCTCTTCATCTAAAATTTTATTTGCTACTTTAACTTCAGTGGCAATACTTGCATGGTCTGTTCCAGGCATCCAAAGGGCATTATATCCTTGCATTCGTTTAAATCTTGTTAAAATATCTTGTAATGTATTATTTAATGCATGCCCCATATGAAGTTGACCAGTAATATTTGGTGGAGGCATCATCATTGAGTAAGGTTTTTTAGCCTTATTCACTTCTGCTTTAAAATATCCTTTATCCATCCATCTTTTATAAAGTTTTTCTTCTACTATTTCTGGCTTATATACTTTATCCATATTTTCTTCTACTTTCTTATAAATATTTTTCTGTTGTATATTAATTAATCTTACTGTATCAATAAAAATATAAATCCTACTACACTAGTGATAATCCCTGCAAGACGTACTGCAAGGATTGCTCCACTAATTAGTAATTCTATCTCTGATTTATCTTTTTCTTCTATTTGCATTCTTCCTATCACTATTCGTCTTGCAAATATACATATCCCTATACCTATAATTAAAAGTATAAATCCCACTAATCCTATATATCTTCCTCCTCAAACATTGTTTGTGTTGGTTCATAAAGAGGTCTTGGTTTTGATGAAAAAGTCTTTTTAAAATCTTCATATTCTTGAAATTTTATTTGAACTATATCTTTATATTCTTTAAGTGAACCATACGCAGAAATTTGTTTACATAATTCTTTTTCATACTCATCTAAACCTTTAAGTTGTTTCAGTGCTCTTTCAGTCTCTTGAAATAAAGCATTATCTTCTTCTTTTTTTCTAGGAGTTACTATCCAGTCAATAATTCTTTTTAAATTTGCATCATTAATATAATTTTGTTTAAGCAAAGATTCTATTTTTTCTTCAATTACCGTTACTTTATCCATAAGATTATTATATGTTTTCTCATTACCCTTGTTTTCTTCATATCTAGCATAGTATTGTTCTAATTTTGATATACTATCTACTCCTAATTTATTAAACTCAAATGTAACAAATTGTTTACTGTTAAAATGATGAAGTTGAGTTTTCTTAAGATATTTAGATACCTTTTGCTGTAAAAGTTCATTTTTTTTCAATTCTTTTTCTAATTTTTCTTTTATAACCAATATAGTCCAAACTACCAATAAGAAAATTAAACAACTTATCGTTATATTTAACCATATATTTTCTCTTACTACTTGTAACATTGCAAATGATAAAAACAAAACAGTTAAAAGTAACACTGAAAAGATTACTGTAAAAATTTTTAAATATTTATAACCCTGCAATAATAATTCTCTATCATCTTTTAAATATTCTTGTTCATCTTTTAAATATTTGATATTATGCTCATATATATTTACTTGATTTTCAGCTCTTTTAATTTCTGGGATTAAAGTAA
>MDSO01000078.1_pt1 | contig 16389 bp, 4 predicted proteins | sample 1005691 | NCBI WGS metagenome assembly MDSO01 (sample SAMN05526595, study PRJNA338239) | gut metagenome | isolation source: stomach gut content | host: Acanthurus sohal | place: Saudi Arabia: Red Sea | collected 2011-04 | reverse complement strand
ATAGCACCTCCAATCTATAGAAAAATCTTCCATAGGCCGAGGTGGAAACTACCAAACCACCCGCTCATCTTTTTGGGCGGGTTTCTTTATATGTAAAAAAAAATCAAACCATCGTATAAACATCTGCGCTCGCATTGTAGCATATATACTTTTAAAATGCAAATGTAAATTATGGAATAAATCGGGTATTCGATTTTAAAAATTGAAAGTTCATGCTCTGTTTCCGTCATCTAACTACCTCCACTAATGGAGTTGATTTATCGCTGACCCAGAAATTGAAATAAACTTTTGAGCATAAAAAAATAGCACTCTTATTTAAAATTTTCCAAAAATTTTTCAAAAGATGTTTATATCTTTTATTTTTTGGTTATAATATAAATAAGAGGTGCTACAGTATGTAACAGACAATGCCTAATAAGTGCTGAGTTAGCTTTTCTTAAAGGCAGGTCTGTTGTGTTTTTTGATTAGGGGATCTTACGGACCCCACGACGGGACTATGGAAGTCTTATTTCACGCTCTATTTCGAGGATTGTTTCAAGTTAAAAATATCTAGTTGTAATCCTCACAATTTTTAAACTAGAAGTTTAATTTAAAGTAATCGTAATATTATCACTACGAAACTTAATAGCGCTAATATTGAAAAGGTATAAAATGTAAAAAACATAATATATTTTTTCATCCATAGCACCTCCAATCTATAGAAAAATCTTCCATAGGCCGAGGTGGAAACTACCAAACCACCCGCTCATCTTTTTGGGCGGGTTTCTTTATATGTAAAAAAAAATCAAACCATCGTATAAACATCTGCACTCGTATTGTAGCATATATACTTTTAAAATGCAAATGTAAATTATGGAATAAATCGGGTATTCGCCAATTAACAATTCCAAATATTAAATTCTGAATGACAGAAAAATGATGTAAACTTTCAAAATTTGCAATTTACTTGAAAGCAGCAAAAACTTGTAGTTACTCATCTAAGTTGATTTACCTTGAAGTAACAAAAACCATTAAAATAAGAAAGCTTCTTCTCCATCGCCTAACAACTCATCAAAGATCTCGAAATCAAAATTTTCCTCGAAATAACCATTCTCGAAACCATATTCCTCTAAAATTATTTCTTCGTCAATAATTTCTTCTAATTTCAGCTCTTCGGCCACAAAATCCAGCTCGATCTCATCTACAAACTCTATCTCGGCTATACTCATATCGTTTTCTTCAATCTGATATTCCCATTCCTCCTCAAAATAATCTTGTTCGAAATCTACATATGGCATCTCAACGATTTCCGATTCTTCCAGTCCTAAACTTTTGCTTCCGAATCTTGTTTGGATCGCCCCTTCCCATTCTATATCACCAATCACCGGCGCAATTGTCGCTATACTAAATACCTTTGAAATTTCCTCTGCATTATTTTGCTTAAACCTAATTTTAAAATGATAACTTCCATTCGTACCAGGTGCTTCCGGCTCTACAAATCCATTATTGGACCCCGAGAAGTCTTCCACAATTTCGAACTTTACATTTTTACTCATTTCTGGATCGTATCCAGACTTTTCGGTCATCAACAAATCATTAATTTTCATGCTAATTTGTGCGTTAACCAACCCTATGGTATTAGTCGGATCATCCAATGTAAACCCAGTTGGAGCGCTCGGTAGCACTTTCATCGCTTCGTTCACCGCTATCGTATCCGATATTGCTGGAACAGAATAAGGTTTCGCTTCGATCTTTACTATTATTGGATCCACAGTTATTACTGTATAAATATCTAAATCATTTCCACTCGGTGTTGTCTGATGATCTTTCGTAACTTCTTCAAGACTATCTTCAATCCCTAAACGATCGAATGCTCGACTCCCCCCTTCGGCTATCTCGCTATAGTTTATTGCTAACACAACTTTACATTCAAATTCCCCGGCCGTACCTTGATTATTATCGGCCGTGCCTGGAATTGGTACATTTGTTATTGCATTAACGTTGCTTGTATTATCCGTAAGGGGTTTCAAAGATGAACTTGAAAGATCGATATTTTCATCTTCACTTTCTTCATATAAATTTACTTTTATAGCCGGATTTGAAATTAATTCTTCTATCTGCTTTTTAAATATTTTTGCTATAACATGAGTATTTAATTTTCCCACATCATCAGGTGTACTCGTAATCTCCGGATCGTAAGAATAATGATCTACTAAAAGTTCTTCGGATTCATAAGCGTTTATTAACAAAGAAGCAGCGTGAAAAATATCGGCCTTACTTAACGCATTCCATTTATCAACTGATTTTGCTATCTCAATTTTTAATGTTATCTCGTCTGTTATCGACGGAGCTGGCGAACCAGAAACTATAGCCTTTTGAATAGTCCAAGTGCTATTTGGCGTAATCGAAGTATCTTTTAATACCACTGTAAACCCCGTGATTGATCCTTCATTTGTATTAGTTGGGGCATCGTAAACTGGATTAGTTGCTAAACTGTTCATTTTAACCTCAATACCTATTTCTTCATTATTAATAGCATTTTTAAGTAAATCTTCGATGTAACTCTCAATCTTGGTAATGCTAGAGTCAGGTAAATTACCTATAGCTGAATCCGCATACGGCAACTCAGTATTTGGATCGATAACAAAAGCTACAGGAATAATCGGACGAGTATTAGCATTCTCCGAATCTAATAAATTCATTACAATATCGTGTGCTACCCCAAGTTGTGAGGCTACATTTCCTGACATAGGACCTTTTAATTTACGATGTTCATCGCCAGGAAAATTTTTGTCGCTATTAGTCTGCGAATTGCCATCACTGACGCCCGAAAATAATTCGTACGCAGAATTTAAATGTGCCAATGCACTATTTTCAGAATCAAGCGCTGCAGTGTTTTCACTAGAATGAGTATTCCCATTATTTGAACCCGCTGTCAATTCCGCTTCGGTTGAATTTGGATTCTTCAAAATACCTTTGGCAGTCTCGATGGCGGATTCGATCGTATCCAAGTTAGTTTGCGAAGCATAATATTCGCCATCGGATATATCGGCTCCATCGCTATCGCTTGATTCTGTATCATTTACTAAGTCTTCTATCAACTCTATTCTATCTCTTAGCACACTTTTTGCTTTCCTAGTTGAATCCAACTTTCCGATTCCTCCACTTAATTCGCCGACCTTTATTGTCTCACTGTTAGTCCAAGCGTTTCCATTTGCCGGATTGGTATTGTCTTTCACTCTATTAAATTGCGTTATAGCATTCTGAAGTTTCCTGGTCGCCGCCTCGTAAGCTGTTTCGTCAGAACTATTATCCTGAAAAATTTGTGCCGCTTCGTTATATGCTCCGATTATAAAATCAATCGGCGTTATCGCAGCTGACACTTGTGTAGCTGTGCCTGGCTCAAGAAATTCTGCTATCGCTATTTCGGTTACCCAAGGTAAATTTTCAGCAATATCAATACCTTTTTTGGAACTAGTTTCAAAATTTCTTAATTCATAAGCTTCAGCCATACATAATCTTAACTCAATTTTTGCAATTGCTCCTAGTCCAGTACTAGTTAAACTACCTATTTCTCCAACTTGAAGCGGGACTAAATTTGTTAAGGCGTTACTTAATCTATCGAACGAAAGCTCTAATTCATCTATTGTACTCTTCCCGGTTCCGCCGTTAACTGTACTTGCATTTAAAACGATTATTTTAGCATTTATAAATTGATTAGTTAAATTCTTATAGTTATTATAAGATGTCCAATATCTATCGTTAGGTATATCCTTGCCATTGTTACTTATTTCTAATGGATATTGCTTCTTCAGATCAGTTTCATTAATATCACCCTCAATAATTAATTTAGCATTCATGATTGCCGTATTTAAATTATCTAAAGCAGAATCTTTTTCATCGGATCTACCTACCTGTGCTTTTCCTACGATTATGTTTACAGCATCCTGTAGGTCCTCGACTGAATTTTCTAAACTATTGGTTCCCGCTGACGACGATATTAATTCTTCCTTAGCATTGGCTATAGAATTTATATAACGATTTAAGTCATAACTTGTAACCCAATGATGATTATTAGTCAATTCTCCACCATCACCCGCTAAACTAGATTGTATATTTGTGAGAGTTACGTCATCTATTTCGTTCGGAATGTTTAAATAAGCATTATGTATGACTACCAGACTGTTACCTTCTCCATTAATGTCTTTTCCAACTAAACTATAAGCGCTTTCTATTGCTCCATAGAGTTTTTTATAAGCTATTAAATAATCTGTTTCGTCACTTGAGTGAGAGTCTTTTATTTGTATAGCATCTGAGAAAGTGTCGTGAGCAAAGTTTAAATTTAGAACCGCACTATCTAAATCGGCCTGATCTTGCTCGACCGAATCGGATTCAAACCTATCCAATATATTTTGTGCCGAACGGATTGCGACAGCGTACCTATTTAGCGTGCTTGTTGTTATCCACTTAGCTGAACTTGGCACATCTATCCCATTTTTGCTACTTACATGAATATCTGAGCTACTAGGATTATCCGATGCATTTGAATTCGAATCGGAATCCTGTTCATAATCTGGCGAAGAAACGGTATGTAATGTGCATCGATTGAATCCATATAAATTCAGTGGCGTTCCATCGAATTTCGTATATGTATATTCTAACCTCTCTGCTCCGGGCAAATAAACTAAGCTATTAATATTGGCAACGCAAGATTCGATCAACTTCCTTAATTCTAAACTCGAAACACCGGCTGTACCCGGCAATGCTTTCGGCGTTATCCCAGTCACAGGTTGGCCATCTATATCTCGTCCATAAAAAGTGTGATAAGCAGATTCTAATTTACGATATTCTTTCACCAACGATTCTAACGAAATCGAAACGGATCCCGTCGCAATATTCGCTTTTTCCATGATAATATCCTTAGCTTTTTCGGCAACAGACTTGATTCTTTTTACTTCGGTTTCAGTTGACCACAATAAATTCGGGGCGACATCCAAGCCAGATTGTGTGGTGTCCGTGTTTATGTCATCCACACGAATAATCGGTGCGCTATTTGCGTATCCGGAATTTCCATCTTCTATGTTGTTTACTAAAGTTGACATATAGTTAACCACTGTTTTGTAAGTAGCCAAAGTTCCGTATTCCGCATTCTTTTTGAAATTATTTAGAGCATCTTCCAACTTACTTTTTGCTACTTCCAAACTTGAAATAGTATGCGACGGATTATTATAGGCCGCCACAGCTGTTGTTATCGATCTTTGCATGGATCTGATAGCATATTCTGTAGTCCATCGGTTTCCAGCATTAGGCACTAAATCATTGTCCGTATCTTGGCCAATAACATCTATGCCAAAATCACTGGCTACAATTTGCAAATCGCTAGTTACTCCGTTTTCATCCATTTGACCGTTTTTCGAATAAGGTTTGCCGCCTGAATATGCACTCGCTAAATTTATAACTTTTAATAATTCTACTTTGGCTGTGTTGATTTCGCTTGTTGTCGTTGTATCCGCTTTCCCTCGTTCTGCTTCAAAGTTCATGGCTCTATCATTTATTGAAATTTGATTCTTTAATTGAGTTGTAAATATAACTTCGTGCGCTTTTTCTGTTTCTGTTTTATTCAGCAATGCTTCACTATTTTCTAACGCTGTCTCCAATTCTTCTAACACTGATGATCTTACCCAATATCTATCCGAAGGTATGTTATCTCCATTATTATCGCTAGGCAATATATCTCGGCCATTCGTATCCTTTAATTTTGCTTTCGCTTCTATATAACTGTTGTATAAATCTATTTTTGGATTATTTAAAATTGCTATTACTTTTCTTTCAGCATACTGTCGATTTACCAACCCAATTAATGTATTAAGCTTAGTTTGGTCACCAGGATCAATTTCTAATTCAGTTATTGCGTCTCTTAAATCGTCAATATACTCTTTGCTGAAATAATAATAATTGTTAGCGATTGTTATTACGTCTCTTTCAGTGTCAGTTATTTTATTGTTATCAGTATCGATCGATTTTAATATGGCTAAAGTAAAAATATCGAATCCATCTGTTAAATCCGAAATGTTAGCATCTGCCTGAGCGCCTGTTCCACCAGGTCCATCAACGTCGTTTCCTGAAATAGTTTTTCCATAAAGAATTATTTTCGCCGCTTTGATACAGTCCACCGTAGAATTATTAGCGTGTAAGACCTTAATTAATTCGAAGTCGTTTTTCGCATCTTCTAATCCGATTTTATTAACTTGCGCGTCAAAATAATGATCCGGATTTGCTACATAACCTAATATATGAACTTTATTTAGATTTTCAGCCGAAGTTACGAGTTCTTGAACTTGCCATATTGCGCTTTTTAGCTTCCCAAACATTGTCGGACTTACCCAATAATCACTTTGTGTAAGTGCTCCACTATCTTTTTTATTAATTCCATCTGTACTTTCGAAAACTTTAACAGTAGCATTCAATATTATGTGATCTTTATCCGTTATCTTATAAAGTCCTGGCGTTTTACTTGACTCTCCAGTATTCGTTGATAATTTAAGAGCCACAACATTATTGGGAGAATCATTTTTTGGCACGAATTTGCTAACACCGTCTGCCAGATCCTGGTTTGCTGAAGTAATAGTTTTAGTAATTAAACTTTGCATTCTCTTATATTCATCAATATAAGTCCCGGATCGAATATTTTTAGTTGCGTCTATAAATTCTTGCTCGGCCGCCGTTAGAGCACTTAAAGCGTTGTTAAAATAATCGGTATTTTTTGCGTAGGCTATAAAGTGATCTGACATAGGCTTTGCTAAAAATTTATCTATACTTTCTATGGCAGTTATAAATTTCCGTGCTGCGTCGATGTGCACAAATTGAGTTGGCCCACCTGTAATAAAATCGTGCTTATTATCGTCAGCATTTTCATCTCCATATAATCTACCGGATAAAGGATTTACAATACCCAAAGAATCATCCACAACATAAACGTTCACGGGAAAATAATCTGTTATTTTACCTGACGTATCTTTAATTCCATATACTTTGTCTAAAATTCCTGATCCAGAAGTTAAATGACCCGAAGAAAAAGCGCCGCTTATTCCGGAGGCTGTAGTTGATACATAACCATAAGCTATTTGGCCAACTGGAATATTATTAGAATTATCAATTGTAAATGGCGAGCCAATGGCAGTTTTAAAATTTTGGTAAGCTGTATTAGCACTGCCGGCCAGAGTATTCGGTACAGCGAATTTATCGACAAAACTGGTTTGCGCAGTTGTCAAAATTTCTTCAGCTTGTTTAAAATAATCTTCAGTTTTATCTTTATTGGCTATGATAGAGTTGTAAGCAGCAGAGTTAAATTTTACACTTGCGTATTCTGTACCCGTAATCGGTTCCGATGTCAGTTCCTCGCCTGCTATATCATCGCTTTTATCGCCCGTGATATTCTTATTTATTTCAGTAGCTATGGCCATAGTATCTTGAATTATTTTTTCGGCCTTTTCTATTGCTACATTGAAATTTTTTAAATCTGCGGATGAAATCCATTTTTTGCTAGTACCTGCTAAAGATATCGGTTCACTCCATTTTTTATTGGCCAAATCATATGTTTTATAGCTAAATCCATTGTCATCTGAAATAACATAATTAGCTGAATTTAGATAGGCAATGCCGTTATCCACTTTTACTGAAACATTTGTTGAGTCAATTAAAATGCCTGAAGTTCTTGCTGTGTTGATTACACTTTGCAAACTGTCTCTTGTATCTTTATACGGTATAACAGGTTCTATTTTATCCTCAAAATTCTGTATGGCAGAGTCAATTCCATCTGTTAAAGTTTCTAGTTGATTATCTTCGGCATACATTTTGGCTATTTCTTTAGCCTGTTTTACAAATTTCGAGTCATCTGCATAAGATCCATAATCTTGTAGTTGATCACTTAAGTTTAGTACATTCAATAAAGGCCCGATTGCTTTTTCTAAATTGTCTACATCTTTGGACGATACATAACCGTAATCAGCAATGTTAGTCACAGGGTAAGACATTAACTCAACATTTTCGATTGAACTAATGGCTTGTCCGGATGCTTCCGAAGAGGTTAAAATTTCTCTAGTTACTTCATAAATTCCATCGTGTGATATAAACGTTTTACCGGTGGCTGGAGTCATACGTCTTTGCATACTAATTTTTCCGTCAGAATCATATTGAGCCGGTGTAAAGTATAAATGTACTTTATGAGTAATAGGATAATTAGTTTCCAAATCGTCCAAAGCGCTACCAAAAGCCGAGTATGTACTAAGTTGAGCTGATTCATCGTAATCGTTAATGGCAGCCGAGAGCAAATCCACTTCTTTATTAACCAGCTCGGTTGTATAAAATTTATAATCGGTCGAAGAAATAACGGGCGAAGGCGAATTAAGATTGGTTAAACCATAAGAATACGATCTATATAAATTCTCATTTATTTCTGTTTGAGAGCAAGTTATATATTTCGAATGAATTAAATTATGTGCTCTGGTTGCTGCGTTGGCCAAAGTATCACGTGCAGAATCGGAAACCCAATAATGAGTAGGGGGAATATCGATGCCTTCTACATCGGAAATATCATAGAACGGCGTAGTGCTATCTTGACCACGATATTTAATATCGGATGGATCGTCGTTATCATGATCTGCTAAGTCGAAACTTTGTCGATTCGTTACTTCATTAGAATCTATTGTGTTATTTAAGCCACCCTGATAAATTGGAGTAGCTTCTAAAGGACTTGTGGCTAAATCGGCTGGCGGTATAGGTTGGGCAATATTATCGCCATCCAGTTCACAATAACCTAGATGCATTAATAATTTACGCAATTCATTTATAGCAGCTTCTTTGGCATGAACTTGGCCGGATTTAAGAGCAACTGAAGAAATGAAGTCAGTAATTTCAGATTTGATAGAGGCGATTCTGGTTTTTCCATTAACCGAAGTATTACCTGCGCTAATTTCAGCGTTAGCAGACTTTTTGGATAAAGAGTTACCATTCGAATCTAAGCCATCGTATCTTGATAGTTCGGAAACTAAAAGACGAAGTTGAGTTAAATAACGAGCTGCTTCCAAAGTAGTAATATAGTGGGTTTCTAATTTATCTGAATCGGTAAAACCAGAATATGGCCCGCCGGGAATTTCTAGACCGACTAGATAAGGGTCATCACAAATAATCGGAGCCATAAAATAATTTTCAGTGGCCAAGTTATTAAGGGGTTGCATGGTACCAGATAATGAGTTATACAACACAATATCTTCGGCATTACTTTCTTCGGCTATAATTAAGTCGCCAATCTGAGCCTGTGGTGCTGGCACTGAAGAATTTACAAAAACAGATGTAGCACCACCCGAAATATCGGAGGCAGTAGCTTTTTTAACGTATAAATAAATAGGGCTTTCGAAAAAATCCGAATTTGTGCTGTCTTTTTTATAGAAGAAAGAGTTATTGATCTGAGTCGGTAAAGTCTCATTGATGGGCCGGATACCGATTTGAGCTTTAGCTAGTTGGATAGCAAAATTAGCGGTGGCCAGGTTATCAAAATTCGCCTGAGACATGGTGCCGAACCTAGCTTGAGATATGTAAGAATCATAAGCACTATTCAGTTGAGAATAAGCAGCGGAAAGCTCTGCTAAGGTAGAATGATCAAGGTCAGATCCGACTGTTATGTCTGCGAATAAATAAGGTTTTTCGTCTGGACGAAGTGCTGGCACATTCGGGATGGACGTATCTGCGAAGTCAACGATTGGGGATAATTCAAAACTTGTAGCAAAATCAAGTGTTGTATTAGTTTCTTTAAAAATATTCATGATTAAATCCGTGGAAAGATCGATAGCATTTTTTAAGTTGTTAAAGATAGAAGAAGATACCCAAAACTGGGATGGTGAAATATCTTTACCAGAGGATTCGCTAACCAAAATAGGAACGGCCGAGGTCGTTGTGGACTGATCCAAACGAGCTGGGGTAGAAGATCTAGGCATAGCTCTTGAGGCTAGGGATTTAGTAGATTTTAGAATTAGATTCATTTTGTTAGATTTGCCAGTGTTCGTATCCTTAATAATGTATTCTACAGTGACCTGGCACAGTTCGTTACCAAAATCATCGGCCCCAATATAATAGTCATCCATGTCGATGGTGCCTAGATTTTTTTTAGAGTTTGGATCATAAGCAACAGCACTGTCTGTGGGGAAAAGCGAACCTTCATTAACAAAAACGTTAGGTGGGCCTGAAATAGTTTTAACAGCGATTTGAATATTATTCGGCTTGCCACTAGAAGGCCAGATTAGATCCTTAATAGGATATGCCGAAGCAAGATTGGAGGGTACATTGATCACTTTCAGTACGCCATCGTAGCTTATGCCCTCATATACTTGGCCGGAATTTTCGCCATATAAAATGTTTTCATAATTAATAATAGGAGGCTCGCTAGATAAATCCATATGAGCATCAACAATATGTATTAGTTTTTTCAGGTCGTTTATCTGGTTTAAATAAGCTTCGCCTTGGCCGAATTGTTGATTTTCCAACTTGGCTAGTTCAGTATTAAGGGCGGATAGCTTTGCAGCAAAAGTTTTGATTTCCGTTAATGCGCCGCCAGAAGAGAATTGGCCATCTACTTCTAAAGTGTTTTTAAGATCAACCAAATGTCGGTTGTCTGCTTCTATATATTTAATAGTAGGGTCGATATCCAAACCTTTTATGGTAGAAGTGGGTATGTTAAGTAGGTCTAGAGATTGTTGCAATATTTCATTTAATTTATATTCTTGGCCTAAGCTGCTACTTGCCACTCTGCTTATAGATCCGGATGTAGAAATGTCGAATGCTTGGGCCTCTAAGGGCAATATTGTTGTCGCCGATATTAAGGCGAGAGCCATGTGTTTTTGATATTTTTTAAACATAATTTCTCCTTTGTATATTTATAAATTTTTACTCTGTCCGTCCCGTCCGTTTTGCTTGAAAAGGTCAAGATCAAGGTCAAGAGCGCAGCTTCGCTGCAACTCTATCCGGTAGCGAAGCGTCCACCTTCCGGGGGACGGAAGGCTAAGGTCAAGTGCAAATTTAATTTAAAGAATTTAGAACGCCCACAAAAATTGGCAACGAATTTTTTTCATCCATGATCATAAAGAAAAACGGTTTATCTAACTTAATAATTTTTTCTTCAGCCGGTATAAACATGGCTGATTCCATCATCATTATAATAGTAGCCGCTGTGGCCACGGTTCCATTTTCGTTCACATCCATAGTTGTACTATGTAGAGCTTTGCCGATGTAAAGGTTCCCATTATCGGATGCTCCCATGTGTTTAAAGTTAGCCAAAACTGGATTAAAAGCATCGGAAATGCCTAAAGTCGGCAATATCTCAGTTAAGTCTAGATCGTACTTAAAGTTAAATTTCGGCATTTCAATTTTAACCGCTGTTCGCTGAGTATCTTCTATATCATGGAGGATCTGGGACATATCTAGATTTTGGATAAAGTCATTTATATCATCCGGAAGCAATGCTACAAAAGAGTAGCGGAAATCGTCGTAATATTTTTTAAATCCGACTGCGTTCTCGGTAGAAATGTAGAGTTTCTCGTTGCTAGACATGAAGGGGCCAGTTTGTTTTTCGCCGGAGGCGTTGGTAAAGATATCGTCTTTGATATTGTATTTTTCGAAAGCGTCAGTCCAGCTACCTTCAAAAGCCAAAGCATTAACCAGGCACATTATTGTACTTGGCGGAAGAGGTTGGGCCAGCATATCCTTAATAAGGCCGAGAGTATTTTCCTCTATCCATTTATTTATAACTTTGTGCGTATTGCTGTCGAACACCACTTGGTTGATAATAGCTTCGTAGTATGTTTTATTCTTCTCGATGAAACTTGGTTCTATATGAATATGGCCGGAATTATTGTACCAAATGGCGTTAGCAATGTTGAGATGATCCGGAAGAGAAGAAGTATAATCTTGCAAAAATGTATTCAACCCACTGATATCATGGCCCAAGAGGTTTTCCATTTGAACCAAAGTATTTTCAGCTGCTCCATTTGCTGTCATGGCCAAAGCGTAAGCGATAGAAAGTGGTGATATAGAAATGTTATCTAGTTTGTTTTCTGTCTTTAAAATATCGGCCCCTAAGTTTGCTATAGCATTCACTATAGAAATAGAAGGATCTACGACTTCAGTAGATTTCATTTCGGAATTAGAATTTACGATCGCCGGTGAAGTTGGTTCTGAATTAGAATTTACAGTCGCCGACGCAATTGGTTGTGAATTAAAATTTATGGCTTCATTAGATTTCTCTTCTGAATTAGAATTTATGGTCGCCGAATAAATTGGTTGTGAATTAAAATTTATGGCCTCATTAGATTTCTCTTCTGAATTAGAATTTATGATCGCCGAATAAATTGGTTGTGAATTAAAATTTATGGCCTCATTAGATTTCTCTTCTGAATTAGAATTTATGGTCGCCGAATAAATTGGTTGTGAATTAAAATTTATGGCCTCATTAGATTTCTCTTCTGAATTAGAATTTATGGTCACATTCACCTTCGCTTCTGAATTAGAATTTATGGTCACATTAGCCTGCGCTTCTGAATTAGAATTTATAGTCACATTCACCTTCGCTTCTGCATTAGAATTTATGGTCACATTCACCTTCGCTTCTGCATTAGAATTTACGGTTACATTAGCCTTCGCTTTTGAATTAGAATTTACGATCTCCTTAGAAATTGCTTCTGAATTATTATTTTCGGCAGCATTAAATTTTGCTTCAGAATTAATAAGGTCAAAAACTAATACTGGATTTACGATTTTAGATTCTGAGCTATTATTTCCGGCCAAATTAGAAGCCACTTCTGAGCTATTATTTTTGACCACATTAGAAGTCACTTCTGAGTTATTATTTCCGACCACATTAGAAATAACTTCTGAATTATTATTTTTGGGTACAGCAGATTTTGATTTTGAATTATTAGAAATCATTTCTGAGCTATTATTATTATTATTAAGTAAAATCTGAATCTGTACTTCTGCATCTTTTTGAATGGTTCTAGCCAAGCATGAACTATACGAAGCTGTAAACATTAAACCGGCTAAAGAAACAAGAGATATTTTTCTTAATATACTTTTTAATTTCATGATTAATTCCTCCTTGAATTAATTAATAAATAAAATTGCAGTAGATGGTTGACCTTTTCAAGCGAAGTTGACGAATGGAATTGGAATAATCATCACACCTTTAAAACTTTCTATACCAACATACCAACCGGAATGTCTTCAAAATAATTTAGTACACCCATAAAAACCGGAAGATTTAATATATCATCCATTATCATAAAGAAAAACGGTTTATTAAACGCTACTTCATATTTTGCTGGCATTGGCATGGATCGATTCATTATTGCAATAGCTGAGCCGGCTGCAGCGGATGAGCCATTTTCGTTCACATCGATTACTGTACTATGGATAGCCTGACCTATGTAGAATGAATTATCCTTGGGCGCTGTCATCTTCGAAAAATCCGCCATTGTAGAATCAAAAGCATCAGTAACGCCTAAACAGGATAATATATTTTTTAAGTCCATATTGCAACTAAAATTAAATTTTGGCAATTGCACAGATATCGGTTGATATATTGGATTTTCTATCGCTGTTAATATATCTTCTATGTTTACATCTTTCAAAAATTTGTGAATACTTTGGTCTGATGTGATTGCCACAAACGAATGCTTATCGTCTTGATATGGTTTAACAATACCCACGGCCTCGCCATTTCCTAATACGAATAGAATATCTTCGTTGGAATGTAAAAAGTCTACAAGCTGAATCGTACCATCTTCTAAATTAAAATTATTCTTATATATTTCATTTGGGCCGTAAGGTTTAAGCCATGAATCTTCAAAAGCAAGAGCGTTTACTAGAACCATTGCTGTATCCATATCTATCGGATCTTTCATCAGATCTGTCAATTGGCCATTGGTCTTTTCCTCCGCCCAGTGATTGATCAACTCATTAGTTTGTGAATTGAAATCTATATCATACATTTCGGCGGAATAGCAATCTTTGTTAACCTGTAAAAATGGATCAGATATATTTATTTTGTTTTCATTAAACCATATCGAATTTGCTAACTTTATTTGTTCGGATTCCTGGGCCAAATTGATATAGCGTTCACAAAAAGCATTTAAAGAATGAAGATTAGCGCCGAGTAGCTGTTCAACTTGGGCCAAAGTATTATTTTGCGCACCATTACTAGTCATTCCCAATGCATATGCTATCGATACAGGCGATACGGTTAAATTAGCTTCCGGATTTAAAATGTTAATAAAATTAAGCCCCAAATTAGCAAGCTCTACATTAATATTATCTTTATTAGCGTTAGAAAAATAATCTAATTCTAACATTTCTGCCTTCGGCTCTATTATAGATTCCTTTAGTATTTCGGCTCGACCTTCTGCAGTACTATATCTGTCCTCGCCCAATAAATTTAAATTCGGAATTTCGTTTTCTATAATAGAATCCAGATTGTCTGACTCGGAACTGGTATTTATATTCTCCGTTACATTTTGTTCATCGTAAAAATGATCGAAGTGGTTCTCATTTTTTTCTTGACGTAACCAAGTATTACATGCTCCAATCGCTAACAACCCTAAACAGGTTACACTATAAATTAATAAATAATTTTTATATGTTATTATAAACTGCTTGGACGATTCCTTGTACTTTTTAAAGTCTTTGAATTTTTTCAACCATTTCACCCCTATTTTATATTTTTGATATTTTTATATATAGAGGTATCTCGAAACATACCTCTATGCTATATCATCGACATTAAACAAGTATTATTCCAGTTTTATGCTAAAAGTTATCTTAGCAATTTATCCCAACAAGCAAATTAGTTTAGTTTTTTTGTAGCAATGCCAATAAGCAAATTAGTTTAGTTTCTTATAGCAACCAATAGATTTCAAGTGACATACAAACGATGCAAACTTGCAAAAATTACAATTTGCTTTAAAGCAACAAAAATTTGTATGCACACTTTCTCTCCTCTTATTCCCCCTCCACAGGAGGTGGGTCCCGCTTCTCCGCAATTTTGCAACTTTGCTTCCCTGCAATTTTATACCTGATTGCCCGCAATTTGTGAAGACGGAAGGGTAACGCAAGGCTCTCCAACCTGGCATTCTTTTAGGAGAGCTATCACGAAGTGACTGAGAGGCTAATTAGTCTAGTTTCTTGTAGCAACCAATAGGCTGATTAATTTAATTTCTTATACCAATAAAAATAGGCAATTGACTAACTTCATTGATACAAATAATCACAAAAGGTTTATTGAAGCAAAGTATTCGAGGTTCTTTCATGCAATCATAGGATTTATTTTTTAATTCTTCAATTTCGGCCAATCTAAAATCAGAATAATTTCTATGTAGAGAACGGCTTGCTAATAAGTTATTTATCTCCGATAATTCTCTACTTTCAAAATTGGATATATCATCCGCCAAAGGTTGAGTAAGAGAAGAGTCTTTTAAATCAATCTCTGTACATATATTTATTTCCGGCATTTTAGAATATACTTTCACTTCTATTGCATGCTTTATGTCTGATATTAGTTCTTTAGCATTTAAGTCATTCAGATAACTTTCAATAGAGTCGTCCGGAATTATACAAGATAAAGAGTACAGATTGTCATTAAAGAATTTTTTAAAGCCTCTAGCATTTTTTGTTTTAATGTAAAAATCCTCTTTGCTATATGTATATTCTGTATCTTTCGATTCACATTCACATTCACATTCTATTAGTCCATAGTGTGAAACTAGTTTATCCTTATTTATTGGGGTAGATCCAAGTAAGGCTATGGCCGACTTAAATGTTTTTACTTGTTTATTGACTGTTGACCAATTTTCTGGGGTTAAAACCTCATCTGCTCGATATTTTATTCGACATTTTAAGTATTTTTCTAATAAATCTTCTTGCTGGTCTAGACTAAATAGATCCTTTCCTTCTTCAAGTAAATATTTTTCTACTTCACTCTTTTCTATAATTTCTAGTTCCTCGTTCTCTTCTAGTTCAGAATCTTCATTCGATAGGTTTAAGATAGAAGCGAAGTGTGCATATGCATCCGCCAACATCTTTGATAGAGAATCTTTGTCAATTTTAGACTCTTCTGTCATTTCAGATTCCGGCGCAACTTCTGATTTAGCCGTAATTTGTGACTCTTCGATAGCCATTTCCGGTTGTTCTGCAATAATTTCTATGTTAGAATTTTCGACCTCTATTTCTACTTCTGAATCCTTGTCAATTTTAGATTCTTCGGTCACTTCAAGTTCTGGAGCAACTTTTACTTTAGGTTCTTCGATTACTTCAGGTTCTAGTGCAGAGACACAGAACTCCCTTTAACAACCTCGACCCGATCCGGGAGGC
>MDSO01000077.1_pt1 | contig 16420 bp, 15 predicted proteins | sample 1005691 | NCBI WGS metagenome assembly MDSO01 (sample SAMN05526595, study PRJNA338239) | gut metagenome | isolation source: stomach gut content | host: Acanthurus sohal | place: Saudi Arabia: Red Sea | collected 2011-04 | reverse complement strand
TTGGCAGACGCACTAGACTTAGGATCTAGCGCCGCAGGGTGTAAGGGTTCGACTCCCTTCATCCGCATATTGTAATATTACCTTATGTATTTGCGGGTGTAGTTCAATGGTAGAACACCAGCCTTCCAAGCTGGTTACGTGAGTTCGATTCTCATCACCCGCTTAATTATAATATTACCTTATGTATTTGCGGGTGTAGTTCAATGGTAGAACACCAGCCTTCCAAGCTGGTTACGTGAGTTCGATTCTCATCACCCGCTTAATTATAATTAGAAGAAAATAGGCTATCACATTAATGTGATGGCTTTTTTTTATTTTTCAAAAAATATATGGAACTAAAAATAAAATAAATCGTCTTAATAACGGGAAATAACTTAATCAAAATTTTATCAAATAAATATTTTGAAAAATATGGAACCAAATAAAAAATTTATCGTCTTACTAGTATAACAAAAAAAAACAACTAATTATTCAGGGGGAAAATATTATGAATATCAAAAAATTATTTATGGGATTCACTGTTTTAGCGATCAGTATACCAACTTTTGCACAAAATGTACCAGTGAACGAAGTATCCGAGTTTACTATAACCGTCGAAGCTAATCAAGAAGTTGTAGCTGATGAAAATATTGCTGTAAAACTTCCAACTAATGTATTAACATCTAAAGATTTAATAACATATAATGGAAAAAAATTCATATCTTTAAACTTCTTAGAAGAAATTTTTGGAATGCAAATGCAATGTATAACTGAAGGAAATATTCTTACTTTACCACATATCGAATGTCCACAACCTAATATATTAGAGGAGTTGAACATGAATATAGATGTTATCATTCCCGATAATGCTATCAAAATTGATCAGGCTATAATTAAAAGTATAAATAAGGAAAATAACGAAATTACAATATTACCTTTAGGCGATGGTATAGAGGATAAACATTATAATTACATTATATTAACAATAGGGGAAGGTAACGAAACATATTTTGCAAATGGCAATGCTAGTCTTGAAGATATGGTCGAAGGAATGATAGTAGAAGTTTACCATTCGGAAATGATAACTAGATCGATACCTAGTAAAACGCCAGCATATTTAATTAATCCGAAATTTATATGCTCTACACCACCGCCTATGGCACTAGCAAATTATCCTGTTACATTACCAAGTTATCCGGTACAACCGATTCCAGCTGATGCGATCTCAATCGACGAGGCTATTATTAAATCCATCAGTACAGAAGCTAAAACTGTAACAATTCTTCCGGCCGGTAAAGAAGATGTACCACCTAACTGGATTGTATTAACTATAAATGAAAATACGAATTTTGCAAACGGTGAACTTACTTTAGAGGATTTAGAAGAAGGTATGGTAATAGAAGCTTATCATTCATTGATGATGACTAGATCTTTACCGCCTCAAACTCCAGCATATGCTATAAATCCAAAAGCGTCAACTCCAGCTATTTTACCGATTTTTCCAGTGGCCATTCCAGCGGATGCTATATCAATCAACGAGGCTATTATTAAATCCATCAGTACAGAAGCTAAAACTGTAACAATTCTTCCAGCTGGTAAAGAAGATGTACCACCTAACTGGATTGTGTTAACTATAAATGAAAATACAAGTTTTGCAAACGGTGAACTCACTTTAGAGGATTTAGAAGAAGGTATGGTAATAGAAGCTTCTCATTCATTGATGATGACTAGATCTTTACCACCTCAAACTCCAGCGTATTCTATAAATCCAAAAGCACCAACTCCAGTTATTCTTCCGAGTTTTTCAGTGTTCATTCCTGTAGACGCTGTAGAGATTAGTCATGCATTAGTCAAAAATATAGATCCTGAATTTAAACAAATTACAGTATTACCAGTAAACAAAGAAGATACTGCATTTAACTCGATCACACTTTTAATAAATGACGATACTTACTTTGTAAATGGTGAAGGTACTTTTGAGGATATTTTTGACGGGATGACTGTAGAAGTTTTTCATTCTCCTGTACAAACTAAATCCATACCTCCTCAAACTGAAGCATATTTAATTAATCCTAGATTAATCGGTACCGTTATGCCGTCAGATCCGGATCATGTAATTCCAGATCCAGTAATATATGAATACAATGACAAAGGCGAACTTACTTGCCTGAAACCAGTAGAGCAGTATAAAGGTCCAGCGATTACTATTCCCGAAGCAGACGCTATACCATCACAGATAGATACAACTATTAGTATAGATGGAGTTATTAGCTCTATGCAAGAAAATAAATATGTTACTAGTATCGTAATTGGAGATAATCCTTATGATCAAGAAATTTTTCACTTATCACCAGAGACTATAATAACTCAGAATGGTCAAAATATTTCAGCTAATGATCTTAAGGCTGGCCAAAACGTGACTATTATGTGTGGTCCGACTATGACGTTATCACTTCCGCCACAATACCAAGCGTTAGAAGTAATTGTTAATCCAAATTAATAAGAATAATTTTTATTAAAGGCTACTTTCATGAATAACATGGAGTGGCTTTTTTTATTGTGGAAAAATTTTATATTAAATAAATAGCATAAAATAATTTCATATATATATTTCTTAATGAATATATTATTTACATTACTTTTTTTATATTTTTAAGCTTTACTATTGACTATTAAATTATTTTTGTATTTTCTTATAAAATATAATTACTTTTTATTTGACAAAAATTCTCAAAAGAAGTATACTTAATTTAATAAATACCCTAAAATTTTTGTCCTAGCTTTCGTTTTTAAAATACATAGTAAATCAGCTTCAGTTTTATCCTTATTTTATTTTTATTTTATATTTAAAGCTGATAAGAAGTCTGACATTCCTAAATAACGGACAAAGCGGGTAAATTTATTTATATAGAAAGGAAAATTATATGTCAGTACACGAAGTTAATTTAATGGAATTCAAGAGAGGAGACGTATACATTGCTGATCTAGGTCAAGATGTAGTCGGTAGTGAACAAGGTGGGATAAGGCCAGTTGTGATCATTCAAAACGACATAGGAAATAAATTTAGTCCGAATATTATTTGTGTACCTCTAAGTACTAAGCCGAGGCGTAAGAAACTGCCTACTCATATTTACATTGACAAGATTGATTATGAGGGCATTGATAAGGATAGCATAATATTGGCTGACCAAATGAGAACTATATCCAAACAAAGAATTATTTCTACTACTCCTTTAGCATCAATCAAATCTGAAAAAATGTATGAGATTGAAAAATGTATATCTAACAATTTAGGAATCCGAACAATAGTGATGTAGAGTATAAACAGCGAAAAAGAGGTATGGGTTATTTTTACTTTTAACCTTTACCTCTTTAAATTATTCTTTTTGTATTATTTCGGCGTTAAGCCACTATATCATCAAGTACATCTTCAAGACCTATAACGGTTACGGTACCTTGGCAAACTCTGTGACATATTTTTCTAGCCAATTCTTTATCCTCTGTGAAATATACTTGAGTACAGATATATTGATCATCGCTATTTTCTAGTTGTACAGTAATTTCAATACCATATGTTGATTTTTTTTCTAATAAATAATATGTATGTTTTTTGTTATCGATTAATTGTTGACCTATTGTAGTTTTCTCGTACATGATTTTATCACCTTTGTCCTTAGTATTTTTGCACTTCTGAAATCATTATATCATAAATATAAAAAAAATGACAGTAAAAAATATCGCATAAACCGAACAAGTTGTCGATTAATCGACATTTTATATATTTTCTGTACCAAATTTAGGAATATATTTGATTTTTTCACTTTTTTTTTGTCAATAAATGCGATATCTTTTTTAAATTTTATATTTATATTATTTTATTCGACCAAAATAAATGGTTCTATTTTATAAATTTTATTAGCAGGAATAAAACCTGATACCTTTACTCCCTTGTCTTGGTAATCTATTTCCACTTTTTCACCATGTTCATTGCAATAAGCGACAATATTAGCAAAAGAATAAGGAATCATAACATTAAATTTATTCATATCATGATAAAGAATTTCTTCTATCATAAATAATAATTTATCCAAATTTAAGCCAGTTTTAGCCGAAACTGATATAGCATCAAGTGAATCATCTATAAAGACGTGATCGGCATCTATTTTATTATAGACCTTTAAAATAGGCATACCTTCAATACCAAGTTTATTCAAAGTTTGAGTTACTATTTCAATATGGCTAGGATTATTTTCGTTGGATGCATCTATTAGATGAATAATAATATCCGAAAATTTCGCTTCTTCTAAAGTAGAATAAAAGGCTTTAACTAAATGGTGGGGCAAATTTTTAATAAAGCCGACAGTGTCAATAAACCTGACTGAAGTACCAGAAGGCAAAGTTACATTTCTAGTAGTAGTATCCAAAGTTGCGAATAATTTTTTTTCAGCGTAAATATCGCTACCGGATAAAGTATTTAAGAGTGTAGATTTGCCGGAATTGGTGTATCCGACTATAGAAACTACTTTAATATTATCACGTTGACGTTTTTTTCGGATTACTTCTCGGTGACGCTTTACTTCGGATAATTCTTTCTCTAAAAGATCTATCCGTTTTCTTATATTTCTCTTATCTAATTCTAACTTTTTCTCGCCGGGACCTCTTGTTCCGATTAAGCCACCGGCTTGCCTAGACATGGAAATACCCTCACCGGTTAGTCTAGCATATTGATATTTTAGTTGTGCCATTTCCACTTGTAATTTACCTTCGCTGGATGTTGCTCGTTGCGCAAAAATATCTAAAATTATTAGCGTTCTATCCATTACTTTGGTGTTTAGCATCTCTGTTAGATTTTTCATTTGTAACGGTGATAATTCTTGATCGCACACAACTCCTGTGGCACCTAATTCTTCTATATACAATTTAAGTTCGTCTATTTTTCCTTTGCCCAAATAATGCTTGGCATTTATTTTATCAACTTTTTGAATTAGTTCACCAACTACAGTGGCCCCAGCCGTTTCTACTAATTCTCGAAGTTCTTCTAACCCTTCTGTAATGCTCTTATCATTATCTTCTAACTTTTTTTGAGCTACAAAAATAATTACTTTTTCCATTAAATACACCTCCTAAAATCAACTATAATTAATAGTTTGGACGAATTCCTCTTCTGTCATAATAGGAATGGATAATTCCTGAGCCATTTTATTTTTTTTAGACAACGGATTTTTATCATTACTAATTAAAACACTAGTCTGATTAGTGATAGAGGCGCTAACTCGGCCACCCAAACTTTCTATTTTCAACTTAAGATCTTTGTGAGAATTGAATTGTTCAAGTTTTCCTGCGATAACAAAATTATTACCTTTCAATAAATCCACAATATTTTTCTCTCCTTAATGGTGTTTCAAAAATTAATCAAGTAAAAATTTTTTTAAAAATTCTTCTTCGGTAATGATAGGAATGGCTAGAAGTTTAGCCTTTGTATTTTTTGTCGAAGAAGAAGAGATATCATTATTAATCAAGAAGCTAGTTTTACTGCTAATGGATGAACTCACTTTACCGCCAAGGCTTTCTATTTTAGATTGGAGAGCTTGACGATTTTCGAAATGCACAAGCGATCCGGTAATAACAAATACAGTATCAGTTAGTAAGGCTGACGAATTAGATTCGGATTCCTGCGGATCGACATTTTCGAATTTAATTTCAGCCAATAACTTATCCACCAACACTTTATTTGCACTGTTACTAAAGTACTGGTAAATTTCTTGAGCTATAATTGGGCCGATGGAATCTATGCTTTCTAACTCTTCTTGAGAGGCTGTACGGATTTTATCAAAATCATTATTAAAATGGCTACAAATGATTTTTGAATTAGTAAGGCCAACCTGATCGATACCGAGAGCTGTTAAGAATCGGAATAAAGGGACGGATCGGGATTGATCAATAGCATGGATTAACTTCAAATAGGATGTTTCACCAAAACCTTTCATGTTGACAATCTGAGATCTATACTTATCTAGGTGGTAAATTTCGGCTAGATCATGGATAGGCAATTTTTCTAAAGTAGCTTCTGAGAGACCAACGATATTCATAGCATTTCTGGAAGCGAAATGACTTAACTGCTTTAATCGTTTAGCCGGACAGTTTAGATTTGAACAGTGAAGAGTTTTGGCGCTAGCATTTTTTTTAATAACCGTATCTCCGCCACAAGCATTGCATACATTAGGAATGGAGACTGGCCCGGTTTTGGATAAATTCTGAGCAATTTGAGGTATAATCATGTTGGCCTTATAAATAGTTATTGTGTCCCCAAGACCTAATTTTAATGCTTCCAAAACAGAAATATTATGAACACTGGCTCGAGAAATAGTAGTTCCTTCTAAATTTATTTCATCAAAAATAGCTACAGGATTAATTTGTCCGGTCCTGGATGTATTCCATTCTATAGCTCTTAAGAAGGTTTCGCCTTCTAGATCCTGCCATTTATAAGCGATGGAATCTTTAGGGAATTTAGAAGTTACGCCCAAAGACTTGCTGTATAGTATGTCGTTAAAAGATAGCACTAAACCGTCCGCCTGAAAGTCTTTAGCAAACAGGTCGTCGGTCATATTAACAATTTCGGATTCCAAATTATTTTCATTTACGATTTTATATTCTACTACATCAAAGCCCAAGGATTGTAAAAAATCTAACGAGTCACTTTTGGATGCAAAGCTTTCGCTACATTCTATAAGTTCGAAGCAAACGAAATCTATATTCCTCTTAGCAGTAATTTTCGGATCCAATTGTCTAACGCTACCACTAGCAAGGTTGCGAGGATTTTTATATTTATAATTTTCGGAAGCATTAATTTTTTCGAAATTAGAAGAAGATATAATAGCTTCGCCACGGATAGTAAGAGAGCCTTTAAAATTTAAGTGCAAAGGTAAATTTTTAAAAGTTTTAGCATTTTCAGTTATATCCTCGCCGATTTGGCCATCACCTCTTGTTAGAGCTTCTAGGATAAGGCCATCATTATACTTGATAACAATAGTAAGGCCGTCTAGCTTGTAAGAGAGTAAGCCTTCGTTCTGGCCTAAAAACTTTTTTAAAGCGTTAATATCTTTAGATTTATCTAAGGATAGCATAGCAGAGTCATGAGTTTTTTTAATAAGTTCACTATTAACTTTATATCCAACTTTTTGAGTTACGCTATTTGCGAAGATTACGCCTGTTTCGGTCTCTAAAGTTTGTAACTCATCAACTAATTTGTCATATTCAAAGTTAGACATAATTTCTTCATTTTTTTGCTCATAGAAAAAATTAGCTTCATCCAAAATAGTTGTCAACTGCTTCATTCTTTCTAATTTTTTAGATTTGTCCATATTCCCCCACCTTTTATAAATTTCTATATTGTATCTTCTTTCGTTAATTTGGTTAGCTTAGCCAGCTTAGCATTAACCTTTTTTAAGTCGCCCGAATCGAAACAGATAGTAACAAAAAGTTTACCCTCAATGTTAAAGACTCCGATGACTTTACCTTTGCCAAAAGTACGATGGCTAACTCGATCGCCGATACTAAACTCGTCCGAAGCTTTAGGTTTCGAATAAGAATTAAACTCGTCCGAAATTTTAGGTTTCGAATAAGAATTAAATTCGTCCGAAGTTTTAGGTTTCGAATAAGATTTAACCGGATCGGATTGTTTTACAGACATGTTTTTCGGATAATTGTTAGAGTAACGATAAGCAGATCCTTGATTAATGGATTCCGAATATTTTTTCCTAAATGGCATATTTTTAAATTCCAAGACATCTTTAGGTAATTCTCTTAGGAATCGAGAGGCCACAGCTATTTTTTTGCTACCATAAGTCATTCTAGACTCAGCTTGCAAAAGGTATAATTTTTCTCTAGCACGAGTGATACCAACGTATGCGAGCCTTCTCTCTTCCTCTAATAGGCTTTTATCTTCGGCTGAAATACTCATATAACTAGGAAAAAGGCCCTCTTCCCAGCCTGGCAAAAATACTACAGGAAATTCTAACCCCTTAGCGCTATGCAAAGTCATAAGGACAACAGAGTTACTATTTTGATCGTAATTATCTACATCGGATACGAGAGCAATTTCTTCTAAGAAGCCGTCTAAGGATGGATTTTCAGCCGATTGAGAATAGATAGCGGCTTTGGAGACTAGCTCGGATACGTTGGCTATTCTGTCCTCTGCATCTTCGATCGAAGATTCTTTTAGAAAATCCATATAGTTGATTTGTTTAATTACTAATCTTAATAATGATACGACACTCTCTTTTTCGGCTATTTCTTTAAAGGTGTGAATTAATTTCATAAAAGAGATGATTTTTTCAGTGGGCGCTTTACTTAAGATGTTGTAATAATAGATATCTTTGGCCACATCATAAAAGTTCAGATCATTCTCAAGTGCAATTTTTTGGATTTTCTCGATACTAGTTTCTCCGATACCTCTTTTAGGTACATTTATAATTCTTCGGATAGCTATATCGTCTCTATCATTAGCTATTACTTTCAAATAGGCGATAAGGTCCTTAATTTCCCGACGTTCATAGAATCTAACGCCACCCAACATTCTATAAGGGATAGAATACTGCATCAATTTTTCTTCTATGGCTCTAGATTGGGCGTTAGTACGGTATAGGACGGCGAAGTCACGATAATCTTGTTTGTGAGCATTTATATCCTTTTCTATTTGGCCAGCGATGATTTCCGCTTCTTTATATTCATTATCGGCTATATGGATTTCTATTAATGAACCTCGCTCATTTTCGGTAAATAGTGTTTTACTCTTTCGATTTTTATTATTTTCTATTACCGTATTAGCGGCTCTTAATATATTTTTGGTTGAACGATAATTTTGTTCTAATTTTATTACTTTGGTATTCTCGAAGTCATTTTCGAAATCCAAAATATTGTTTATATCCGCTCCACGCCAACCATAAATGGACTGATCATCGTCGCCTACTACGCATAAATTTTTATGACTAGATGATAGTTGCTTAATCAGCTCATATTGGACACCGTTTGTGTCCTGATACTCGTCGCATAGAATGTACTTAAATTTATTTTGATAATATTCTAATATATCCGGATGATTTCTTAATAAAATACATACATTTACTAATAGATCATCGAAATCCATGGAATTATTTTCGTATAATCTATCTTGATATACATCATAAATCTTGGCTATATTATGTTCATGAAAATCACCCATACTATCTTTTAGAGCTTGTTTGGGTAATATAAATCGATTTTTTTTATTACTTATATTTGCTAGTACAGAATTGAGTCGATAATTTTTCTCATTTATGTTCAAATCTTTTAGGATAGAATTAAGCAAACTTTTTTGATCTGAGGAGTCATAAATACTAAAGGATTTTAAATAACCTATTTTGTCACCATGTCTTCTCAATATTCTAACACACATAGAGTGGAAGGTACTGATCCACATATCCTTAACTATCTGATCCCCTAATAAGGCAGCAACTCTTTCTTTCATTTCTAAGGCTGCCTTATTAGTAAAGGTTATAGCCAAAATTTCCCAAGGTTTTACGCCACAAGTATTAACTAAGTATTCTATTCTATTAGTTAATACTTTCGTTTTTCCGGACCCAGCTCCAGCTAAAATTAATAGGGGGCCGTTTACATGCTCTACTGCTATTTGTTGCATTGGATTTAAATTCATTTTTTTTACCTCTTTAAATAATGTGTATTGCTAAAACAAAGCTCCCTAAAATATAAATGTAGAAATATTTTAAGGAGCAGGTATTTTTAGTGTCTTCCGCCAAATAATCGTTTATAACCTTTTGCTCCATCGGATATTGTTCTGTTGACTCTGCTTATCGTAGCCGTGGATGCTTTTGTTAGATGTTGTATGTCTATATACGTTTTTTCTTGCAATAGTAATTTCGCAACTTCTAGTCTTTGTGCTAATACATTTATTTCATTTGGAGTGCATAAATCTTTAAAAAACAGATCGCACTCATCGATTGATTCTAACTTTAGTATTGCACTATATAAGTTTTGAATTACACTTTTTTTCTTATTCATTTTTACCTCAAATGCTAACATTTTAAAACTTTATTAATCTTTATTAATCTTGAATGCCTAAAAAGTCTAATACTCTTTCTGGATATAAATTCAGTATTAAATCCTTTGGAAATTCTACCGCATCTAATAAAGTAAATGTATTAGTAAAATCGCCTACTTCATAACAAATATGCGCATCACTATTAGCTATAATCGGAAGGTCTAACTTATTACAGTGAGATAACATTTCTATCAAACTTTCTCTTACACCGACTCTTAAACAATCCGGAGATAAAGAAGCATTATTGACTTCTAGTAACGTATTTGTTTTTTTAGCCATTTTAGTAATCTCATATAAATTTTGAGGATAGCGTTGATCTCCTGGATGACCTATAATATTTACAAGAGGATTTTGCATAGTTTCCAAAAGAGCATAAGTCACACTCTTTATATCAGCAAAGTCGATGCATGGCGGATGCAAGCTTGCTATTGTATAGTCTAAATTTCTAATAGTTGTTTCGGACAAATCTATGGTTCCGCTATAATCTATTATATTTAGTTCTACTCCTCTTAAAATTCTAACACCATAAACTTCTTTTGGAACTGCTCTAAGGTTTGTAAAATGATATAAATGTGCTCCACCCGGCATAGATGGTGCATGATCTGATATACCTAAAAGCTTAATGCCATGCTCTTTTGCAAATCGTACATTTTCGTCGAATGTGCTGTAGGCATGACCACTGGAAATAGTATGAGTGTGTAAGTCAACTAAAAATTCCATTTTTAACTCCTTTTGACAAAATTTTAAATTCATTTATATATGTTAACAAAAATTTGTTATAAAATCAAGTATGGAGTTATCGTACTTCCCAAAAGAGTATTGCCTAAAAATTAGCAATTATTACCGTTTAACCAAAAAAATTATTTAATATTATTCAATTCAACTTTTAATAGCTGTCCAAAAAACTTGAAAGTGCACTACATTTTCTAGTTCCTAATACTATTTCTAAATTAATATTATACATAGTTGGAAAAATATTAATATCTATATGCTCGTTAATAGCCTGAAAATTCTTGATTAGCTGTTTCAATTCCTGTCTCTTAGAATCAACATTGTTGGTTGCTATTTTTTCTGTCATAAAACATTCATTTAATTTATTGTAATTTCTCTTTTAATAGCTGTCCAAAAAACTGGAGAGTGCACCACCTTTTCTAGTTCCTAATACTGTTTCTAAATTAATATTATGCATACTTTGAAAAATATTCATATCTATATGCTCGTTAATGGCCCGAAAATTCTTGATTAGTTGTTTCATCTCCTGTCTCTTAGAATCAACATTGTTGGTTGCTATTCTTTCTGTCATAAGACATGCACATTGCAGAAAATTTAATTCGTTGTAATTTCGAAAGGCTATAATATCTTTTTCTTTTACCATGTATAATGGCCGAATAAGCTCCATACGATCAAAGTTCAAGCTCTTTAGCTTCGGCATCATTGTTTTTATTTCACCACTGTATAACATGTTCATTAATGTCGTTTCTATTACATCGTCAAAATGATGACCTAATGCAATCTTATTGCAACCTAAGTCTTGGGCGGCTTTGTACAAATATCCTCTTCTCATTCTAGCGCATAAATAACATGGACTTTCCGTTACGTCTGCTACAACACTAAAGATCGGACTGTTAAAAACTTTGATCGGGATATCCATTAGTTCAGCATTAGCCATGATTAGCTCCCTATTCTTAACATTATATCCCGGATCCATTACTATAAATTCTAGCTCAAAATTGCTACGACCATGCTTTAAAAGTTCTTGCATACATTTGGCCAAAACAAAAGAGTCTTTACCGCCGGAAATGCACACAGCTATTTTATCACCATCGGATATTAATTGATATTCATTTATACCTTTAACAAACTTACTCCAAATGTTTTTTTTATAAGTTGTTATAAGGCTTCTTTCTATTTGTTGTGCTTTAGTCAATACTTTTTTATTCATTTTTATCATCCTTAACAATATTAGCCCCCGTACTTTGGCTCTCCGCCCAGGCTCTCCTTTTAGGAGAGCTGTCACGTAGTGACTGAGAGGTTGAGAGCTGTCAGCTTTAGCTGACTGAGAGGCTAAGATAGATTAACAGATAATCATTTTTTTAGCAAGAGTTTAATTTGAGCTGTCAGCGAAACTGACTAAGAGGTTAGGGGATGTCAACTAAAGGGAGAGTGAAAGGGGGTTGTCGCATTAATAACAACCTAAAAGTCAACTGAAATATTCATTTGTGGCAACCCCTCAAACTAGCCTTGAAATTAAAGACTGCTTAAATTAATATAACGGATAGCACGAATAGCAAAGGATGGAAAATTATGGATTTATTTGATTATGTAAGTAAGAAAAATATTGATTCGCCACTGGCATTAAGGCTAAGGCCAAAAAATTTAAACGATATCGTAGGGCAAGAACACATACTATCGGAAGGAAAATTATTACGCCGAGCGATTGTTGCAGATAAGCTACAGTCGATAATTTTTTATGGACCGCCGGGTACAGGAAAAACGACGATAGCAAAAATAATAGCTAACGCGACGAAAGCAAATTTTGAGACATTAAATGCGACCACAAGTGGAAAAACAGATTTAGTGAAGTTAATAAAGGACGCTAAAGATAGACTAGCAACATCTAGGAGAAAAAGCATTTTATTCATAGACGAGATACATCGGTTTAACAAGGCCCAACAAGACGTATTATTGCCGGCCGTCGAAGATGGTACAGTAATATTAATAGGGGCCACAACTGAGAATCCATATTTTGAGGTAAACCGAGCATTGCTGTCCAGATCGTTGATATTCGAATTGTATCCGCTTTCGAAAGAAAATATTGTGGCCATCTTACAGAGAGCTATATCAGACAAAGAGGCCGGATTAGGATCATACGATGCTCATTTAACAGAAGAGGCAGCCAACTTTATAGCTACAAATTCATCCGGAGATGCGAGGGTCGCATTAAATGCGATCGAATTAGCGACGTTGACGACGAAGAGAAATGCAAATGGAAAGATAGAGATAACAGACAAAGTAGCTAGTGAGTGCATGCAAAAAAGAATATTAAATTATGATAAAAAGGGAGATAATCATTACGATGTAATTTCAGCATTTATAAAAAGCATGAGAGGTTCAGATCCCAATGCTGCTCTACATTATTTAGCTCGGATGTTAGAATCAGGCGAAGATATAAAATTTATAGCCCGACGTATAATAATCTGCGCTAGTGAAGACATCGGAAATGCTGATCCAATAGCCCTGATAATAGCTACAAACGCTATGATGGCGGTAGAAAGAGTCGGGATGCCGGAAAGCAAAATAATACTATCGCAAGCAGTGACATATATAGCAATGGCCCCAAAAAGTAACGCCTGCTGTGTAGGTATAGAAGAAGCGATATCAGACATAAAGAATATAGACATTGACCCAGTACCGGATCATTTGCGAGATTCTCATTATTCTGGCGCTCAAGAATTAGGCCGAGGGATAGGGTATAAGTATCCACATTCATATGAGGGCAATTATGTCCAGCAACAGTATTTGCCGAATAATTTGGTTGGAAAAAAGTATTATCATATATCCAAAAATAAATAAGGAGACAATCATGACGACATAATCTGAGCATCATTTATAAAAAACATAAGATGCTCAGATCCCAATATTGGTTGCTCTGCATTATTATTCTGGCGCTCGGGAATTAGGCCGAGGGATAGGCTATAAGTATCCTCATTCATATACAGGCAATTATGTCCAGCAACAGTATTGACCGAATAATTTAGTCAGAAAAAGTATTATGATATATCCAACAATAATTTGTAAGTATATTTTATTTACGTTTATATTGAAAAAAAGTATTATGATATATCCAACAATAAATTTTAATCATGTTTTATTTAAATTTATACTTGTTTAAATTCATGAGTTCATGTAAAATATTCATTATAAATAGATATTCAGAAAGGGAGATAAATATTATGAATGAAGTAGCAGAAATTTTAAAGCATATATACAAAGAACATGGTGAAAACATTTATAAGCATAAAGCAAAACTAAAAAAATTGGTTCATGATAAGTTAAACGGTCATCCAGATATAAAAATGCTTCTCTTAGCTATAGAATTGGATGTAGCAGCGTCCGTTGGAGTGTATGTAGAATCGGCAAAAGATTCGCATACAATAGAGCTGATTCAAAAGAGATTAATAAACGAATTTATGTGGCAACCACAACTAGCAAAAGCAGCTGTGGAAAATTTCGTTTATGCTAAATATCAAATATCGGATGAAGAAAACCGTTCCAGTATATTAAACTACAGTTGGAAAGATTTTTATATTCTAAATAATGTATTAGTACGCTATATGGGATCCGAACCTAAAGTGACCATACCATATGGAGTGACAGTCATAAATGAAAAAGCGTTTTACAAATGTCAGCATGTAACGAGAATAGAAGTCCCCGAAACGGTAACTAGTATAGGACGGTTTGCGTTTGATTTTTGTAGCAGTTTGCAAAAAATTAATTTATCACCATCCATAACACACATTGGAATAGGAGTTTTTAGTCGATGTAGTAGCTTAAAATATGTTGATCTTCCTAGCTCTGTACTATCTTTAGGATCCGCCTTATTTTGGGGCTGTAGCAGTCTTACTCAGATCAAAATACCAGATACTGTATTAAAAATTGGTGCCTTTATGTTTTATAACTGTATTAATTTAAAAGAGGTAACATTGCCTATGAATACGAGCGAAATAGGGAAGGAAGCATTTTCTGGTTGTAGTAAATTAGAGCACATTGAGCTACCGAAATTTGTAACATATATAGGAGATAAAGCATTCAAGAACTGTATTCTTTTAGATGAATTTGTAATACCCGAGAGCACTACTCAAATAAACAAAGGAATGTTTTCAGGATGTACAAACTTAAAAAGCATAATTATCCATCGAAATCTAAAATATATAGGAGATATTGAGGTTTCTTCTAACACGATAAAAATGATAACTTCGGATGATGATATTTGGGATTTGTTTTTATCTTAAGTTTTATTCATTTGCAATATATTTTTTATATTTTACACTTGTTTCATTTTTAAGATTAGGTTAAAATAAAAATACAATAATATTAAAAAAAAGGAAAATACAATTATGAATAAATTACTTTCTCAAATGAGCCAATTTATACAAAACTTATTTCCTAAAGAAGAAGTTAGTGATATCTACAAAGATACCTCAATAAATAATGAAATAAATAGCCAAGAAAAATTTGTTAAAGAAACGTTTGTAGAAAAGATATTTGTAGAAGAACTATTTATAGAAAGAGAAGAAAAGCCAATAAATTATAACAAGAAATCATTTTATATAGTAGACAAAGTATTGGTTCTCTATAAGGGAACATCGGCCAACGTAGAAGTTCCAGTAGGAGTTGTTGCTATAGGAGACAAAGCATTTTATGACTCCACAAACCTTACTATTGTAACTTTACCGGATAGCCTAATAAGCGTGGGTAGTCAAGCTTTCTATAATTGCCAAAATATGAATAGTATAAAAATACCTGATGGTGTAACTAGTATTGGGGCGGAAGCGTTTAAATATTGTAAAAATCTTTCACATGTGGAATTGCCAACAACTATCACGGAAATTAAGGCCTCCACGTTTAGAGAGTGTAGCAATTTGTTTAGCATCGAAATTCCTGAAGGAGTAACAAATCTTGGAGAGTCTATTTGTTTAGGCTGTAATAAATTAAAATATATTGTCCTTCCTTCTACATTAAATTATATAGGAAATATAAGTATATCCTTGGAAAAGCCAGCCGTATTAACTAAAGATGACTCTAATTGGAACTTAATGACATCGTCCATAAATTAGTATCCTAAAATGGAGGTGATAAGTAGTGGCTAAAAATATGACAAAACAGACTACATATGAAGAAGTTAACGAAATTAAAAATTCTATCCAGAACTTAATTTACAGTCAATCACTTACCGATAGTTTGCCAGAAGAAAATGATAATAATAAGAAACTTATGCAAAAGATTGGTTATCCTCCTATGATACAATAGCATAAAAAAAGAGACGCTAGCAAATCAGCGTCTTTTTTAATTTAGCGACTTCTATAATAAGTATCTTGTTTAATTTAGTCAGTTACCCCACGCATAAATGCGGAGGCTTGTATCTAATCTACACGTAGTACAATCGGCTTTTATTAAAACCTCCTACCTCAAACGATTGATACCATAGGCTTACTGACGAAAGCCCTACAGAAAAACATATAGTTAAACTGCCTTATATGGTACTAATTAAATTGTTTTGAATGATTTAGCTTTTCTTCCCATTTGTTCTAAATTTCTTTATCTGTAAAATTGACAAGTGCCTTT
>MDSO01000076.1_pt1 | contig 16483 bp, 8 predicted proteins | sample 1005691 | NCBI WGS metagenome assembly MDSO01 (sample SAMN05526595, study PRJNA338239) | gut metagenome | isolation source: stomach gut content | host: Acanthurus sohal | place: Saudi Arabia: Red Sea | collected 2011-04 | reverse complement strand
AAAGTGTATACTTTAAACAAAAAAAGAAAGCACCTTCATTATAGAAGATACTTTCTTAATATTAGATTACATCTGCTGAGTGGCATCACCATCTGTTCTCCTTAGTGTTTTTATCATGAAGCCACACAGGCTTCCGATCGGCTATAAGCTGAATATTTTTTTCTGTGAGATTCTATTATCCTCACTTTCTATTCAAAATGAATTTTTTAATAAAAATTTAAAATCTAAAATTTATTTTACTTTTTTGAATAATATTAATACTGTTATTAAAAACATTACTAATATTACTAAACCGGTATAATCCATGTTATAGTTACCTCCTTGCATATGGACTCAAAAAAAATAATCCATAGCCGGCGGTGGGTAACACACAACCACCACTCGTTCGTTCGAGTGGTTTTTGTTAAAAAACAAGCCTTTTCTTGTGGTGATCTCGTTTTTTTATGCATTAATTGTTATCATTTCACCAAGAATAATAACAAAGTTATTATAACATATACATACTATGTAATACAAGCGGTAATTTTTGTTAGATTTTATGTATTAACTATACAAAATAATTCGCTGAAACTTTCTCCTAGTCTATTTCAAAAGTATTTAATCAGACATAGGAAAATCGGCTGTAACCACCAAAATCATGGTCTCTAAAACGATGTTATTTTCTATAAACTGTTTTTTTATAAAAAATTTTCCAAAAAGTGTTTAAAGTTTATTATTTTGGGTTATACTTTAAATATTCCATGTTGTAGTTACCACCTTCCTATGGACTAAACAACTAATCCATAGCGTTGGTAAGTAATACAAAATCACTCGTTCATTCGAGTGGTTTTTAAACAATTTTAAAAGAATGTTTAAAGTGTATACTTTAAACAAAAAAAGAAAGCACCTTCATTATAGAAGATACTTTCTTAATATTAGATTACATCTGCTGAGTGGCATCACCATCTGTTCTCCTTAGTGTTTTTATCATGAAGCCACACGGGCTTCCGATCGGCTATAAGCTGAATATTTTTTTTGTGAGATCATATTATCCTCACTTTCTATTCAAAATGAATTTTTTTGAATTAGAAAAATTCAAAATAGACTACACTACTAGAAAAAAGGAATATGACTACAGAAATTTAAAGGATATGGTAGAATAATTAGAGGATGAGTTATCAGAATACTTTGATATAGATTTTTGATATAACAGATAAAGACGAATCTCTTCTATTTGAAGTAGGATTTAATGGAGATAACTATTTAAAAACATACAGAGATTTACATATTTCTCAATTAATAACATTTTTAGGGCGAGCCTATGAAATAATAACAGAAGAACTAGGAGACAATTACTTATTAATTGAAGGGACAATTATTAATCATACTAACGAAACGGCTTTGACCAAGTCTACTTTGATATATGACAACGTGAACCTGCATACTATATAAATTTTAAGTTATTTGACATCAAATTGTAACCTATATGCTATATAGTTATGATACAGTTATATATTATATTTAGTTGCTTCATAAATATTGGACGAAACTCAGTATTCCTGTGTTCCTTATATTATCGAATATTTTATCGCATCCGAATTTGCTATTATAATGAAGATATGCATTCCATTTAGGCAATCCGATTCAGTTCCATCTCTCCATCAGCTTCGCTGAATGGAAAGCCTAGGTAACATATTATTTTTATTTAAAGGAGTGATTCATTAAATGTCTTTTAGCCTCAATCCATATAACAACGAATTATATGTTACAATAGTAGATAAATATGGCCATACGCTTCCAAATTATCATTCAGGAAAATTTTATTATTAAAAATCTGACAACTCTTTAATTTCTCCGTCATTTAAAACTAACACCTCTCAGTCAACCTCGTTGACTGCTTTTCGGACCCTTGACATATATTTTAAATATTTTTTTGTATTTTTTGTTTACTCTTGTTTATTTTTTTGTTATAATGCAAACATAACAAAATTTTAAGGGAGTGATTTACTAAATGTCTTTATTTAAAAAATTATCCGCCATTGTTATTGTATCATTATTTGGTTCTATGCCTGTTTTAGCTAATCTACCTAACACTATTTGGGCACCTATAGAAAGATATACAGCTGCTTTTGAATCTAACAATCTTGTAGATCAAATAGCTGCTTCAAAAGAAATTATCAGTATTATGGAGCCTCAGCCAGTTAGTGAGTCTAGAACTAATGTCTTGCTGAATCATTATTACCAAACTGCTTTAGCCTATATGAAGTTACAAGATTATGCTAATGCTTATAAATATTTTCAATTATATTTGCCTTTCGGCCAGTCTCAAAGCGATGATACTCTTTATGCTGAGACAGCCTTAAAATTGCTACAACCTTCTATTGATGTTTTCCAAAAGACTGCACCTGTAAATATGCCTTATTTTAACGCTAAGTTCGAGCCAGAGAACGGCGTATTATACGGCTCTTTCTATAGTTCGGATCCGAATGTTGGGGTCAATTATGCTTATAATTCTATAAGAAATATTTACCCCTCCGAAGAATCATCTTTACTCGTATATTTAGAATTTGGCCAAGATGTAACAGACAGTTTTTTTACAAATATTTTTAATTTAGCCAGAGAGCAAAATAAGCTGATAGTTTTAGCCTGGAACACAATGAGTTCTAAACTAGAAACAGCGGCCCATCATAACTACCCACTGTATAATATAAGTCCTGTTCAATACATAGACAATACATTAGCATACTTATCTGGTTTAGGATTAGATATATTGATCAGGTTTGGTGCAGAAATGAACGTCGGCGAAAGTGGGGTCGATGCTTCCACCGGTCAACTCGATCCGGCTGGATTTATTGAGAGCTTTAAACTTGTCTCTTCTAAAGCTAAGCAATATAACAATCTCGGCATGATCTGGTCTCCTAATGATTTCGGCTCCACTAATACTACTTACGAAATGTTCTATCCCGGTAACGAATTCGTAGATTGGGTTGGTATTAGCGCTTATCCTAAAAAATACTTCTTAGATCAAATCGATCCGGATCCAAATACCCGCATGATTAATGAGGTTATTTTCTATTCTGGTGAACATGCTAACCCGGTTAAGCGTGTAGAGCCTATTATAGAATTTATGCAGAATAATCATATTGCTAAACCCATTTTTATTACCGAAACTGGCTTCCATCATTTCATTACAGAACTCGGTGAGGAAACCACCAATTGGGCTATCCCTCAAATGCAAAAATCTTATACCGAATTACTATACAAATATCCTCAAATTAAAGGTATAAACTATTTTAATAATAGCCTTTCTCATGAAAATAGCCATGGTTTGTTCGATAACCCTACTTTGCTCGCTTTATATAATGAATTAGTTTCTAATGATTTGCTTATCAAATACAACGGTACTTCTTCTAACATAAGCTACAAAAATATTACATCCTCTGGTTTAGAAACAGAACCTATTATGGAAATTAGATCTAGTGTCTATTATCCTTTCGCTAACGATGCCAATGACATATTAGTCGAGTATTGGTCTAGTAATATCCTTTTGGGTAGCTCCTCTACTCCTCCGTATACCGTAACCTTAAGGAACGTTTCCGACTTAATTGTTAAGGTTAAAGTTAACGGCCAAGTTGTAGATACTAAGCAAATATCAAAAAATCCTTCTTATATACCCGGTAGCTCCATCATAAAACCTCACCCTACTTCTCCTCCGGCTAACATGCTCCCAGGTATAACCACTCCTATCCCACCTGTTGTTGAACCGCCTGCTATTTATCCACCGACTACTTATCCGCCGACCACTTATCCACCGACTACTTATCCACCGACTGACATTTATCCACCGACTACTTATCCACCGACTACTTATCCGCCGACCACTTATCCACCAACTTTAGAGCCTTCTGTTCCAAGTTTGACTAGGGATGATTTAGAATATGCTACTAAACTACTTTATCGAGAAATTGACGATCAGTACGATGTCGAATGGCTATTTGATATCACTCTTGGCCGAGACGATAATTTATTATTCGATATATCTTTTGAAGGCGAAGAATTTTTGGAATCCTATTTAGATATAACTGAAAAACGCTTAGAAGGATTAATCTACTTTGCTTGCGAAACACTACACAGCGAACTAGGATCTTATTATCCAATAGAAGGCTACGTTTATGACGAGGACACTGACAAAGAATATTTAAGATTTTATTTTGAGGACGGCGAACTAAAATTAGAAGAAATATTAATGACCGACGATCAGGCTGACGACATCTTGGATTTACTAGAAGATCAGTTAGAGGAAAGTTTAGAAATGGAATGGGAATTTAGGCTAGAAACCGCCGAATCTTCCCTATTATTAACATTAGAATTTGACGGCGACGATTATTTAGATACATTTAAAGATTTAAGAGAAGGTGAAATTGTAGACTTCGTTAACCAAGCATATAACATAATATCCACCTATCTAGAAAATGATGAAGTTGAAATAGAGGGCGTGATATTCGATTATGACGACGAAACCGCTTTATTCGATTTCTATATCGATGAAGATGGCGACATAGAACTGGCCGAAGTAGAAATAGACTACTCCGATCGGGAAGATATAGAATATGACGATAGGGATATTGACCATGCCCTTGAAGAACTAGAAGATAACTTATCCACTTACTTGGACATAGAATGGGAATTTGAAATAAAAGACAAAGACGGTTACGTTTTACTTGACGTATACTTCGACGGTGATGATTATTTAAGAACATACAGATCTTTACGTAACTCTCAGATAAGAGAATTTTTAGCTCAAGCCTACGATATAATAATCGAAGAACTCGATGACAACTATCTATTAATAGAAGGTACTATTATTGACTATGACAACGAAACCGATTGGGCCGAATTTGTCTTGACCGATGGTGAAGTCGATCTGGAAACCTTAGAGGATGAATCCGATTACCTTGTTACTGATTTAGAATATGATATCTTAGACTACATTTATGATTACACGTTGGCTCTAACTTCTCCGACTGGTACCAAAGCAGACGTGGAAATTAAAAAGATAGAAATTGATCAGGAAGACGAAGATGAGGCCACATTTATAGTCACTGTAGATTTTGATTATGACGAGCGTCAAGAGGATGTTTGGTTTGACATTCTCATTGAACATGATCAAGTAGAAATTGCTGAAACATTAATGCAGGATATAGCCAACTATTTATCTCCTAGACTTCGCCTTTCTATAGATGACAACACACTAAATGGAATATTAGTCGATTCTCATGACGATGAGTTTCTAACTTATGATGCTTCAGGATTCTATTACTAAAAATAGGAACCGAGCGAGAGCAACAGTCCCCTAAAAACAGACGATGCATTTCTAAATTATGATATTTCAAGATTTTATTGCTCAAAATATTTGTTATAAATAAATTTTCATTTTCATATATATTTTAAAGGCGATTTTTAATTAGATCGCCTTTTTGCTTTTCGCAAATTTTAATTAGATCACCTTTTTATTTTGTACAAATATTTATTTTAGGAGGAAATTTCTTGAAACTCTACAAATTTATCTTTCCCAAATTAGGTGCACTTAAATTAACTCCGGCCGTCATAGCAATTACTTCTCTATCAATTACCATGGATAACGACTTACTAGCGAATCCGCAAAATTCACCTACCGATTTCTATGCTAACATAACATACAAGGACATTCCCGGATCGGACATCATAACACCGGATGTTACCATAGGCTGGACTCGACCAACCATAGCACCGGATTCTGACGGCGATACGTCCGGTTCAGATTCTCCCGAAAATGTTGGTGGCTCACATGATTTGACTTTGTATTCGTTAACCGTTCAAGACGTAAACGGTCGACTACCTTCTCGAGATTTACCTATTAGTGCACAAGAACTAGAACAGGATATTAGCAGTATATTATTAAGTGGTGTCTTTTACGATCTAAATTTATATGCTAAACATATACATACGATTATAAATGAAGAAACTGGTGACAAAATCGATATTCCAGTAGAATCCGATCCCGCAAATCTTAAGATTATAACCACACTAGATACGACCGCTATCGGAACGGATAACGGATTAGAACTAACATTCGAATACATCCCTGGTGTGAATTATAGAATTGCATTAACCCCCGGCGCTGCTTATAGCATTGCGGATTTTGAGGACGTACAAGAACTCATTATTACCGAAAATGATTTAACAGCCAATAATATATTTGTCCATCCAAATAACGGTCGCCAATATGTAAAATATCTTCTTTCTAATGGTGTTCAGCCCGGCCAAATGTACTCTGCTTATGTTATTCCGGCTTTTCCAGAAGGTACCTATTTAGCTGAAGAAACTACTATCAGCGAAGATCCGGAAATTGTAACTGCGATGACCAACATACCACTTCGTGTTTTTAATATTGGAAACGGTAAAATAAGATTAGAATGGTCCATTGCTCCTAATCTACAAGAAAATTCTTATAAATTATCCGAAACTAAAATCTACGCTCAAGGCTCTGGCCAAAATGGCAACATAATTTTTACTTATCCTGGAGATTACGGTGCCCAAATCGGTTATTACGAATTATTTGAACCTGTTATTTCTACTAATTACCGAATTGACTTTACTTTTACTAATCCTTTCAATCATTCTATTACTCTTTCAACTCAAGAAGTAAATTATAATCCATACCAAGTTAGTGAAAAACCTGCTGCACCACAAATACCGGCCCCCTTTAACCCAGATTTAGACCTATCCCCTGATTCGGTCCGAGAGTTTTTGGTTAAAGGCGACTCGACCCCTTATAATTCTCCTTACCTTGCTAATCAAACCTTTTCTATTGTCCCAGATTTCCCACTTAGAATCCAGCTGGTTTGGGATGCTTATTTTCAACCGGATAATCCAACTGTCCTCGACTTCGATGTCGTTTATGATATTTGGATTGTTGAGCGCAAAGAATCCCTCGACAACTCTTTAACTGTTAACGGGTTAGCTCCTAATTACTCAAACTTTTCTATCTCTCCATCCGATAATAATAATTTCGTAAGCACTCCTTTCGGTGATGTCGTCGGCTTTAAAACTACTTTAAATGAATATTATAACACTTCCGAAGATGTTTATCCGTTAACTACAAATAAGACCTATTATATTCAGATAGTAGCTAAAAAACAAATCGGGACTCAGTTCAATATTTCTGAGCCGACCATCGTCGCTATTACTATCGATAAAAATGGGGACATTTTTGTTCCACCGGTTATGGGTAAACCACCATTAGCCATTATCCCCGAAACTTTATCCACCACAGCTGTAGACATAATTTGGCGTGAAAACTGGATCGAACTTCTCTACAACGGCGCTGCTGATTCTTCGGATTTTTATTCAGCCTTTCCAGATAATATAGAATTAGCTAAACAATGGAACTCCAAAATCTTTGTTAGTGATGCAGATCCTAAAGTCTTCTTCAAGGATCCATCCAGTATACCTAGCTTCGAAATCAATTTGTTGACCCAAGATCACTTAAACAGTGCTATGGATTATGTCGGCTCTAACTTTTTTTTGAATAATTTTGTATATCGCAACTCTACTTTGGGCAGCAATGTTAGATACGAAATCAAAACAATGCCTTACGAAGCACTCAAAAACATGCTAGGCTCCACTCCTTTGGAAAACTGGATTTATGATATCGAGCAAAACGGTGGCTCTCCAGATTGGAATGCTGGCTGGTCCGAACCGGCCATTTACTATTACGTAGATGACTCTGGATTAGGCTGGAATCGCTATCCGGTGGAAGACCTTCAGCCTAATACAGCCTATATTACTTTTTTGCGAGCATTCAGAGTCTTAGATGATGGCACTAAACTTACCCAATCTTATTCTAGCTTCATCATTTATAATACATTATCCAGTTTTGGCGAAGAAGAGGAAATACCTATTGTGCCGAATTTAAACCTTAGTGATGTGACCGATTCTAGCATAGAAGTATTTTTTAAATTTAATCACAATTTTGATTACGAATTAGTTTATAGTCGTTTTGACGATCCAGATCAAGCTACTAATTATCCATTAACGGATATCTCATCTGATCCGTCTAGTCCATTTTTCGTTGGCGATGGAGAAAATGCTTACGTAGAAATTTTGGGCCTTTTTCCAGATACAGAGTATCATGTTTGGTTACGGGCTAAACAAAAAGAAGGAGATATAGTATCTGCTTGGAGTTCGCCCGTATTTGCTAGGACAGAAGATTTAGCTATTCCGGATATACCCATAAGTTTGGGGGTTGCTTCTAAGTTGAGTTTGTTTGAAATCGGCCTAGATTACGAGCCTGTTACCACCGATCATATTGTTGTCGAATGGGAAAAAGATGAAAACGATTTCGGCGAAATGGTTTCCGGATCTATGACTAAAACTTATTCTTATTTTTTAGAGTTTGCTGATAACATAGACTTTATTTCTTCAATCAAAGTTCTCGTCACAGAAGAGAATAAAAACGAAGGTGGCGATGGACCATTTGCTATTCTCGAAAAAGACTTAGTTCAGTTCAACAACCTACAGGCTAATAAACCGTATTATGTAAAAATCAAAGCCATCGTCGAAGTAGCTGATGCAGAAAGCAACAGAATCTTAAGGAAAGAATCCGATTATAGCGACTGGGTCCAAATTATAACCGAAACTTCAAAGGACGAATATACTGGTGAGCCGGATAATGTCATGGATTTCGATGTAGATTACGAAGAGTTTTTTAATCCGTATACTAACACTTGGACTTACGAAATTGTAAATCCTGATGGAGTTATTTCTCAAATCTTAAATAAAAATTTGCCTAGCTTTAATGTAGATTTAATATTTTATGACGACTTTATTAATCCATCTACTAGACAATTAATTATGCCTCTTTCACTTGTTCAAACTATAGCTAATCGAGGTATGGACCTTGTTGTGGATACCTTCTTTGTTAACTATCATATCAATCCACGTGGCATCGACACTACTTATTTACGAAACACGGATAAATTGGAACTTATTTTTAATCACGTCAATACTTATGATTTAGGTAGCAAAAACTTGGCCTATCCTTACATCTTTCAGGTAGCAGAACAAACTAATTTTAATATATTAAGTAAATATCCTATCAATGCTTTATCAGCACCTATGGATGTTAATTTTAGATCCGGTGACCAGATACCTCATAATTTAACCGCTCAAGTCTACGAGCCTATTTCTGATACTTGGCATATGCAAGATTTATCCGCTACTGTGGATTCCGAAGGCAATGCTTTTCAATCTTTTGATACCAACTTAGTCGGTGTCAATGCTCTTTACTCTAAAGATTTTGTTGAAATGTCAATCAACATGACTCACTCCATGCAAGAAATTGCTAATAAATACACTATCGACGAACTCGGTACGAAATATTTTGGAAATACGCCCGTAATAGGAAAACAGTTCTCTAATTTACTTTTGGGGATAGCGTTCAATAATACAAATATTAGTATAGATAAATCTCTTTCTACTTCGGAAACAACTCAGGCTTACAATTCCGGCCTATTTACAGATAACATATCCGATTCGGTCACAAACGAAGCAGCTGTATCTGGCCTAATAAAGCTCTACGAAATAAAGAATGGTTACCCGCTTTGGATAGATAACTCATTCTTGCCTTACTTGGATAATTCTAACTCAAAATATCACTCCAACCTACTTAAAGCCTATTCCATGGGTATAATCTCCCCAGAAACTTTCGGCCCAGCCGATATTGCTACTTTCGATTATGTTTGCGATCTATTAGTCGCCTTGGGTTTATAAATTGCTAACATGCTTAAAACTTATTCCTTAGCTATAATCTCCCCAGAGACTTTCGGCTTAGCCGACATTGCTACTTTCGATTATGTTTGCGATCTGTTGGTCGCTTTTGGTTTATAAATTGACATTTTGTGCATACTTAAGTTATATCTTTAGATTATTATTCATATAATGTAATAAGACTGTGGGCGAATCTGTCGCCCTTTTTTATATTTATAGCATAATATTACAAATTATTAATAAGTACAAAATACAAAGGAGGATTTATCTTGAAAAAACTTCAAAACATGCTTTTATATTTCTTCATATTATTTGGCTCTTTAATATTTTTACCTACTTTTATAGTCCTTTTAGGTGACCAATATAATAAAAACATTTTATTTGATATTTCTAATACTAGTAATTCGGATGACGTAATCAATTTTGAGTTAAGCTATAATAATTTCATTCAAGATCAGATAATTGGTTTATTGGCTAGAGAAGTTAATTACACAGAATCCATGGAATACCTAAAGTTAAACGCTATTATATTTAGAACGTATTTATTAAAAACTCAATCCGGACAGGGTATATTAGCAAAATTGTTTCCGCTTTCTATTGACGAAATGAAAAAAAAGTTTGGAGATAACTACGAACAAGCCTATTCTGTCTACTTAGAAGCTATTAATGCTACCGAGGATTTAGTTATTTTATACAACGATGAATTGATCGAACCTGTCTATCATACCGAAAGTTCTGGCAAAACCCGTAATGGCTTAGATGTTTATGGCATACAGATCGATTATTTAAAAGCTGTTGATAGTCCATTTGACACTAGTATAACCGAATTAAAATATACCGATGAACAAATAATCACTAAGCTACGTAACAATTTTCCGAATATAATTATTAATAATCAGTATTTATCCGATCAAATACAAATTATCGAAGTAGATAATAGTGGCTACATAAAGTCTATTCAATTTGGTAGTTCTATCTTAGATGAATCATCTTTTCTACAAACCTTTGGCCTAACTTCTTCTAATGTAGATATAATATTTCAAGGCAATAATATTCTCTTTCGGCAACATGGGATTGGTAGTGGGGTAGGCCTTAGCCAAAATAGTGCTAAAGAGTATTCGAATATTGGACATACATATGATGTTATTTTAAAATATTACTATTATAACACAGAAATAAAAAAAATTGCTAAATAATGTATAAATTTTTTTTTCTTTGTCCATAATTTAGAAAGGAGGTAATTAGGCCCGTCGGAGAAAGGAAGGTACGCTTGGAACTCTCCTCCACTATCTTATGATAGTAATTCCTAGCTGAATTTTATGAATAAATTTAAATCATTTTTAACAAAGAATAAACTTTACGTATATATATTTGCTGCTACTTTATGTATTGTTGGAATCGTTAAAATTTCGTCTTTTTTATCTGAACCAAAGCAATTAGACCAAAACCAAATGATCCAACATGAACAACTTGAATATGACGATACCAGTTCTATAATATTGGATACTGCACCGGATCTTACTGTTGCCGATCAGTCTACAGAGGAGGAAAGTCCGGATCTTGTAATTCCCGATATTATAGCTGAAGCTGAAACTGAAACTGAAACTGAAATTGAAGAAGACGAAATAACTTCTTCTACAATAATAGCAGAAAATATTCCGTCTACTAATCCGCCTATAACAGATCCTGTCGAAGATGAAACTATAATGGCCGATACTTCTACAGAGCCTGAAGAGGATATATTTCATATAGAAGATCCTTCATCCGTGTCCGCTATTTCCGAAACCATATCTACAACACAAGAAGAAATTTTAAATTTTAATCAAGGAGATCACTTTCAATTTCCTGTCGAAGGCGATATCATAGTTCCTTATAAAGATGACTCAACCGATCATTGGTGGAGTGCATTTAAAAACACCATGAGAACTCTTGGAATTTGTCTAGCCGCTGAACCTGGTACAGAAGTCAAGGCCGTGGCTGATGGAATCGTCGTAGACATATTAGACGATTACACAGAATTATCAACCACTATAAATGTAGGTAATGTCGGCCATTTAATGGTTATTGATCATGGCAATGGCTATAAAAGCATTTACGGATTTCAAGGCGGTACTCCAGACGTTTCTTTAATAGGTGAAACCGTAGAATCCGGTGATACTATCGGCTTTGTTGGAGCTGCCAAAGGTCCATTTATAGATCAACCTAGCAATATTTATTTACAAGTTACCAAAAACGGCGAAGTCATAAATCCTGAAACTTTATTAAATAATTAAAATTAAGCGACTTATAATATGGTCGCCTTTTTTATATTATAGATTACATATAGTAAGCGAAGCAAATCCTTCAAATCATCTCAAATAAAATATGGATTTCAAGGCGGTACTCCAGACGTTTCTTTAATAGGTGAAATCGTAGAATCCGGTGATACTATCGGCTTTGTTGGAGCTGCCAAAGGTCCATTTATAGATCAACCTAGCAATATTTATTTACAAGTTACCAAAAACGGCAAAGTCATAAACCCTGAAACTTTATTAAATAATTAAATAATATTGTCACCTTTTTTTATATTATAGAATAAAAAAAGAGCGAGTTTTACTTCGCCCTCTTTCTTTTTTTCATTTTTTATTTTCCGTAATAAGATACTCTTAGAATCTCTTGAATTTCTTTTACTTTTGGCAATCTTGGATTTGCTGTTGTACATTGATCCTCAAACGCCTTATAAGAAAGATCTTCAATAGCATCTAAATAAGTTTGCTCATCTACTCCACATTCTTTAAATGTCAATGGAAGATTTAACTCTGTAGCTAAGTCACGGATTGCTTTTGCTAAAAGTTTTACGCCTTCTTCTGGAGAGTTACTTGGCATACCAAGAGCTGTTGCTATTTCCGCATATCTTTCTGCTGCTATATAACGCCCATATTTAGGGAAGCTAGTTAATTTTGAAGGATTTGTTACTCCATTGTATTCTATAATATATGGCATTAGAACAGAGTTTGCTAAACCATGAGCTAAATGGAATTCTCCACCCAATTTATGTGCTATTGAGTGATTTAATCCTAAGAATGCATTCGTGAAGGCCATACCAGCTATACAAGAAGCGTTATGAACTTTCTCTTTTGCTAGTGGATCTTTGGCTCCATTTTTATAAGATCTTGGAAGATACTCAAATATTAGCTGTATGGCTTTTATCGCTAAACCATCTGTATAATCAGATGCCATAATAGAAACATAAGCTTCTATAGCATGGGTTAATACGTCCATACCAGTCGGTGCTACAACCGGCGCTGGTAATGATAGAACGAATTCTGGATCCACTATCGCAACGTCCGGTGTTAACTCATAGTCGGCTAACGGATATTTCATATTAGTTGATCTATCTGAAATTACGGCAAAAGAAGTTACTTCAGATCCTGTTCCAGATGTTGTTGGTACCGCTACTAATTTAGCTTTTCTTCCAACTTTAGGGAACGTATAAACACGCTTTCTTATATCTAAGAATTTTTGAGCCATACCAATAAAGTCTGATTCTGGTGCTTCGTAGAATAACCACATAGCTTTTGCTGCGTCTATTGGTGATCCACCGCCCAATGCTATTATCGTATCTGGTTGGAATATATTCATTACTTCTGTTCCACGTCTTACGGTTACTAAATCCGGATCTGGCTCAACCTCATTAAATATTTCAATAATTGGATGATCCATATTTTTATTTAGGTGATAAATCATTCTATCTACATAGCCTAATTTAACCATCATTGGGTCTGTTACAATAAGAACACGCTTGATGCCTTCCATTTTAGATAAATAGCTAATGCATCCAGGTTGGAAATAAATTTTGTTCGGAAGTTTAATCCACTGTAGGTTCAATTGTCTACTCGCCACCTTCTTAATATTAATTAAATTTACTGTAGAAACGTTTGATGTTGTAGAGTTCTTACCATAAGATCCACAACCTAAAGTTAATGATGGAGTATTTGCGTTATAAATATCTCCGATCGCTCCATGAGTAGATGGTGAATTAACTAATATACGTCCAGTTTTAAGTCTCTTACTAAATTCTTTAATTACTGCATCATCCGTAGAATGAATAACAGAAGAGTGACCCAATCCACCTAATTCTACCATTATCTCTGCTTTAGTTATACCATCGTTTGCGTCCGTAGCTTTTACTACAGCTAATACAGGAGAAAGTTTTTCACGAGAAAGAGGATAGTCCGCGCCTACGCCGTCAATTTCGCAACATAAAACTTTTGTATCTTCAGGAATAGTTATACCGGCTAGAGCAGCTATTTCATACGGATATTTACCAACGATTGCTGCATTAACCATTTGCTTTTCAGGATTGATAACAACCGGCGCGATTTTCTTAACTTCTTCAGGAGTGGCAAAATAACATCCTTGAGTTTTCATGAAAGCTACAGCTTCATCATAAATAGGCTCTTCGATGATAGCTGCTTGCTCAGAAGCACAAATCATACCGTTATCAAAAGATTTAGATAAAATTAAATCAGTTAAAGCTTGCTTTAAGTTTGCTGTTTTTTCCACGAAACAAGGAACGTTACCAGGGCCAACACCTAGAGCTGGTTTACCAGTAGAATAAGCTGCCTTAACCATGGCCGATCCACCAGTAGCAAGAACCATAGCTACGCTTGGATGATTCATCAATGCCCCAGTTGCTTCTAAGGATGGAACTTCAATCCATTGAATACAGTCCGCAGGTGCCCCGTGCGCTACGGCAGCGTCTCTTAATATTTTGGCTGCTTCTCTAGAACATTTTTGTGCTGATGGGTGGAATCCAAATATTATTGGATTTCTAGACTTAACTGCTATTATTGCTTTAAACATAGTTGTTGACGTAGGGTTTGTCACCGGCGTAACTCCAGCTACGATACCTACTGGCTCAGCTACCTCAAAATATTTTTCGTTAGGATTCTCGTAAATAATTCCGACAGTTTTTAAGTTTTTAATATTATTGTAGATATATTCTGTCGCAAAAATATTTTTCGTAACTTTATCCTCAAAAATACCACGGCCCGTTTCTTCTATAGCCATCTTAGCTAGCTTCATTTGAGCACTTAATCCAGCAAGAGACATAGCTCTAACGATATCATCGATTTCTTCTTGGCCTAGTTTTAAAAATTCTTCTAATGCCACTTCACCCTTTTTAGCGAGTTTATCAACCATTTCTGTTGGAGTTTCTACTACTGGATTTGTTTCAGTTTTTACTTCTGACATTTAAAAAATCCTCCTTAAAAAATAATGAATTTATTTTTTTAATTAATAATTAACAATTTAGTCTATTCCATAGATGTCATTTATTCTAGTTCTCGTTCTAGCAATTTATGAACTACCTTAGATTAATTCAAAAAATTACTAAGGTTTTCTTGCGCCAAAAAGTGCACAAGTCAGAGCGTCCTATCCCTGTTAAGAACATTATAAGCTAAGATAAAACGTTAGTCAAGTATTATCTTAATTTTATAATTGATAGTTTTTTTATTTTACAAAAAAAATTCCATCTCCTACAATAAAAGAGATGGAACTCGAGCTATATTTCAAACTTTCTGATCTTTAACAATCTATCTTAATTTATAACTAATAAGTTTTCAAAAAGGGGCTGTAACATTAATAATTCCAAAAATAAAACCTTTAGCTGATACCCCCTAATCTCTCAGTCACTTCGTGACAACTCTCCTAGAAGGAAATCCTTGGCTAACAACTTAGCTAAACTAATAGGTTTTAAAAAACTCCATCTCCTAGAATAAAGGAGATGGAGCTTGAGCTATATTTCAGGCTTTCTGATCTTTAACAATATTTCTTTTGAGCTATTATAATCTTTGATTTTTAATTTGTTTACCATCATTACTTCTTTCCTCCTTAATCTTCAATAAATTCTAATCGAAAACTTATGCTAAAACTTTTCTTAGCCCTAATAACATAACAATCATAATACTGAAGTTAATAAATAATTCGCTAGCCATTTGCGTTGCTTCAAAATTTACTATGGCCTCCATATTCACTAAACTTTGTCCCGGATTAAATCCTAAAAGCGTTGTTGAAACTACGTATCCGAAAGTAAACACGACTACAATCATCATAACTCTAAATAAATTTCCTTTAAACATTACAGTCGTCTCCGCAGATTTTAAATCGAAAACTTATGTTAATACTTTTCTTAGCCCTAATAACATAACAATCATAATACTTAAGTTGATAAATAATTTGCTAGCCATTTGCGTTGCTTCAGAATTTACTATGGCCTCCATATTCACTAAACCTTGTTCCGGATTAAATCCTAAAAACGTTGTTGAAACTATGTATCCAAAAGTAAACACGGCTACAATCATCATAACTCTAAATAAATTTCCTTTAAACATTACAATCATCTCCTCAGATTTTAAAACGAAAACTTATGTTAATGCTTTTCTTATCCCTAATAGCATAACAATCATGATACTTAAGTTGATAAATAATTCGCTAGCCATTTGCGTTGCTTCAGAATTTACTACGGCCTCCATATTCACTAAACCTTGTTCCGGATTAAATCCTAAAAACGTTGTTGAAACTACATATCCAAAAGTAAACACGGCTACAATCATCATAACTCTAAATAAATTTCCTTTAAACATTACAATCATCTCCTCAGATTTTAAAACGAAAACTTATGTTAATGCTTTTCTTATCCCTAATAGCATAA